>Ga0209488_10000652_pt1 | contig 29452 bp, 26 predicted proteins | sample Rivendell_Oct201_8_FD_188349 | JGI IMG/M metagenome (GOLD analysis project Ga0209488, IMG submission 188349) | Vadose zone soil microbial communities from the Eel River Critical Zone Observatory, Northern California, USA -... | ecosystem: Environmental > Terrestrial > Soil > Vadose zone >...
CTAATTCGTAAAATCTTCCATGGACAGTTTCGCGCGCGGATAGGTCAGCGAACTTTGCGTCATGCCGAAATTCACGCACATCTCCGCAAAGCGAATGCCGATCGCCTTGGTGTTGAGCACCTGGGCGCCGGTCGCCTTGGCGAGATCGGCGGGATCGACCACATAGGGGATGAGCGCGCCGCCGAGCGGCAGGATGATTTCGGCGCGCGTTTCGTCGATCAGTCCGCGAATGAGCTTCGTGGTGATTTCTAAAATCTCGCCCTTGCGCTGCGCGATGTCCTTGCCATAGACGCCAAGGGGTCGGATGTCGCTCACGAAATGATCGAGCCCGTAGCTGCGCAGGATGCGCCAAGTATAGGGCACATGGCCGGGCAGCGGCACCGTGATGCCGACGCGGTCGGCCAGCGTCAAAGCGGCATGCATGGAGGTCCGCAACAGGCCGATAACCGGAATGTTCACCGCGAGCCTGCCGCCGTCGACACCGGGATCGAACGTGTTCGACGAGATCACCGCGTCATATCCATTTTGCGACGCCCAGAAAATCTTCCGCACGATCCCCGGCGTCTCCATCATGTGGTGAAGGCCGTTGAGAACGCTTTGCGAGCCTATGGTTTCGTAGAGCTGTGATCCTTCGTAGTCGTCCGGAAATACGATTTCGATCTTGGTGCCGGGCGACGCATAACCGTTGAGCTGGGCTTCGATCTTGGCGGCTTCATAGGCGGCCGAGTGGCGCGGCGCCTGGTTGAGAAAACAGATTCGCATGGGGTAGGGGGTCTCCGTGGTTATCGAAAAATATCCTGATAGATCTTCTGGTAGCGCTGCGCAAAAGTGTCGACGTCTTCCGGCGAGAGCACGATCGACTTATAGCCGCCTTGCTCCGCCTTCATGGTCGGGTCCTTGGCCGGAATGTCTGGATGCATCGGGATATAGTTGGCTTGCCGAAACGCGTCCTGGCCGGCGCGCGACGTGATGAAGTCAAGGAAGAGGCGGCCCGCGTTCGGGTGCGGTGCATTGGCGGTCACGCCGGCAACCTGCAACGTGGTCGTGACCGCATCGAGCGCGACCCATTTGACCGGCGCCCCCAAGGCAAGGCTTGTCGCCGCATGCGCATTGACCATTTCGAGGCCGATCAGATATTCGCCCGCGATCACACGATCGAGCACCGCGCGGGTCGCGATTGGCAAGGGAACGATCTCCTGCTTGGCGAGCGCGCGCAAGTACGCCATGCCGGAATCTTCGCCCATGTGTCGCAGCACGGTGGCGATGAAGCCCCAGGCGCCCGTCATCGAATTCGGGTTCCACACCAATGACCGCTTCCAGCGCGGGTTGAGCAAATCCTGGTAGTTGCGCGGCGCCTGGTCCGGCTTGACCAGGCTCGTATTGTAGGCGAGCGAACGCGTTGCGAGATTGGTCGCGATCCAGCGCCGGTTGGGATCGACCAGGCTTGCCGGCAGGTCTTTGGCGCTCGCAATGTCGAATTGCCCCGCGACGCCGCTTTGGGCGAGCGGAGCCGCCCCGTCGATCACCGACCACATGTCGGCCTGGACACGGCCGGCGCGCGCTTCGTTCATCAGCCGCACCACCTGCTGGCCGCTGTCGATCCGAACGAACCGGATGTCGATGCCGGGCACCTGGGCCTGGAATAGCCTGATCAGGGGCCGCACGATCTGTTCAACGATGAGCGTTGTATACCAGAGCGCCTGGCCCTCTTTGCGTGCCTCCTCCACGAGCTTCGGGTCCGGCCGGTAGGGCTCGGCGGCGGGCGCCAGGGATGTCGTCGCGGCGATGACGAGGCAGGCCGCAATGGTACGACGCAGGCGGGCGAACATGATTCCTCCCGGCATAATTATGAGTGACCGGCCGCGCCGAGACTGCCGATCGAGCCACTATGCGATGTTTTGGCCGGGCCGTAAATGATACGTGCGTGTGCCGGGCGCACTGCAGCATTAGCGTATCGCACGCGCGTAAACGCGCTTACGAGGCGAATGCTGCGGTGCAGAAACAGAACATTAACGAACACCGTCTGCTGTAAGGCCCGCGACACGCACATTACACGTGGTCCTTGCCGGCGCGGGTCCTAACACAAATAACCGCTCATACGGTTGAAGGGCGGCCCGGAGCTGCCGTATACTTACCTAGTTCCATGCCATCGGCTGCCTGAGCTAGCCTGATGGCGGAATGCAACGTCAGCCGGGGGGCAGTCATGCACTTATTGGAAAGCGGGTTATTGCGATTGATCGAAAGTTTCGGCGTTTCTTTGCGTGCACATCGGATGGACGGCAGCATATTACGGTTTGCTTTGGTTGCCGCATGTGCGCTGGTTGTCGCCTGCGGGCCTGCTTTGGCCCAAGGTCCTTTTCGTCAAGAACTGATTCAAGCCGGCGCAAAGATGTTTGCGCAACGCTGCGCAATATGTCACGGGCAGAAAATGCAGAATCCGGATACGGACCTGGGCGCGTTTGATCTTCGCGAATTTCCGCGTGACGAACATGACCGCTTCGTTCACTCCGTGACGAACGGCAAGAACGCGATGCCGGCTTGGGGCGCCCTGATCAGTCCCGCCGACATCGAAGCCCTTTGGGCTTACATTTGCGCCGGCGAAAAATGAGGGTGTCGCCTAGCCAGACACCCTGTGTTGTCATCCGCCGTGATGCGTCCTAATCTGTGGACTTGATTTTCTGGCACGGCACTTGATTTGGCGCCGCGAGCGCGGCGCGAAGGAGCAATCCCATGCTGACGGACGGACGCAATTCGCAATCAAGTTGGAAATTTACCTCCAGCATTACGGCGGCATTCTGCGCGAGCATCGCTCTTTGCGCCATCAGCGGCTCGGCGCCGGCGCAAGACAAGATTCCGCAGTTCATGCAGAAGGACCTCGGATGGGTCAGCGTCGGCGGCTTTGTTGAGCCGCCGGCGGGCATGCGCGGTCCGATCGGCCAGCATCCCGCCCACGCATTCCACGGAAACCTCGACGGTCCAGGCCAGGTGACGCCGCCGATCGGCAATTGGGAAGACCCGGTGCTCAAGCCCTGGGTGGCCGCGCACATGAAAAAGACCAACGACGAGGTGCTGAGCGGCGAACGGAGCTTGGCCTTCACGGCGCAGTCGCGCTGCTATCCAGGCGGCGTTCCCGGTCAGCTGCTCTATCCGATCGAGCCGATGTACTTCATCCAGAAGCCAAACCAGATATGGATGGTCTGGCAGCGCGACCAGATGGTGCGCCGCATCTATCTCACCGACCGGCACTCCGAGATCGTGAAGCCCTCGTGGTTCGGCGAATCGATCGGCCACTATGAAAACGGCGAGCTTGTGGTCGACACGATCGGGCTGCAGGCCAAGGACAAGTACAGCTACATCAACAACTTCCGCACACCGCACAGCGAAAAGCTGCACGTCACCGAACGTTATAAGATCCTGCCCAATGGCAATACGCTGGAGGCTTTCATCAAGCTGGACGATCCCGACGCGTTCAACGAGCCGCTCTACATGATCAAGCGCTGGCGCAAGGCGGGCAACCCGTTCCTTGAGACGGTTTGTGCCGAGAACAACGTCGACGTTTTCTACACCAACCTCGTCCCGATCCCGCGGGCGAAGAAAGCGGATTTTTGACAGTTGAGGATTCTTAAATTCAAACTTGATGAAAGGATCGGAAGACGCGGGGGTGGAGCTTCTCAGAAACGGAGGATCGCCATGCTTTACCGTGGATCAATCGGCGTAATCGCGCTCTTGACTGTGCTTTACGCGACGATGCTCGACGCTTTCGCGCTCGACGATGCGAAATATCCTGACTTGAAGGGTCAGTGGGTGCGCGCTGAAGGTGCCCGCGGGGTGGGCCGGTTCGACCCCACCAAGCCTCCCGGCCGATTGCAGGAAGCGCCGCTGACGCCTGAATATCAGGCCATCTACGAGGCCAATCTTACCGATCAGGCCCAGGGCGGACAGGGCGTGGATCCAACCTACCGCTGCCTGTCGCCCGGCATGCCGCGCATCATGCACGCCTATTCTCCAGTGGAATTTGTCGTGACACCTGACACCACGCATATCCTGATCGAGCATATTCATGACAGCCGCCGGATTCATACCGACGGGCGCGGCTGGCCCGAGGACATGGATGAAAATCCGATGTTTAGAGGTTATTCGATCGGCCGATGGATCGACGAGGACGGCGACGGCCGCTACGACGTCCTTACAGTCGAGACACGCGGGCTCAAGAACCCGCGCACCTATGATGCCAGCGGCATTCCTTTCCATGAGGATGGCCGCACAATAATCAAGGAAAGAATTTATCTCGACAAAACCAACCCTGATCTCCTGCATGACGAAATCACCACGATCGACAACGCGCTCACGCGCCCGTGGGTCGTCGTCAAGAACTACCGCCGCGTTGTGACAAGCAAGCCGATCTGGTGGCGCGAGGAACTTTGCGTCGAGAACAACGTCCATGTCGTTGTCGGCAAGGAGGATTATTTCCTCAGCGCCGACGGCTACCTGATGCCGATCCGCAAGGATCAAGCACCGCCGGATTTGAGATATTTTCAAACGCGGAAGTGAGCTTGAGACCGACGCCCGTAGGGTGGGCTAAGGCGCGCGAACCGTAACGGCACCACGAACTTCGGCGTCAGGGCGCGCCGTGCCCACGCGTCGGTGGCGTGGAATGTGGATCGCGCAAAACTCGCGTCCGGTCGCGTGGGCACGGCGCGCTTATGACTCACCGAGTTTGTTGCACGGCCGGAGCACGCGCGCCTTTGCCCACCCTACCGAAACACATCCTCGTAAATCTTCGCCCAGCGCGTCGCGTCTTTGTCGACTTCGTTGGGATTGTAGATCACCGCTTTGTAGCCGCCTTGCTCAGGCTTTAGCTCGGGGATCTTGGCCGGAACGTCCGGGTGCATCGGCAGGTAATCGGCCTCGCGAAATATGTTCTGGCCGGCGCGCGAGGCCATGAAGTCGACGAACAGTTTCGCGGCGTTGGGATGGGGCGCCTTGGCGCTGATGCCAGCGACCTGCAGCGTTTGTGTCACCGGATCAAGCGGCACCCATTTGACCGGCGCGCCCTGAGCCGCACTGATGGCGGCGTGCGTATTGTTCATCTCAAGCCCGATGGCATATTCGCCGCCGATGACGCGATCGAGCACGGCGCGGATGGCGATCGGCAGGGGCACGATGTCCTGTTTGGCGAGCGCGCGCAGATAGGCCATGCCGTCCGTCCCGCCCATGTGGTTGATGACGGTGGCGATGAAGCCCCAGGCGCCGGTCATGGCCTTCGGGTTCCAGACCATCTTGCCCTTCCATTTGGGGTCGAGCAGATCGCCGTAGCTGCGCGGGGCCTGGGCTGGAGGAATCATGCTGGTGTTGAAGGCCATCGAGCGGATGCTCAGGTTGAGCGCGACCCAGCGCTTGTTGGGATCGACCAGCGAAGGCGGCAAGCCTTTGGCGCTCGGAATGTCGAATGAGGCGGCATAGCCGCCTTGCAAGACTGGTCCGACGCCATCGACCATGGACCAGACATCGGCCTGCACACGCCCGGCGCGCGCCTCGTTGATCAGCCGCACCACCAGCCCAAGGCCGTCGGCACGGACGAACTTGACGTCTATGCCCGGCGCATGGGCCTGGAATCCTTTGATCATGGGCCGCACGATCTGGTCCACGATGTGGGTGGTATACAGAAGGAGCTGCCCTTCCTTCTTGGCCGCCTCCAGCATTGCGGGATCAGGCCTATAATCATCGGCGGCGCGCACCGGCGTCGTCAGGAGCGAGACCGAAACCGAGAGGGCAAAACCGATGAGTGTCAAACGCCGCGTTAACATCACGTCCTCCCGATCGAGGGCACGCGATTGAAAAGGATCGCATGCTCCCCTATAGCCGGCTTCACCGTCCCGAAAGCCAGAGGATACCATGCCGTCGCCAAAACTTGAGAGCTATCTGTCGGGCCGCTGGTCTGGCGGGGAGGGCAACGAGACGCAGCTTGTCGACCCGGTTTCTGGGGAGGAACTCGCAACCGCCTCAGCCAAGGGGCTCGATCTCGCGGGTGCACTTTCATACGCGCGCCGGGAGGGTCAGGGGGCGCTGCGCGCCATGAGCTACGGGGCGCGTGCCAAGCTCGTCGGCGCGGTTGCCGACGTGCTCGCGGCCAATCGCGCCAAATATGAAACAATCGCGATTGCGAATTCCGGCAACACCAAATCCGATGCCGCTATCGATATCGATGGCGGCATCGGCACGCTGAAATTCTACGCCAGGCTCGCGGCGGGATTGGGCGAAGCGCGTACTTTGCTGGATGAAAAGCCCGTGCGGCTCGCCAAGGCCGAAAACTTTCAGGCGATCCATCTCATGGTGCCGCGCCGGGGTGTCGCTGTTCACATCAATGCATTCAACTTCCCGAGCTGGGGTTTGTGGGAGAAAGCCGGCGTGGCGCTCATCGCCGGCATGCCGGTTCTGGCCAAGCCCGCTTCCGCCACCGCCATGCTGGCGCATGAGATGGTGCGCGATGTGGTCGCTGCAAATGTCTTGCCGGAAGGGGCGCTCAATCTGCTCGTCGGTGGTGCCGGCGATCTTCTCGACCACGTGACGTCGGACGACGTCATTGCATTTACGGGTTCGGCCGATACGGCCGCGCGCGTGCGCGGCCACCGCGTCGTTGTGACCCATAGCGTCGCGGTGAATATCGAAGCCGACAGCATCAATGCCGCCGTGCTCGCGCCGGATGCGGCCGGCGGTGGCGCCTCTTATGATGCGTTCGTACGCGAAGTCGTGCGCGAGATGACGGTCAAGGCCGGGCAGAAATGCACGGCTATCCGCCGCATCTTTGTGCCGGCGGCACATGCGGATGCGGTCACGCAGGCGCTAGCCGCCAAGCTCAAGGGCACCAAGGTCGGCGATCCGCGCCAGGAAGACACCCGCATGGGCCCGCTGGTGACGCGCGGGCAGCAGGCCGCTGCATTCGAGGGCATCCGCAAGCTTGCGAGCGAGGCGCAAGTTGTGTGCGGCGGTGCAGACCCGCCGGCGCTCGACGGCATCAATCGTGACCGGTCGGCGTTCGTTGCACCGACCCTGTTGCGGCTGAAAGATTCCGCACAAGCGAGGGCGGTGCACGAGGTCGAGGTGTTCGGCCCGGCCGCGACCATTGTGCCGTATCGCGACGAGCAGGAGGCGGCAATACTTGTTGCGCGCGGCGGCGGGTCGCTCGTTGCCTCGCTCTATGGCGAGGATCATGGGTTTCTCGGCCGCATGGTGGGCGAGATTGGCCCCTTTCACGGGCGGCTTCTGCTGGTCGATCCCGCAATCGCCGGCGCCCATACGGGCCACGGAAATGTCATGCCGCAGTGCAATCATGGTGGACCGGGCCGCGCCGGCAATGGCGAGGAACTCGGTGGCCTGAGCGGGCTGCGGCTCTATCACCAACGCGTCGCGGTGCAGGGCTCGACAGAGGTGCTTGCGACCCTCCAGGCCACCGCTGCAAATTTTCGATGACGCTGTGTAGGATGGCAGATCGGTCGCACGTCTTTAGACAGGGTGCCGGGAATCCGAGCGTCGCCCATGCGGTAAGATGGTGGGTTTCTTCCTAAAAACGCGTTTGAAGACGCATTTTTGGGCTGCTACCCATTTTGCTTAGCGAACGACGAGCCACGACGATGCCAAAAGTCTCCTTCACGCCGAACATCCAGCGCCACGTGTTGTGTCCCGACACCGAAGCGCCGGGCTCAAGCGTGCGCGAGGTTTTGGACAATGTGTTTGCCGAAAACCCAAGGGCGCGTTCTTATGTGCTCGACGACCAGGGCGGCTTACGCAAACACATGACCATTTTTGTCGACGGCGAGACCATTTGCGATCGCGTGCGGTTGTCGGATCGGGTAGGCCCCCATGGCATGATCCGCGTATTCCAGGCTTTATCAGGAGGATGATTCAATGAGCGACAATTTGCATGTGGCGACCCGCAAGGGACTGTTCTCGGTCGCGCGGCGGTCCGGTACGTGGAACATCGAGAAGGTCGACTTCCTCGGCGATAACGTGAGCCTCACGCTCACCGACCGTCGCAGCGGCCGGCACTACGCGGCGCTCGACCATGGGCACTTTGGCGTCAAGCTGCACCGCTCGACGGCGACCGGTTGGGAGGAAATTGCCGTCCCGACTTATCCGCCGAAGCCCGAAGGCCTGGTCGAAAACGACATCTGGGGACGTCCGATCGCGTGGACCACGACTCGCATCTGGGCCTTTGCGACGGGTGGCGCGGACGAACCCGGCGTCATCTGGTGCGGCACGCTGCCGGGCGGTTTGTTCCGTTCGGGCGATCACGGAGAGAGCTGGGAAATGATCCGGGCGCTCTGGGATCATCCCAAGCGCCCGATGTGGTCGGGCGGCGGAGCTGACCTGCCCGGCATTCATTCGATCATCGTCGATCCGCGCAATTCGAAGCACGTTTGGATCGCGGTCTCGACGGGCGGCATCTGGCACACGGAGGATTCCGGCGCAAGCTGGACGCAACGCGGCGAGGGCATGCGCGCCGAATACGCGCCGCCGGAATCGACCCATGACCCGATCGCGCAGGACGTTCATTGCCTGGTGCAATGTCCGGCGTCGCCAAACCGCATGTGGGTGCAGCATCACAACGGCATTTTCGTCTCGTCCGACGAGGGGCGGAATTTCACCGAGATCAAGAGCGCCGATCCGTCGTGTTTCGGATTTCCGGTGGCCGTGCATCCGCGCGAACCCGACACCGCGTGGTTCGTGCCGGAGATCAAGGACGAGAAGCGCATTCCGCGCGATGGCCGCCTCGTGGTATCGCGCACCCGCGATGGTGGGAAGAGCTTTGACGTGTTGACCAAGGGGTTGCCGCAGCAGCACGCCTATGACTTGGTCTATCGCCATTGCCTGGCGCTCGACGAGACCGGCAATCGCCTGGCGTTTGGTTCGACGACCGGCGGTCTCTGGATCAGCGAAGACCAGGGCGACAGCTGGGCCAGCGTCACCCACACCTTGCCGCCGGTCTATTCGGTGCGGTTTTCGTGATCAGATGATCCTGCAGGCGCGCAACAACTTGATAAGGCGAACCATGCCAATCCCCTTGTTGAAGGCAAGGAAGCTTTGCTGCGTATCGCCCCCGAACTGCCGTTTATGCAGGGCGTGCCCCTGCAACGCGTAGACGAATCGATTGAACAGCCAATTCCTGGAGGCATATTTCAGGCCGCGTCGTACAAGCCAGTCACGGTCGAAATCGTGGATCTTGTCGACCCCGTCGACCGGCGAAAGGCCGAACGTGAGCCATTTCTTTCCTTCCCGCTGCAGCGTCTCGATGACGTGGCGCTTGAGCGCATGTCCAATCATGCCGTCGGCGTCGAGGCGCTGACGCGTAATCGCTCCATATCCGACTAAGGTGCCGGCTTCATAAAGCGGATCGCAAATGCAGCATGCCACCATCGTTTCAATGCGATCGTAGGCGAAAAACCAGCGCACATCCGGTTCCTCTTCGACCGCGATCGGCCGGGTGAGGAAAGTGACTTCCCGCCTGCCAATGGTCCGGGTCCGCCGCCACGCATCCGACACCGCCCGTACATTATCGCGATCGACTTGCGTTAAAGTATGTTCCCGGATCACATAGCCCAATTGTGTCGCTTTACGCGTGGCCTTGCGCAGATTGCGCTTTTGTTGGCCGTCGAATGTGTAGCTGGCGAGGTTGATCCGGGTCTCGATGCCCAATTCATTGACCCGAAAGCCGCGTGTCGCCAGGATGCGCGCCACCGGATAGGAGATGTCCCAGAATGCAGCATCGCGATGTTCGTGCAGGAAGCGATCAATGAGATCGCCAGCCAGATGCGATGGCGCCATTGGATCGGCGAGCACCATGGCTGTTCCCCAAACGTACTTGTACGCCAGGAAGCCGCGCTCGTCGCCAAAATGCAACAATCCGGGTTGGAAGGTCGAAGAATGCGCCTGCGAGAACCCCCCGTATTGTCGCAACAATGCGACCCGAATATCGACCGGTACGCCTGTCATCCGTCAAACACTTCCATCACGGCGACCACAATAACGGCGGCAACTGTAGTTGATGTGTCGCTTGATTCGCCCCCAATGACCGTGGAACTGAGGCATCGCACAATATCGCGAAAAGTCTCTATGATGTAATATAGTGCCATCAAATCAAGCAAATCTTCAAGGGTCAAGATGCGGGTATGCATCATAGGCGCGGGTGTAAGCGGGCTCGCGACTGCCAAGGTATTTTTGTCGCAAGGTCACGCAGTGACCTTGTTCGAACAAAGGGACACGCTCGGAGGCGTATGGTCGCCCGCGCGTCGCTATCCGGGCGTGCGCTTGCAGACCAAACGGGATTACTATTGCTTCTCCGATTTCCCGATGCCGGGGCATTATCCCGAATTTCCGAGCGGCCAGCAGGTCTATGAGTATCTCTGCGCTTACGCAAAACACTTTCAGGTCGATCAGGCGATCGAGGTGCGGACCGAGGTGTGTAGCGTCGTCGCGCGGGCCGACGGCAAGCCCGGCTGGCGGGTACATGTGTGCGGTCTCGATACCGGAAACGAGGGCACGCACGACTACGATTTTGTCGTGGTCTGTAACGGAACTTTCTCGCAGCCCAATCTCCCGCAGTTTGCGGGCCGTGACGAATTCGAACAGAATGGCGGCGTCGTGCTGCATTCGTCGGACTTGCACGACCTCGATCAGATGGCCGGCCGATCGGTGGTCGTCGTTGGCTTCGGCAAGTCGGCGCTCGACATAGCTGAAGCCTCTCTCGCGCGGGCACGTTCGAGCGCGATTATTGCGCGCGGCGTTCCCTGGAAGGTTCCCCATCGACTCCTGGGGCGTGCCCATATCATGCATTTCATTCTCAGCCGTTTCACGGAAATCTGGTTTCCGCATCCCGGCATGGGAGCGGGGCGCCGCTTCCTGCATACGTGGTTGCGCCCGCTCGTCAATGCGTACTGGCGTGCTTCCGAATTTGTGATTTCCAGGCAGGTCGGGCTGAATTCACCGGACCTTCGTCCTGACGTGCCCCTTCGCAGGGCTGCATCCTGCGTGACGCTCACCCTCGACAATCTCAAGCTCATTCGTAATGGTAGCATTTTGTTCCATCGCGGTGCAGTCGCGCGATTCGTTCCGAACGGGATCGAACTTGCCGACGGGAGGAGGATCGACGCGGAGGTCGTCGTCCTCGCCACCGGTTATCGGCAGGACGTGCCGTTCCTGTGCGCGACTGAAAAGGCGAAACTGTTCGACGCAGACGGTTCATTTCTGCTGTACCGCGCGCTCGTCAGTCCAGGCATCCCTGCCATGGCCTTCAACGGCTACAACGGTGTGGGGGCGTGTCAACTTACCGCCGAAGTCGGGGCCATTTGGCTGGTCGGTTGGCTGACAGGGCGCGTTGAGATGCCCGATTGCGCCGCCATGCTGGCGGCCATTCGTAAGGAGCTTGAGGTGCGCCGTCGTCTGCTGTCGGCCGGGGCGCACAGTGGTTCCTATGTCAGCCCGTTTCCTTTTGGTTATCTCGATCAGCTGCTTCGCGATCTAGGCCTGCCGCCAGCCGATCAGCACCGGCGACGTTTTGATTGGCTCTTCACGCCGTTGCAGCCAACCGACTACCGCGGTCTGCTTGAGAAAATTCAACAGGATTGAAGGCAGCCGCCGCCCTCAATACCGTGCACTGATCCACTTCGCGACGTAATCGAACAGATTCTTCACCGTGTTGGAATACTGCCCCGGCGTCTTTTCGCAAGCCGTGCAGGGCGTAAACCCATGGACGGCGCCTTCGATCACGAAGAGATCCTTGTCCCGGCTTTGCGCCATGTCATGCATGCGTTCGTTGTCACGGATGAAATAGTGCGCCCCCATGGCGGCAAACAGCAACGGGACCGATATCGACTGGACCGCACAGACGGTCGAATTGTTGGTCGAACAATAGTCGATGTCATCCATCGAATTTTTAGCTCGGATAGCATTGGCGCTGAGGAATGATTTGAGCGTATAGACCTTGGTGCCGGAACCAAAGCGCAGATTGTCGCGCGCGAGTTTCGGGTCGGCGACGTAGACGCTGCGCACAATTTCGGTCGCGATCGTGCCGTCGTTGCGAAGCAGTTTTACGGGGCGCGACGTCGCGTTGACGGCTTCGATGCTCGGCTGCGCGATGAAGAGGGCCGCCGCCGCGCCCGGCCCCGAGCCCGGATTGCCGCCGCGCGGAATGATCATGATGTCGTCGTCCGGATAGGGATACTCATTGCGCTTCATGCGCGCGAGCTTGTCGCGCGCCATATCGATCAGTCTGTTCATGCGATCGGCCTGCGCCTTGAAATAGCGTTCCCGGAATTCCACCGGATAGTTGGACGGACCATTCGGATTGAAGCCGTTCCTGGGATCGAACGGATCGAGCGCGGCGACCGGCGGCGCATCGGGTGGATTGTTCTCGTTGGCAACCGCCGGATTGAGTCCGCGCAACGTGTTGATCGAGTTGCCGGGATGGGCATCGGTAAAGACGATCCCGTCTGCGCGCGGCAAATCGCTGAGGTCATCGCCGCATTCCATGAGCTTGTCGGGGCCCTTGCAGTAGGCGGGGCCTTTTTCGGCCACCGCTTGATAAAGCGCCATCAGGGGCCCGCCGCCTGAATGGGCAAATAGCACGACCTTGGTGATGCCGGCCTGCCGGCGCAGGAACGCGACACCGGCCTTGACGTCGAGCGGCAATTTCTCGAATTCGACCAGCGCCTCGTTGTTTTCATAACGCGTGTTCATGCAAAGCATGAGGAACCCGCGCCGCGAGAGCTCGGTGCAGGCGCGATGGGTCAGGTAATTGGAAGTGCGGTGCATCACCAGGATGCCGACATGGGGCGCCGGGCCAGAGTCGGGCCGGTAGAGCGCAGCCTTGGCGCGTCCCTGCATGGGGATCAATTCGGGCTTGCTTTGAGACCACGCCGGCAGCGGCGCGAGGCAGAGCGTGAGGGTGGCAATGACCACGTCGCACAACATTGAATTCCGTCGCATTGGTTATCCTCAGTTGAACCGCCCCAAGCTTGGCGGGCGCCAGACCGGAACGCAAGGACACACTTCGTCAGGCGTCCAGCACGCGGGCGTCGAGAACTTCGAAGCGGACCTTGTGGTGACGTTGGCGCAGGGAGCAGCGCGACCATTTGCTTTCAAGCTCATGGCGGACGTGCCTGCGTTCCGCGACGGTAAGGCGACGCCATTTTACTTCGGCTACGAGCAATCGCTCCTGGTCGTCCGGGTCCGGCGCGACCAGGTCCAACTCGATGTTTTTTTCCCAATACCGCTGCGCGCCTGGAACGCGCGCCCGGCACACGTCCTCAAACACCGTCGCGGCGTGGTCATGAATGAGCTTGCGCTTCTCCGCGGCCGTATAGGTGCGCCACCGGCTCTGATGCGGCGAATAGACCCGGAACCAAAAACGCATTGTCGGGTCCTGGATACGGTAGAGGAACTTCTTGGTGGAACGCACGCTTTCGCCGAACGGCAACTCGCGCGTCAGGACAGAAGCGTCGAGCAACTGCTGGAGGAGGCGCGAGAGGTTCGTCTGCGCCGTGCCCAACCGGCTGGCGATTTCCGAGGGGCGCTCGGCGCCGCGTCCCACGGCTTCCAGCACAGTGACGGCGTTCAAGCCGATGACGCCTTCGTCGCGAAGAATGCGTTGCGGCTCCTGTTCCATGTATGGCGCGTAGTCGAAGTACAGCGATTCCGCCAGCGCCACGGCACGCTGTCCGGCTTCGACGAATTCCCAATACTTCGGGATGCCGCCGACACATGCGAATTTCTCGAACGACTCGCTATCGCGAGGGCGAAGACCGCAGGCGTCGCAAAACGCGCGGTAGTCCATCGGCCGGACGTGCAGGAGTTTTCGTGCGCGGCCGTAGAGCGGTGCCGCCCGGTGGAGAAAAAGATCGTTCATCATGCGCGTGCTCGAACCCGCCACAATCAGCAGGCAGCCGCGCGGCAGCGAATGGTCCAGCCACTTCTGCAAACGGCTCGGGAGAGATGCATCTACCGTTGTCAGATAGGGAAATTCGTCCAGGCAAAGCACCCAACGACGCTTTTGCAGTGCGAGGATTTCGAACAACTCTGGCCAGGTTTTGGGAACGATCTGCGTTTCGAGCTGTGGGCGGAGATCGGCGAAGACCTGCCGAATCTGCAAATCGCGCCGCGCCTCGATGGCCTGGCTATACAGGCCATCGCGCTCCGCAAGCCAATGCCGCAACAGCCGCGTCTTGCCGACGCGCCGCCGGCCATACATCACCAGCAGCCCGCCGTGCTTGGCGGCAGCGTTCAGTTCGCGCAGTTCCGCATCCCGATTGACGAATTCCATGGCCATCGCAGCCATTATACCGGCAATATTGATGTTCGTCAAAAATAATGCATATCAAGCATAATGTCATTGAGACATAAATGTTTTCCAATGTCTTCCAACTTGTTGGCTCCCACGCAGCTTCTTCATCGGGCGCCACCGGATAGCACCGGGGCGCCTGAAGGTGGAACTCCAAGCCTAGCCGAGCCTAGCCGTCACCGTCCTTCTCGATTAACGTCAAGCTCGGGAATAATCACGCGATGGGAGCCGTCACCATGAGCTTTGTTGAACGCCACGGCTTGTGGACTGACGAACAGTTTGAAGCCGCCGCGCGGGCCGAGGCGCTGATTGCTGAAAAAAAGCTCGAGGTCGTGCGCCTGTCGTTTGCCGACCAGCACGGCATCCTGCGTGGCAAGACCGTGATGGCGGGCGATGCAGCGCATGCGATGCGCAACGGCTGCACCATCACGACGACACTACTGGCCAAGGATACGTCGCACCGCAGCGTCTTTCCGGTATTCACCGCGGGTGGCGGTTTTGGCATGCCGGAGATGCAAGGCGGGAGCGATGTCCTGATGATCGCGGACCCGACCACTTTTCGCGTATTACCCTTCGCGCCGCAGACCGGCTGGGTACTTTGCGACATCTATTTCCAGGATGGACGGCCGGTGCCGTTCTCGACGCGCCATCTCTATCGCGGCGTGTTGCAGAAACTTGAGACCGCCGGTTACGACTATCTGGCCGGCCTCGAAGTCGAGTTTCATGTGTTCAAGATCGAGAACCCGCGATTGCGTCCGGAGGATACCGGCTGGCCGGGCGAGGCACCCGACGTGAGCATGCTTGCGCCGGGCTATCAATATCTCACCGAGACGCGTTTCGATCAGCTCGAGCCGGTCCTGGAGGCCTTGCGGCGCGATGTGCTTGCGCTTGACCTGCCGTTGCGGTCGGTCGAGATCGAACTTGGTCCAAGCCAATGTGAATTCACATTTCATCCGCAGGTCGGATTGGCGCCGGCCGACGCCATGATGCTGTTCCGAAGCGCCGTGAAACAGAGCTGCAGGCGGCGTGGACTCCATGCGACATTCATGTGCCGCCCGAAACTTCCCAATATGATGTCGAGCGGCTGGCATTTGCATCAGTCGCTGCGCGATCGTCGCGATGGAACCAATGCCTTTATGGCACGTGCTGGCGCGCCGGACGACGGACTTCTTTCGGCTGTCGGGCACCACTTCCTTGGCGGCCTGCTCGCGCATGGACGCGCTACGACTGCGTTTTCGACGCCGACCATCAATGGCTACAAGCGCTACCGCGCCTATGCGCTGGCGCCTGACCGCGTGATCTGGGGTCATGACAACCGCGGCGCCATGGTGCGAGCCCTCGGCGGGCCGAACGACCCGGCGACGCGGCTTGAAAATCGCATCGGGGAGCCTGCGGCCAATCCCTATCTCTACATGGCTTCGCAGGTCGTCGCCGGCCTTGACGGCATCGCGCGCAAGCTCGACCCGGGCCCGAGCGCCGACACGCCTTACGAAACAAATGCGCCGCTCCTGCCGAAGAATCTCGATGAGGCGCTCGCGGCACTTCGTATCGATGCTGCTCTTGTGGAGGGCTTCGGCCAAAGCTTTATCGACTATTACGTCCACATCAAAGCTGCCGAGATTGCCCGTTATCAGCTGGAAGTAAGCGAGTGGGAACAGAAGGAATATTTCGAATTGTTTTGAAACAATGACATTACCAATCAAACAGAGGGCGTTCTCGAATCCATTTACGCAGCTCTTTACGGATCGCCTAATGCTCCATCGACAGTGCTAAAGCACAAGCGGCACTCGAGATAGCCGGGCCACCCCACCCCGCCCGCGAAGAGCGGCCGACCCTCCCCCTGCAGGGGAGGGTGACCGAGTCTGTCTTACGACCTCGTCACAATTGACGTAAAATTGGAGTTTACCTGCCCTTGAGAAACGGCACCGCGAGCTGGTGGAACAGGTCGGCCGCATCCCAAGGCACGAGATGTTTGCAACCTTCTGCGAAGTGCAGATTGAGTTGCGGATAGCGTTCCTTCAGCAAAGTGGCGCGTTCCTCGGCGCGCGCGCGATCGTTGCGTCCGAAGATCAAAAGCAGCGGCTGCTTGATCTCGACCAGCCGCTGCCACATCGGCACCGAGACTTTGCCGCCTTTGTTGCCGCCGCCTTCTGCGCCCGCGGCATGGCGGCGGACGAATTCGGTAAAGCAGCGGCCAATGCTGTTCTGGTGGCGAAGCATGAGTTCTTCGTCCGTGATGAGTTCGTGATGGAAGAGATTGGCGGCGAGTAGCGCCCGGGTGTCTTCCAGCGTCGGCTCTTGCTTGACCATGCGGTCTTCCAGGCGCGCTTGGGCTGATTCCTCGCGACCGCCAACCTTGGCGCCGGCTGTTTCCAAAGGCGGCAGCAGGCTGCCGGTTCCAAGAATAATGACATGCGAAACCCGGTCGGGGTTTTCGAGCGCAAGGCTGGCGGTCGGGTTTCCGGACGACGAATGGCCAATGAGTGCAGCCCGCCGCAAGCCGAGCGCATCCATGAAACGCAGGATGAATTTCTTGCGATAGGCGCCGCCCAGATCCTCCGACGGATCGGTCTTGCCGAAGCCCGGCAGGTCGAACGCGATGGCGCGACCTTGTTTGCCCAAGGCAGCGACATTGCGACGGAACACATCCGCCGAGGAACCGAGCGAACTGCCATGCAGCATGATGGCCGGCACGCCACCACCTTCTCCGAAAGCACCTTCTTCGAAATAGCGCGTGTTGAGACCGTCGACTGTAACGAAAAGATCATTGGTTTTGACAGCGATATTCATTGGCGGAAACCCTTTCGGACAACTTCAGCGCGTGGTCGCATTTTCTACGGAAAACCAGAAGTCCACTTTTCCGGAAAATGCTCTAGCGGCCCGCGATACGCTGCCAGGGCACCAGCTTCAAGCGCCGCGTGCCGTGGGCGATATAGGGCTCGCTATTTGCGATCCGTTCGGCCTCAGCGCGGGTCGCGGCACGAAAGATGATCATGCCGGTGCCGAAGCGATTGCCGGTGTCGTCGAGGAAGGGGCCTGCACCCACCAGCAGGCCATTGGCTTCAAGATCGTGGATGAAAGCATGGTGGCGCTCGGTGAGTTCTTCCTTGCTGAGCGCAATTTTCGGCGCGGGATCGACGACTTCGTTGTTGATCACCCAGCACTGCTCACGCTCGCTCATTGTTGCATTCCTTCCGCGTCAAATATCGTCGGACTGCAACATAGAGCAAGGCGGGCGTTCTCAAAAGATGGTTTTGGATCCGTTTGTAGGATGGGTAGAGACAAAGCGCGCTCGTTCTTGCGCGCTTTGTCGAAACCCATCGTTGTGCAGGTGCGCGAGATGATGGGTTTCGCAGTCGCGCGTCTTACGACGCGCTTGTGCTCTACCCATCCTACGAAGGGGGACATTGCTCTATGAAAAAACCTCAAGGCTTCGTTGCGCCGCAGATGTACCAGGACCCGAACATGAATTCTTCCATGTCACACTTGCCGGCCAGTTGCCGCAGGTCCTCCCACGGCTGGACGAGCGGATTTCCGAGCATTGTGTTCTTCATGAGCCAGAGGCCGAACGGCAACACGAGTTGTCCGCCCAGGCCAGGTGGAAGCTTGGCATCCATGATGACAAGGCGTCCGCCGGGTCGCAATTGGCTCCAGGCCCGGTGCAGGACGTTGAGATGATGCGGAATGGTGTTATACGACAATCCAAACATCACGCCATCAAGCGGCGCCGGTGTGACGTATTCCGCGGCGTCGCATTCGACAAGCTGGACATTGCTCCACTTGTTGCGGTCGCAAAGCGCGTGCGCCTTGGATAACATCCCGGGCGATAGATCGACGCCGACAACTTCGCCCTCCGATCCGACGGCGTGGCGCAAGTGGCCGAGATTTCGGCCGGTACCGCATCCGATTTCGAGCACGCGATCACCTGCGTTCAATTCCAGGCGCGCAGCGGCCTTGGCCCGAAAACTCGGGGGTTGAAAAAACAACCAATCGAACAGCGGGATGACGTGGGCAAGACGATCGTATCGACGCGTGATTGCCAGGCGGTCGAGGTCGACCCATTTGTAGGTCTCGGAAGGGGCCGGATGATGTAATACGCCGTCCACGCGCTCTTTAACGCTTGCATCTGTCATTGAAGCCCCCCGTCATTTATTATCATTTAGTGTAATGATTCATATCCTTTCGTACATCCCCCTTGCCCTGGTTTTGGGCAGCCACAATCGTGTCAAATCGCCGCATTGTGTGTTGCAAAGGAGGGGCTTCTGAACGAATGTTAATCTGATCTCTCAACCGTCGGGACGGCGGAATTGTCCAATTGCTGCCTGAAACGGGAACTATTGGATTGTGCCGGGGCAAAAGGTCTAAGGGAATCAGTTGAATAGATTGCTGAAAGGAGTCCCCATGCGTTCATTGGCTTTTCTGTATGGTTGTGCGGTGGTTCTCACAACGGGTCCAGCTCTTGCCGCCGAGCCGCCGATTGGCGAATGGCTGGTGAAGGATGGGTACGCACATGTTCGCATTGAGAACTGCAGCGGCGCGCTTTGGGGCGTGATTACGTGGGAGGCCAAGCCCGGCGGCCGTGACAACGAGAACCCTGATCCGGCGCTGCGTGGCCGTCCGGTTTTGGGAATGCCCATTCTGCTCGATATGAAAGAGAAAACCGTCAACGATTGGGGCACCAAAGAGCAGCGCTGGGTAGGCCATGTCTACAATTCCGAAAACGGCAAGACCTATGACGCCAATGTCAAGCTCGTGAAACCCAACGTCATGAAGCTCGAAGGCTGCGTGGCCGGCATCTTCTGTGGTGGCCAGGAGTGGACACGCGTCCCTACAACGAACGGGCAGTCTAAAGGGGCGCCGCCGAAGGGCACATCAAAGGGCGCACCTACGGCTGCAACGAGCGACTTCTGCGCGAAGATCAATCGCTGACCTCGCGCGCGGATCAGTCGCTGATCTCGGGCGCGGATTACTCACTAATCTCGCGCGGCGGAAAAGGAGGCCCCATGCGTTCATTGGCTTTTCTGTTTGGTTGTGCGGTGGTTGTCACATCGGTGCCAGTTCTTGCCGCCGAGCCGCCGATTGGCGAATGGCTGGAGAAGGATGGGTACGCGCAGGTTAAAGTTGAGAATTGCAGCGGCGCGCTTTGGGGCGTGATTTCCTGGGAGGCAAGGCCTGGTGGCCGTGACAACGAAAACCCTGATCCGGCGCTACGTGGGCGTCCGGTTTTGGGAATGCCCATTCTGCTCGATATGAAAGAGCAAACCTACAGCCCATTTTTTGGGCCCAAAGAGCAGCGTTGGGTTGGCCACGTCTACAATTCGGAAAACGGCAAGATGTATGACGCCAACGTCAAGCTCCAAAGCCCCAATGTGATGCGGATGGCAGGCTGTTTGATTGGTGTCTGCTTGGATCGGGATTGGACACGAGTTGCGGGAACTACGGCCGCTCCTCAATCCAAGGGCCCGGCCCCAAAGGGGAAGGGCCCGCCGTCCGCGGGGATCGACGTCTGCTCGCGCATCACTCGCTGATCTCGCGCGGCGGTCCCATGAGCAAGGGCTGAAACAGCACCGCCGCCGCAAGCGTACAGACCAGCGATAACGCAAGCAATTTGCCCATGCTCGATGTGCCGGGATGGCTCGATAGCCAGAGGCTGCCGAATGCGGTCGCGGTCGTCATTGCGCTGAAAATGACGGCGCGCGTCAGCGCGGATTGCAGGAGCGCGGTTTGGCCCGCCCGCCATGCCATGATGTAATAGATCTTGAATGCGACCCCGACGCCGAGCAACAGAGGCAACGCGATAATATTCGCAAAATTGAGCTTGAGCCCGATCAGCACGCAAATTTCGAGCGTCACGACACCAGCCAACAATAGCGGGATAAGCGTCAGGCAGACGTCGGTAAAACGGCGGAGCACGATCCAAAGCAGGATCGCGATCGAGACGAAGGCGAAGATGCCAGCCTCGATGAATGCGCGGACAACTGTATTGCCGCTTTCCAGGATCGAGATCGGACCGCCGCTGGCGCGCGGTTCGACGTCGAGTACCTTGCGCGCGAAGCTGCGCAGCACCTCGTTGTCATTGGGATCGCCCTTTGGATTGACTTCCAAACGGGCGCGGCCGTCGGGCAAGAGCCAATCCTTGGCAACTTCGGTCGGGATACTCTCCTCGGTCACCTTCTCAGCTTGAAACCATAGCCGCAGGCTGGCAAGCGCGGTCTTGAGCGGTGATGTAAAAGCGAACTCGGCGCGCGTCCGGACAGCCGGGTCCGCCTTGGCGAGTTCAGTCAGGGCATTGGCCAATCGTTTTGCGGCTTCCGCTCCGGACCCCGTCTGTTCGCCGGCTGTGCGCCGCATGGTCTCGGCCCCACGCTGGATCGCCGCGACCGATTCCGCGTCCGTCGGGGCGGCCCTCGGTGTGGCGCGGAAGGCTGGTTCGAGCGTGCGCGCGGTTTGCCCGAGAAGCGGCAGCTTCTTGTCTTGTTCGGTCGCGATGAACGAATCCAGCATGACGACGCGTTCGACATCGGGAAGCGCCCGTATGCGTTCGGCGACCTGCCTGGCTTCAGCCAAATTCGGCGTCATGATGTCGATGGCATTGGCGTTGGCGTTTGGATCCTTGCGCAGGTCCAAATAGGTCGAGATCGATTCGACGCTGGCACTGCGCAAGTGGACCGGGTTGAAGTCGAACTGCAGAAAGTAAAGAAGCGGCAGGCCGGCCAGCGAAACCACCGCGGTGCCGATGATAATGGGGATGCGCCGGCGCTCCATGAAGCGATCGATCGGTGCCAGCGACTGATAGCCGAGCGACGCTATTTCTCCCGCCGGGTTCAACAACTCGAGCAATGCCGGCAACAGCGTGACGCTGAAAATGAATGCGATGATCATCCCCACGCCGGCAATCCGGCCGAGTTCGGACAGACCCTTATAGTCGGTCGGAAGGAACGACAAGAACCCGGCAGCAGTTGCGGCCGCCGCCAGCGTCAACGGCACGCCGGCATGCCGGGCCGCATTGGTCAAAGCGGTTTTCAGGTGGTTGACCTTGTAGCGTTCTTCCCGGTAGCGCACACTGAACTGAATGCCGAAATCGACGCCGATGCCGACGAACAGGACCGCAAAGGCAATCGAAATCGGATTGAGCGAGCCGACCATTGCGAGGCCGACCGCGGCCGTGAACGACAGGCCGACGAAAATGGTGATGAGAACCGCCAAGATGATCTTTGATGACCGCAGCGCGAGCCAGAGGATGCCGATAAGGAATGCGAGCGACACGAGCGCATTTAGTTCGGCATTTTCCTTGAGCGTGCCGAACTCCTCATCCTGGATCGCAACCGGACCCGTAAGTCGCACCCGGGCGCGATAGTCGGGTTCAAGCTTGAGGTCGTTCACCGCCTCGCGTATGGCGCGCGTCGCCATCTCGCCCGGCTCAAGCGCCGCATAATCCAGGATTGGTTTGATTTCGATGACGCGGCGCAATTCGCTCGGTTCGGACGACCTGCGCGCGGCAAGCTCCCGCCAGGAGAAACTCGTGGGCCTGCCCGCAACCGCTTCCTCGATCGTGGTCGAGAACATTGTGAGCGGCCGGGTCATATCGTCAAGGGTGTACATATTGCGCTGTATGCCGGCCAGCGAGAATGACAGGGCCTGGATCAGGCCGCGCCAATTGGCGTCGGAAACCAACACCTGTATCAGGGGCTGGGCTTGCGAAAACTGCATGGCGACGCTGCCGACCTGGTCAGGGGGCAGGAAGAGAAGGGCGCTTTTGGCAAAAAAATCGCCGCCCCCGAGTTCCCGGATCGTGGCGAAACGGTTGGGCTGGCCGGACAGCCGGTCGACCAGGAGGGCGGTCGCCTGGGTGGCGAGTTCGGAGGTTGGGGCCTCGACAACAGCGAGAATTGTCTCGTTTCGGTGAGGGAATGCCTTGTCAACGACAAGTTCTCGCTGGCGCCAGGGAAGATCAGGAGAGATTAGTTTGTTGACGTCTGTGTTTATCGAAAAATTGTGTGCCGAATATAACCCGCTAAGAGCAGTCAAAAGTACTGAAATTGCAATAACGGTACGAGAGTAGCGCGAGCAAATACTGACAATCGAGACGATCTTAGATTTAAGCATGCCTTGTTCTTTCCGGATTTTGCGGGTCTGATAAGTGCATAGACTATTGAATTCGACGGACTATATGGCTATTCAATATTTTAACAACAATGCAACGGGCCCCGGGAAACGAGGCGCCGGATACGTCGGGCATCGCATCGGTTGCCGGATGGGGGGTGATTGCTCGGCGCATAAAATGGTAACAGAGAGTCATCCGGCTCTCCGTGTGGGCACAATATTGTTGGGACCATGACAACAACCACTCCACTTCTCGACACGATCAATATTCCGGCCGATCTGCGCCATCTGGATGAAAAGCAGTTGCGCCAGGTGGCCGATGAATTGCGGGCGGAGACCATCAGCGCCGTGGCCGTGACCGGCGGTCATCTCGGTGCAGGCCTGGGCGTCGTCGAACTGACGGTGGCATTGCATTATTTGTTCGACACGCCGCGTGACCGGGTGATCTGGGATGTTGGGCATCAGGCCTATCCGCACAAGATTCTGACCGGCCGCCGCGACCAGATTCGCACGCTTCGGCAGGGAGGTGGACTTTCGGGTTTCACCAAACGCGCGGAAAGCGAATATGACTGCTTCGGCGCAGCCCATTCGTCGACCTCGATTTCGGCGGGGCTCGGCATGGCGGTTGCGCGGGACCTGGAAGGGAAATCCAACAACGTGGTTTGCGTCATTGGCGATGGGTCCATGTCAGCGGGCATGGCCTACGAAGCGATGAACAATGCGGGTGCAATGGATTCCCGCCTGATTGTCATTCTTAATGACAACAACATGTCGATCGCTCCGCCGGTCGGCGCCCTCTCAGCCTACCTGGCAAGGCTTGTTTCCGGGCGTCCTTACCGCTCGTTGCGCCATGTTGTCCACCAACTCGCCAAGAAGCTTCCAAAATTCCTGGAGCAGCGCGCGCGTGCCATGGAGGAATATGCCCGCGGCCTGGTCACCGGCGGGACGCTGTTCGAGGAACTGGGGTTCTTCTATGTCGGGCCGATCGACGGCCATAACCTCGATCACCTGCTTCCGGTATTGCGCAATGTGCGCGATGCCACGGACGGACCGATTCTCGTCCATATCGTGACCCAGAAGGGCAAGGGTTATCCGCCGGCCGAGGCGTCCGACGACAAATATCACGGTGTTGTGAAGTTCGATGTGGCGACCGGCAAGCAGGTCAAGCCCAAGGCCAATGCGCCGTCTTATACGAAGGTTTTTGGCGAATCCTTGGTCAAAGAGGCCAAAAAGGACAATCGCATCGTAGCGATCACAGCCGCGATGCCTTCAGGCACCGGGATCGACATTTTCGCTAAAGCGTTCCCGACGCGCATATTCGACGTCGGGATCGCCGAGCAGCACGGCGTCACATTCGCGGCGGGCTTGGCGACCGAAGGCTACAAGCCCTTCGCGGCGATCTATTCGACATTCCTGCAACGCGGCTATGACCAGGTTGTGCACGACGTTGCGATCCAGCGCCTGCCGGTGCGTTTCGCGCTCGATCGGGCAGGTCTTGTGGGGGCCGACGGGCCCACCCATGCGGGCGCGTTTGATGTGGCCTATCTGGGGTGCCTGCCAGGTTTCGTCGTGATGGCGGCTGCCGATGAGGCTGAACTCGTTCACATGGTGGCAACGGCCGTTGCGATCGATGACCGCCCATGCGCATTCCGCTATCCGCGTGGCGACGGCGTCGGCACCGACATGCCGGAATTCGGCGTACCACTGGAGATCGGCAAAGGGCGTATCCTGCGCGAAGGGACTTCTGTCGCGATCCTGTCCTTTGGAACGCGGCTTTCGGAAGCGCTTTTGGCCGCTGAAAACCTTGCCGCCCAAGGCCTGACGGCGACAGTCGCAGACGCGCGCTTTGCCAAGCCCCTGGATGTCGATCTCGTCCTGCGTCTGGCCCGCGAACACGAGGTCCTGATCACGGTCGAGGAAGGATCGATTGGCGGTTTCGGGTCGCAGGTTCTGCAATCGCTTTCAGACCACGGTTCGCTCGACCACGGGCTCAAGGTACGCTGCATGATATTACCGGACATATTTATCGATCATGACAGCCCGAATCTGATGTATGCAACGGCCGGCCTTGATGCCAAAGCCATTTGCGCCAAGGTTTTCGAAGCGCTCGGACGAGATTTTCGTCGTGAAGTGGTGCATTTTCCCGGCAAGGCTTCCACTTGACGGGCCCACACACGGTCGGTCCACGGGAACAAGTGGTGAGGGGTCCGGCTTTAATGTTACGACCACGGTGGACGCAATGAAGACGGACGCAATTACGGCGGATGCAATTCAGACTGACGCAACCAGGACTGACGCAACGAGGACCGACGCCATAAAGGTCGTTCTGGCCCAGCCGCGCGGGTTCTGTGCGGGCGTCGTGCGCGCGATCGAAATCGTCGAGCGTGCCTTGGAAAAATATGGACCGCCGGTTTATGTGCGCCACGAGATCGTACACAACAAGTTTGTCGTCGAAGGCCTCAAGGCCAAAGGCGCGCGCTTTGTGGAGGATCTTTCCGAAGTGCCGCCCGATGCGGTGACGGTTTTCAGCGCCCACGGCGTCTCAAAGAGCGTCGAGGACGAAGCCGCGGCACGCAAACTGCCGGTCTTGAATGCGACCTGTCCGCTTGTGACCAAGGTTCACAACCAAGGCAAGCGTTACGTCGGCCAGGGTCGACAGTTGATTCTCATCGGTCACGCCGGCCATCCGGAAGTCGAGGGTACGATGGGCCAGATCCCGAGCCCCGTGATCCTCGTACAAAACGAAGCGGAGGTGGCGGCGCTCGATTTGGCAACCGACATGCCGGTTGCCTATGTTACGCAGACGACGCTCAGCGTCGACGACACGCAAGGTATTATCAAGGCTCTCGAGCGCAAATTCAGCAACATAGTCGGCCCGGAAATCCGCGACATCTGTTACGCCACGCAGAATCGTCAAACGGCGGTGCGCGAGATGTGCAAGCTGGTCGACCTGATTCTTGTGGTGGGGGCGACCAACAGTTCCAACTCGAATCGCTTGCGTGAGATCGGTAGCGAGGAGGGCGTTCCGAGCTATCTCATCGCCGACGGCAGCGAATTGCGGTCCGAATGGCTCGCCGGCGTAAAGACTGTCGGTATCACGGCAGGTGCTTCGGCACCTGAGGTTCTGGTCGACGACGTAATATCGGCGTTGCGGCGGCTTGGCCCCGTCGATGTTTCGGTACTGCCGGGCAAGCAGGAAAGAATTGAATTCCGTCTGCCCGCAGAACTCGCAAGGGCTTCCTGAAACAAGACCTTCTTGAAATCAGCGCCGTTGGCAGGGCGCATTACAAAGAAAGTTGCCGCCATGGCGATCCCGTTTCTCAAGGAAATGCGCATTGGTTCCTATCTGATCAAGCAGAAGCTGCTCGGCCGCGAGCGCTATCCGCTTGTGCTGATGCTGGAGCCCCTGTTCCGTTGCAATCTGGCCTGCTTTGGATGCGGCAAGATCGATTATCCGGATGCGATCCTTAACAAGCGGCTATCGGTGAAGGAATGCCTCGACGCGGTCGATGAATGCGGCGCCCCGATGGTCGCCATCCCGGGCGGCGAGCCGCTTATTCACAAAGAGATCGGTGAGATCGTCAAGGGCATCGTGGCGCGCAAGAAGTTCGTATCGCTGTGTACCAATGCCTTGCTGCTGGAAAAGAAGCTCCATCTGTTCGAACCCTCTCCCTACTTGTTCTTCTCGGTTCATCTCGACGGACTCAAAGAACACCACGACAAGTCGGTGTGCCAGGAAGGCGTCTTCGACCGCGCCGTTTCTGCGATCAAGGCTGCCAAGGCCAAGGGCTTCTCGGTCAACGTCAATGCCACCATCTACGACGGGCATCCGCCCGCCGACATTGCGGCCTTCCTCGATTACGCCAAGGAACTCGGCGTCGGCGTTTCGATCTCGCCCGGCTATGCCTATGAACGCGCGCCCGACCAGGAACACTTCCTCAACCGGAAAAAGACCAAGGAACTGTTCCGTGACGTCTTCTCCCGCGGCGTCGGCAAGAAATGGACGTTCGCGCATTCGACCTTGTTCCTCGATTTCCTCGCCGGCAACCAGACCTATCACTGCACGCCCTGGGGCATGCCGACCCGCAACGTCTTCGGCTGGCAGAAGCCCTGTTATCTCCTCGGTGAAGGCAACGTGGCGTCTTTCAAGGAATTGATGGAGACCACCGACTGGGGCTCCTACGGCACCGGCCGCTACGAGAAGTGCGCGAACTGCATGGCGCATTGCGGCTATGAGGCCACCGCCGTGACGGCCATGCTCAAAAACCCGCTGCAGGCGATCAAGGTTGCGCTCAAGGGGCCGGCGACAACGGGGCCCATGGCGCCGGAGATTTCACTCGACCGCCAGCGGCCGGCGCAATACGTGTTCTCCGAGAATGTCCAGTTGACGCTGTCGGAAATGCGCGCGGCCGAAGCACGCGAAAAAGCCGCGAAGGCCGCCAATGCGGTAAAGGCCGCCAACGTCCCGACGTCGATCCCAGCGGAGTAGGGGGTAGCCAGCGAAGTTGGCTGGCCCGACAATCGGATTGCCGAAGGGAAGAAAGTCCGCGTAAACGCGGAATGCCGAACGCAGCCGTCCGGAATTTGGCGTTTGGAGTCCCGCCTTCAGGCGGCTCCGCCGTAGGCGGCTCTTCCTTCAAACTATCGTCGAAAGGAAGAAAGTCAGCATAAACGTGGAACTCCAACGCTTCCGGAGTTCCCGTTGGTCAAGCGGCGCCATCTTGCGTAGACATGGCGGACAATTGCATCCGCCGTCGATCTTCAGAACCTGAAGTTCACGCCCCCGGTAATCGTCTGCGCGTTGGCCCTGACGCTACCCGTAAATGGAGGGGTAATTCCCGGAGCGAAAATGTTGGTACTGTCGGGGCCGAAATTCGCATATTTGTATTCAAGGAATACCGACCATTTCCGTGTGACCATGTATTCGGAACCGACACCGATGGTCCAACCGGTTCGGGTATTGTTGACCCGCCCCACCTGCGTGCCAGTCACATCGACAAGCCTCTGATCGAAATTCCTCCAGGCAGCGCCGCCCTGGATGTAAAGCAACCAGCTTGGCTGCAGGGCATAACCGACACGTGCGGTCAACAGGTCGAACCAATTGTTCGTGACGCCAGAAGTGTAACCGTTGAAATTGCCGGATCCGATCCAAACGCTGCTCTTGAGATCTGCCCAATTGGTTTGATTGCGGATGCCAAATACCATGGCTCCGGCCTGATAATCGCAACCGAACTGACCGCCGGCTGTAATGCCGGTGCCGGTTTCCGAATTGGCATTGGCGCCTTGCACGTTTGAAATCTCGCCGCGGCTCCACCCGGCGCCAATGCTGCCGCCAATGTAGCAGCCGGTCCATTGTGTCACCGGGGCCGCCACGACGGGCACTTTGTATTCCGGACGCGCGGGCAAATCGGCTGCCAAAGCCGCCTGTCCAAGCTCCACGCTCAAGGCCGCAATCGCCATGAACGATGTCGCTGAACGACGCATCAATCAATCTCCCTCATATCGACAGCGCGACACTGCGCCGCAGATATGGGGAGGTTGTCGGGGATTGGCAACCCTGGGATACCTCTTGAGCAAACTCGGCTGTGCGACGAAGCCATCGAACGGGTTGGCGGATGCCGCTTTTATATCGACGTCTCCCGGCCTATTGCTTTGTCAGATTTCTGACATCCCTTCGAATCTCAAGGCATGTCAGCCACTCGACGTAGCTTGGGCTGTATTGTTTCGGGTGTATGCACTCAGTTCTGTCCGCGGCCGGATATTTCGCCCAATCCTTGTCCATTTGGGCCAGGGCTGCTTTTTGCTGAGTCAAACAGTTTTCCATGGTAACGGCGGTTTGGTCGCCCATGGCTTCGACAACGGCCTTTACGGATGCCCGGCAGGTCGCTTCGATGTCGATTCTTGGCGTGTCGGCCGCTGCTGCGAGGACGTGAATTCCCAGTATGAACGCCGTCAATCGGAGGAACATGGCTGGTGCCCTTTCAGTTAAATGGTGGGAGGACGTACGACTCACACCACGCATTTTTAGCATTTTCGCCTGCCGTATTGCCATGGCGATAGAATCTTGGTTACCGCCCACCCTTGAGTTCCTGATACATCGCCGTGATGAACCGGTCTGCGCTTGAGTCCACGCCGCCCGCGACCTTGGCGTCGTAAGGTGCTGTAAGCTTCGCGGCCAGCACTTCGGGCAGGGTCTTGCCCTGTGCAATCAGCTGTTTCACCTTCTCACCCACCGCAATAACCATGTCGCGATACGGGATGATGTCATCGCGTTTGATCAGCGTGCCGTGCCCCGGCACGATGATTGTGTTCGCGTCGGCGGATTTCATGGTGGCGTCCAACCCCTCGATCATGCCCTTGAGCGAGCCGCCTTGATTGATATCGATGAAGGGAAAGCCGTAATTGCGATAGAAATCGCCGATGAATAGGACGTTCGCCTTTTCGAACTTGATGTTGGTGTCGCCGCCGGTATGGGCCGCCCGGATCGGGATGAAGTGAACCACTTCGTCGTTCATGTGAATACGAACCGGATCGCCCATGCCATATGTGACGATCGGAAATCCGGCCGGATTGGCAACGGGATTGTCTTTGGCATTGGGTAGTTTAGAGAGCGCGACCATCGATTGCCGCAACTCTTCGCGCGCGAAGATCACCGCGCCCTGCTTGGCGAAAAAAGCATTGCCGGCGGTGTGGTCGCGGTGAATGTGCGTATTGACCAGGTAGCGGATCGGGCCATTGTTGATCTTGCGAACGGCCGCCAACACCTTGTCGGCGATCTGTACATATTGCGAATCGATCATCAGCACGCCGTCCGGGCCCGCCAGCACGCCGATCCGCCCGCCGGCGGCGTCGGTGTGTGACGGATCGATGCCGGCCGAGCCGGAGAGCATGTAGACGCCCGGCTTGAGCTGCTCCGTGATGATCTCGACCTTGCCGAAATCCATCACCTGGGCATGCGTACCGACGGAAAATGCAGCTACGGCGACGGCCGCCGACAAGAGCGATGCGAATTTCATC
>Ga0209488_10000653_pt1 | contig 29452 bp, 37 predicted proteins | sample Rivendell_Oct201_8_FD_188349 | JGI IMG/M metagenome (GOLD analysis project Ga0209488, IMG submission 188349) | Vadose zone soil microbial communities from the Eel River Critical Zone Observatory, Northern California, USA -... | ecosystem: Environmental > Terrestrial > Soil > Vadose zone >...
TCCTGAACCTCCCAACACCAGCGCGGCCAAGCCCGCGAGGTAGAGGAGGTCCGTCTCGTATCCCGGCTGTCCGAAGTGAGCGCCGGCCGCAGTCACCGATTGGAGCTTGATGGAGCTGAAGCCATACGGCAGGTGTACGGTAAAGATGGCGACGAGCAGCACAAACGCCATCGGGATACTGGCGAGAGGAATAAACGCTCCGACAATCACAGCCAATCCGCCGAGTAGCTCGACAAGAACCGTCGCCCACGACAACAACGTGGAAGCGGGCATTCCGAGCGTGTGCAGAATATTGGCAAAGTCATCTGGACCTCGCGCGAGTTTCGCGTAACCGTGCTCCATAAAGCCGTAGCCGACCATCAAACGGAGCGGGATCGCGTACCAAGCCTCTCGCAGAGAGGGAAACAGGTGGGAGCAGCGGGTAATAAGGTTGTTCATGCAGGATACTCCGCTTGGGGTGCCAAATGGTTACAGGTGCCAAGACAAAAATCGTTGCGCGTACGTCTGAAAGATCCTCATCCGGCTGCGAAGTAAGCGCAGGGTCTTCCATGGCGACAAGATCCGCAAAGCCGACGATCTCGATTCGCTAGCGCTCGTACAGGGTTAGCGACTGGCCGACGTTTTGCGCGTCAGGGAAATAATTGTCCGATGCGCCCGGTCTAATCTCCCGTGACTGACAAATCCACGTCATGCGCAGAGTCTTCTGGATGTAACCTGCGGCACCGCGGCACGAACTCATGATATGGAGCATGCGTGTCAGAGGTTGAATCCCGCCTGAAAGACCTGATGTTGCTGAGCCTGGGAGGCGACGGCATGGCATATCGTGAGCTCCTGTCGAAGCTCTCAGTGCGCCTGCGCGCGTACTATCGCAGGCGTTTAGGTCAGGGCTGTTCGGACGCCGAGGATCTCGTGCAGGAAACGCTGATCGCCATTCACGCCCGTCGGGCAACCTTTGATCGAACGCAACTCTTCACGCCCTGGGCCTATGCCATGGCGCGCTATAAGCTCGTCGACTATCTACGGCGCTCAAGGGTGCGCGCCGCCGTGTCGATGGACGATTGCGAGGAATTCTGTGCGATGGACGAGACTGAGCAGGCCGCGGCCTCCCGCGATGTGGATTCCCTTCTGTCCAGATTGCCGAATGCCATGAGCGAGGCTATTCGCCTTACCCGAATCGAGGGGCGCTCGATAGCCGATGCAGCGCAGCGTACGGGAAAATCTGCGGCGGCGACCAAGGTGAGCATTCATCGCGGACTGCTGCGTTTGGCAAGATTGCAAGCGGCAGGGGCACTCGATGCAGACGACTGACCTTATCGACCGTCTTGCTGCGGACCTACACCCGACCTCACCAGGCGCGGCGTGGAAAACTCTAGCCGTCGCGCTATCGGTCGGTTCCGTGGTCGCCCTCGGTGCGGCGTGCGTGTCCTTTGGCAAGGGGAACGACTTCGCGGCCATGTTGCTCACGTCTTCGCTCTGGATGAAGTGGGCGTATGCGCTTGGCGTGAGCGCAGCGGCGCTCAGCCTGTGCGCGCGCTTGGCGCGTCCGGAAGGCGCCCCCGGCGCGCTGCCTTTCCTGCTTGGAGTTCCGCTTCTCATGCTGGGTGCCATCGCGCTCATGGAGGTCGCCGGCCTTCCCGCGGACGAGCGGCGTGCCCTGTGGCTCGGGCGAACGGCAGTGATGTGTCCGTGGACCATTGCGGCACTGGCGATTCCCATTTTCGTCGCCGTGCTGTTGGCCCTTCGCCAACTGGCGCCGACGCGGCCGCGATTGGCGGGCTTCAGCGCGGGTTGTCTAGCCGGCGCCATTGCCGCCGGGTTGTACGCGATTTATTGCAAGGAAACCGCGGCGGCGTTCGTTGTGACTTGGTACACGGCGGGTATTCTCTTGCCAGGTCTAGTTGGAGTTCTCATCGGCTCGCGTGTTCTGCGTTGGTAGAGCCCGCAGCGGCTGAGGCTTTTCGACTCATCCCCGACGTATTAAAGAACCGTCGTTGCCGCTGTCCGCAATATTCGAGGACGATCACCGGTCCACTTCAGGGTAACCACAATTACGAGGAACCTCCGATGAAATCTCTCGCTATTGCCGCGTGGGCGGTTGCACTAACGGCATTCGCGACGCTGTCGCTTTCTGCTGAAATGCCGTTCAACCAGACACAGTTCGATGCGACACGAGCCGCGGGTAAGCCCGTCGCGGTCGTATTCCATGCCGATTGGTGTCCGACTTGCCGTGCTCAAGCGCCAGTGCTGAAGCAATTGCTGGAATCCAAGGAATTGGAGAGCGTTACGGTGTTCGTCGCGAACTTCGACACCGAAAATGCGCTGAAACGATCTCTCCGGGTCACTCAGCAAAGCACGATCGTGGTGTTCAAGGATGGTAAAGAGAGCGCGCGCTCGACGGGAGATACCCAGCCCGACCGTCTGTCGGCGCTCCTACACCACGCCATTTCCTAACCCTTAGGGCTCTGCGATGAACTTCGGTGCAGCCACTTATGGACTCGGCGTGATCGCCGGGGCCTTATCGACACTGTCGCCTTGTGTATTGCCGTTGGTGCCCGTATTGCTCGCCTCCGCGATCAATGCGCACCGCTGGGGGGCTTTGGCGCTGGGAGCGGGATTGGCGCTTTCCTTCACGATCGTCGGCATCTTTCTGGCCACCTTGGGTGCATCGCTCGGTCTCGATCCCGCCACGTTTCGGGTCGTGGGCGCCGTGATCCTGACTGTCTTCGGCCTCATTCTGCTGGTTCCAAGATTGCAGGATGTATTTGCGAGCGCCACCGGCGCCCTGAGTAATTCGGGCAATCAGCTGCTCGCGCGCGTGACCGTCGATGGATTCTCGGGCCAGTTCTTGGTAGGGCTCCTCCTGGGTGTCGTCTGGAGCCCCTGTGTCGGACCCACGCTCGGCGCGGCGACCACACTCGCAAGTCAAGGCAAGGGCTTGGGGCAAATTGGCCTACTGATGCTGCTTTTCGGTCTCGGTGCTGCGGCCCCGTTGGTGTTGCTCGGATTCTTGTCGCGTGCCAGCTTGATGAAAGTGCGGGGCCGTCTGTTGAACGCCGGCAAGGTCGGTAAGCAATTGCTGGGCATCGTCATGCTCGTCTTGGGTGTATTCATCGTGACGGGAGTTGATAAACCTGTCGAGGCCTGGATCCTCGATCGGACGCCGAATTGGCTCACGACGGTGACGACGAAGTTCTAAGTCCTGATCCGGGACGATTGGTCCGAGCTCAGGCGTCGACCGGTGCGCGATTAACCTTCGAGGTCAGCGGCCCCGGCGCCCGCCAAGATCCTGGACGCCGGCCGTTAACGGTTGACGAACTCCCATACTTTGGAGATCACGACCGAACCCTCGCCGACGGACGAGGCCACGCGCTTGACCGAGCCTGCGCGAACATCGCCCACAGCGAACACGCCGGGCAGCGAGGTGGCGAAGGGTGAGGCCGCCGATACGGTGCCGGTGATGACGAACCCTTTGTCGTCAAGTTTCACCAGGCCAGAGAGCCACTCGGTGTTCGGCGCGGCACCGACCATGATGAATAGCGCACGCGTGTCCAGGACGCGGCTCGCCCCGGTCTTTACGTCACGAATGGTCAGCGCCTCGAGATGGTCAGCGCCATGCAACGCGCTCACCTCGGCGCCATACTCGATGGTGATCCCGGGGTCGGCTTCTAGCCGGCTGGAGAGGTAGCTCGACATTGAAGCGGCAAGCGACGACCCGCGGACCAGCACGCGCACGCTGCGGGCCGAGCGGCTGAGAAACATCGCGGCCTGTCCTGCCGAGTTGCCGCCGCCGATGATGACCGCTTCTGTTCCCTTGCAATAGCGCGCCTCCATATCGGTCGCGGCATAGTAAATGCCGGCGCCTTCGAAGTCGGCAAGCCGGTCGAGCGGGAGCCGCCGGTACTGCACTCCGGTCGCGACCACCACGGCCTTGGCTCGGACGCGCTGGCCGTTGTCGAAGGTGGCGCAGAAGCTCTCATCCTCGAGCCTCTCGAGGAGCACCACGCGACGCGGCATCGCGAAGCGGGTCCCGAATTTCATCGCCTGCACCTCGCCGCGCCAGACCAGGTCGGCACCGGAGATGCCCGTCGGGAAGCCCATATAGTTCTCGATGCGGCTCGAGGTCCCGGCCTGGCCGCCGATTGCAACGTCCTCCACGACCAGCGCGCAGAGGCCTTCGGCTCCTGCGTAGACCCCCGCAGCCACCCCCGCGGGCCCGCCGCCCACGATCAGCACGTCGAACTTCTCGTCGTTCAAGAAATCGAGATTGAGGCGGAGCAGCCGCGCGACCTTGTCGGGGGTGGGATCGCGCACGACGACGTCGCGCCCGAAGATTACCGCGGGTACGGCCGGAGCGATTGCGCAACTGCGGGCGGTCGCGTCTGCTTCCGGGCTTCGCAGTGGCAACGAACTGTAGGGAATGCGGTTACGGCTCGCAAACTCCGCGATGCGGCGCACGTCGCGGTCCTCATCTTCGCCGATCAGCCGCAGGCTGGCTGCGGGGTCGTCGAGTTGGCGTCGGCGGCGCGCAGAAAACACCGTGATGATGATGTCGGACATTTCTGGGATTTGAGACATCAGCGTCAGCATCGTTTCACGCGGCACCTCGATCACCCGCGTGTCTCGAACCGCGCGCATCGGCACCGACCAGGCACCACCGTTCAGAAAGGAGATTTCCCCCATGAACTGTGTCGGACCGAGCGTGGAGGGAAAATGGCGTTCGTTGGTATAAGGATTCACCACCTCGATCTCGCCTTCCTCGACATAAACGAAGCGATCTATCGGTTCGCCGGGCCGCACAAGCAACGTACCCGCAGGATAGGTCCTGACCTCGCCCGCGGCGCGCAATGCTTCGACGTGAGCCGCTGCCAGCGGAGTGCGCTGCATCTGGCTTAAATCGCCGCCAATCGTTTCCATGTTTTATGCTCGTCCTCTATAGGCTCAGGCTCGGCCAGTCGACTATCTTAGGAGACATTGGCAGACTTTCAAGGCCAGGTCGACTAGCCACCTTCATCTGCCCTGTAGTTGGCGGCATGCGCAAATTGAACGGCGATGCCGGTAGGGGATCTGGCACACTAACGCTCGTAAGCGCAGGGTTCTTGCCTCGCTCTCCGAAGGAAAATTGTCGATGACGAGCTTGAAGACCGATGAGGTATCCCTGCCGCTGGCCGACGTTCGGGTGCTCGAGCTCGCTCGCATCCTCGCGGGCCCCTGGGCGGGACAGCTGCTGGCGGATCTGGGCGCGGACGTGATCAAAGTGGAGCGGCCGATGGAGGGCGATGACACCCGTCAGTGGGGGCCGCCGTTCGTTCGCTCCGCGGCGGGAGATGACCTCAACGCAGCCTACTTCCACAGCTGCAACCGAGGCAAGCGCTCGATCGCCATCGATATGGCCACGACGGAAGGGCAGAGGCAGGTCCGCGTGCTCGCTGCCGATGCCGATGTCCTCATCGAGAATTTCAAGGTGGGCGGGTTGGCGCGCTACGGGCTCGATGCGGAGTCGATGCGGGCCCTCAATCCGAGACTGATCTACTGCTCGATCACGGGATTCGGCCAAACGGGTCCCTACGCACACCGGCCGGGATATGACTTCATCATCCAAGGCATGGGCGGAATGATGTCAATCACCGGTGAACCCGACGGTCCGCCGCAGAAGAGCGGGGTGGCTTATGCAGACATTCTGACCGGCGTCTATTCGGTCGTGGGAATTTTGGCTGCTCTGCAGCAGCGAGAACGGACCGGGGAGGGCGCGCATGTCGACATGGCGCTGCTCGACACGCAGGTTGGCGTCTTGGGGAATCAGGCACTCAACTGGATGGTGAGCGGCAAGGTGCCGCATCGAATGGGTAACGGCCACGTCAACCTTGTGCCGTACCAAAGCTTCGCGTGTGCCGATGGGGATGTGATCATCGCCGTGGGCAACGACCGGCAATTCGCGCGGTTGTGCCAGGTCCTCGGGCGCGGCTCGCTCGCCAACGACTCGCGCTTTGCAACCAACCCCGCGCGCGTCACCAATCGAGAAGTTCTCATTCCGATGATTGCGGACGCGACGGCCGGCTGGGCGAGCACCGAATTATATGCCGCACTCGAGACGAACGGAGTCCCCGCCGGACCCGTCAATCGCATCGACCAGGTGTTCGCCGATCCGCAAGTGATTGCGCGGAGAATGCAATTGCGTGTTTCGGACCGCGACGGTGAGTTGCCGGGTCTCGCCGCGCCCATTGTTCTGGACGGAAACCGCATGGGCGCCGGCAAGTCAGCACCAAGACTCGGTGAAGACGTTGGCGCCGGTTGGCGGCCGCGGTAGCACTTGAGTCGTTGCCCCTGACGGATGATCATATGCAGCAATGTGGCACGACCCATCGTCCAGGGCATTTAAGCGGGGCGGGCGGTACACGCCCGCCCCGCGATTTCAAGCCTTGATGAATGCGAGCAGATCCTCGTTAACCTGGTCCTTCATCGTCGTGCACAGTCCATGGGGAGCGCCTTTGTACACCATGAGCTTCGCGTCCGGGATGAGTTTCGCCTGCAGCCCCGCTGAATCGGCGAACGGCACAATTTGATCATCGTCTCCGTGCATAATCAGCGTCGGGATGTCCATGCGCTTCAGGTCTTCGGTTTGATCCGTTTCGGAATACGCCTTGATGCAAAAGTAGGCCGCGGGGAATCCGGCCATCATTCCTTGGAGCCAAAATGACTCGCGCACTCCCTCCGAAGTCTTGGCGCCGGGACGGTTGTACCCGTAGAACGGCAACGTCAATTCCTTGAAGAACTTCGAGCGATCGGCTAGGACCGCAGCTCGGATACCATCGAAGACGCTCACCGGCAAGCCGCCGGGATTGGCGGAGGTCTTGACCATTAGCGGCGGTATGGCGCCTATCAGCACAGCTTTGGCCACGCGCTTTGTGCCGTGCCGCCCGATATAGCGCGCAACTTCGCCGCCGCCGGTGGAGTGGCCGACGTGCACCGCATTCTTCAAGTCGAGCTTTTCGGTCAGTTCGGCGAGATCGTCGGCGTAGGTATCCATATCATTGCCGGTCCAGGGCTGACTCGAGCGACCATGGCCGCGGCGGTCGTGAGCGATACATCGATATCCGCGGGACGCCAAGAAGAACATCTGATCTTCGAACGCATCCGCCGAGAGCGGCCAGCCATGTCGCAACATATGGTGTTGGCACTTCTAGACGAACGGAAGGCGGGGGCTTTTTTTCAAACACTACGCGTGGTCGTGAACAGGTTCGCTTCGGCGCGTATCCAGTCAATGAATGTTCTGGCGCCTGGCAAATCCTTGGCGCGGGTGGGACAGACAAGCCAGTAGCTGCGATCGTATTTCACGGCACGGCCGGCGACAACGAGGGTGCCGCAGTGGATCTCGTCGCCAACCAGAGCCCAACGTGCCAGCGCCAAACCATCCCCATGAACCGCCATGCGAACGACCGCGTCCGAATCTTCGAACACGGCGCCGCGAACTCCGCCCGCGTAATGATCGGCGCGGCCGTCAAATAACCAGCCGGTCCACGGCTCGCTGACGCTGTGGAGCAGCGGGTAGCGCTTGAGGTCATCGGCCGTTTTCACGGGACCGTGTTTTGCATACAGGGCAGTCGAGCAAACCGGCAGGAGCCACTCGTCCAATACTTTTTCGGCCCAGAGATTTGGCCAGCCTCCCATGCCGAGTCGAATCGCCAGTTGAAAATCCTCCTTCACGAAGTCGACCATGTCGGCGGAAGTGTGGATGTGCAGGTCGATCTCGGGATGATCGGCGCGGAACCGCGCAATTCTGGGCAACAGCCACAGCTGCAAGAACGAGGGCAATGTTGTGACTCGCAGCGGCCCCGCCAAGCGATCGCCGCGCACGTCATCGACGGCCCGCTCCAATTCCGCAAGTGCGTGCTGGACGCGGGGAAGCAGACTGGCTCCCTCGTTCGTCAAATGCACCTGTCGGCCATTGCGTCGAAACAGACTCCGCGCTAAATACTCTTCGAGCGTGCGAATCTGCAGACTGGCGGCGCTTGCGGTCACTCCGAGCGCGTCTGCCGCGCGGGTAAAGTTCAGATGCTGGGCGACGGATACAAAGACGCGCAAGCTGCCCAACGGCAGCCTGCGCAGTGGTTTGATGATCACCCGGTCCGAACCGGGTGGAGCGCGTCGGCGTTCTACGCTTTTACGTGTGGCGATGCTGCTGCTCTCCCGGCTACCTCTGCGACGATGCCGCCAACGCCATCGACGATCCTCGGTCGGATGGCCCTGCGTGTACGCGATGGTAGGCTGTAAGAGCCGGCCGATCCACCGAAATGACGGCTCGGTCGATGGAATCCGCCACGCATCGGCGCCAAGCGAGCGAGACCACGCGCGAGCCGGGCAGCTGCGGCTCACCGCAGACGCGCTCCGCCGCATGCCGGATGCGCCGGTAGAGAACGACGGCGCCCGTCGTTTGATCGACATTCAAATCACCGAAATGAACGGTGATTTGGTCTACGTCCCCCGCGGTCGATGCTGCGGGTGCGGCCAGTGCATCGCACTGCCACGCCCCCGCCAGCAACAACAGCGCGGCTTTGATCCAGATACCTGTTCTATTTGACATGCTCGTCTCCTGTTATCAATCCAGCCTCTCAAGTGCTGATGAACAGGATGCGCGGTACCGGGGTCACTGGGGCGCAAAGGCCTCAAGGCGCATTGAGGTTTCCTCAACGCCGTGAGTCGGCCGGTGCGTCGGGCGGGGGAGGCGCCGGGACGCGGAGGCAACGGCTCAGGAGGGGGGGCCGCATTCATCGACCCTGACGCCGCAGCCCATCCATTAGAATGTCGATGAGTCGCCGCGCGCTCGCTTCCCAGCCCGCGTCGGGATTTCCATAACTCACTCCGACCAACGCACGCAGCAAGTCCGATGGATCGATATCCTTGCGCACATCGCCGTTTCGGACGGCATCCTTCACGAGCGTAGAGATCGCCCGTGTGATCAGTTCAGCTGGAGTTGCATGAGGCGCGGAAGTACGGCCGACCGCGGCTCCCAGGGAGGGCGCGATCAAGCGCTTGGTAGCGATGTAATTGACGAACAGGTGCATCCACTGATGCAGTGCCTCACCCGCCGGTAAGGTCTCGAGCAGATGTGGCACGGCTTCGACCAGCTGTTCGACTTCGCGTCGATAAACCGCTCCCACGACCGCCTCTCGGCTGGGGAAGTGGCGGTACAGGGTGCCGATGCCGACGCCGGCGCGGCGCGCAATCTCTTCCAGACTCACATTCAGCCCAACTTCCGCGAACCCTGCCTTGGCGGCGTCGATCAATGATTGTCGATTCCGGGCGCTGTCGGCGCGGGGTTTGCGCGCCGGGGGCGTGGCCTTGCGATTCACGTTCAACTGTCCATTCCTGAAGTAGTACTTGCAAAACGGAGGCATCCTCCGTATATTAAGCGGAGGTTCCCTCCACTTCAGATTAAACCATTTTTCATGGTGCAGCGGTAGGGCGATGCAGAAAACACTGAGGATTTTAACCATGACCGATTCGTTTGGAGCCACATCGACGACTGATGAGGTGCTGCGAGGCATGAACTTGAGCGGAAAACGCGTTCTCGTCACCGGTGTTTCCGCGGGGCTTGGCGTCGAGACCGCGCGCGCCTTGGCGGCGCACGGAGCGGAAGTCATCGGCGCCGCGCGCGATATGTCCAAGGCGGAGGCTGCTACCGAGCAGGTCCGCACGCAAGCCGGCAGGGGAGGTTCTCTTCACCTGGTGCAACTCGACCTGGCGTCGCTCGACAGTGTGCGCCGCTGCGCGGACAACCTGCTGGCCGCAGGCAAATCCTTCGACATGGTCATTGCCAACGCCGGTGTCATGGCGTGCCCCAAGGGCACCACGGTTGATGGCTTTGAGACCCAATTCGGCACCAATCACCTCGGACACTTTGTTTTGGTGAACCGCATCGTTTCGCTGCTGCGCCCGGGTTCGCGGTTGGTGAACCTATCTTCGGCAGGCCACCGATATGCGGATGTCGATCTTGAAGATCCGAACTTCGAACGCTCGCCCTACGCGGAGTTCGTTGCCTATGGCCGCTCCAAGACCGCCAATGTGCTGTTTGCGGTCGAGTTCGATCGCCGTCACAAAGCGAGTGGGGTGCGAGCGACGGCGGTACACCCCGGCGCCATTCGAACCGAGCTGAGTCGCCACATAACGCCGGAGGCGATGGCGAAATTGATCGTGGAGATCAATGCCAGTCAGCCCAAGGGCGCTCCCCCGTTCAGCTATAAGAGCGTTCCCCAAGGTGCGGCAACGTCGGTGTGGGCCGCCTGTGTGGCGGATGCTGAGGCGATTGGCGGCCGCTATTGCGAAGACTGTCACGTCGCCGAGGTGGTTACCGTGCCCGGCTTGCGCAGCGGTGTGCGGGCTTACGCCCTCGATCCGCAGCGCGCCCAGGCACTTTGGCAGAAGAGCGAAGAGATGGTCGGGGAACGCTTCAATGTGACTGAACGCGCCAGCCCGATTCGCGGTGAGGAACCCGCGTCGACAACGACGGCAAGATGCGGAGCGTCTTCTTCGAGGCGCGTAGCAGACTAGACAAATCATCCACTGACCCGAGGAGAAAACATGTTTACGTCGACATCAAACACTGATATTTCAGAGGCGGGAGCGGCCGACGTGCTCATCCCGCTGATCCGAACCGCGGCGACCATCGGCTTTGCCATTGCACCGTGTTCACTGGGTTTCGTGATCATCGCCGTGTCCGAGCAACTGATTCGCTCGATCATGGTGGGGGATGACCCAGAAGTGCTCGTGAGCGATTTGCAGAATCAGTTTCCCAACGAGACGATCGAGGCCAATGAGAACTACGATGCCGGGCTGGTAGCGAAAGTTGTGGACCTGATTGAACGCCCCGACCAGGCGATGGAGTTGCCTGTCGATAATCGCGGCGTGGACTTACAGATGCGTGTATGGGATGCCTTGCAGAAAGTACTCACCGGACGATTCAAATCCTAAGCCGCGATCATGCCATCTTCTCGAATTTCGGCAAGGCGGGATCGAGGTAGTCCCAAGCGTAACCGCGCGTGCGGTACGTCACCGCCTGCGGCTTGTATCGGCTTGGATCATCGAGGCTGGCGGCATGAATGGTGAACAGATCAGGCGTCGCCGCAAACGTTAAATAAACGGGTGACCCGCAGATGGGGCAGAAGCCGCGCGTTTTCACATCGCCGCTATCGGCGACGATGTTCCATTGCTGAGCTTTGCCCTTGAGCGTCACGTTCAGCTTGCTTGGGAAGGTCAAATACGATCCGTGTCCGGTGCCGCTCTTGCGCTGACAGTCGCGGCACTGGCAGTCGTTCTGGAACAGCGGTTCACCAGAGATTTGATAACGGATGGCGCCGCAGGCGCAGCCGCCGGTATAAGGCTCGCTCAATTCTTTTCTCCAAGTTCGTTCGCGATGGAACCGATGTTTGGCACCACCTTCTTCCAGCCGTCACCCATGCTCTTCAACGCGGAATCGTTCTGCGGTGTGACGAAGCCGGAGTGGACCAGTTGCAGGCGCGTGCCGGTTTCAACTTTGGTAAGGGTCCAGGCGACCACAGTGTTCAGCGGTGAGCCGTAGCCAACGTTGCTTTCATCTCCGCTTTGCCAAGCGTAGGCGAGGCGTTTGTTCGGTATCACCTCCAGCACCTGGCAGTGAATGGTTCCATCCCACGCACCGGCTGGCTTGGTCTGGAACGTGAACTGCTTGCCTTTCACCGGCTCGAACCCGGCGGGCGCCATCAGCCAACGGCTGATGAGATCGCCGGTGGTCAGCGTTTTCCAGATCGTTTCCGGGGCGTGAGGAAAGACCTCGTCCACCACGATCCGTTGTGTATCGGCCTTGAATGCGGCGTTGCTCATGGATCGATCTCTTTCAGGAGACTGCGAAGATTGGTGAAACGCTGCCGCCAGAAGACGCCGTAATGGCTCATCCAACCGACCAGCGGGGCGAGCCCCTTCGGCTCGGCGCGATAAAAGACATTGCGGCCTTCGCGGCGCTCGGCGACCAGGCCAGCCTGCTTCAACGATTTCAGGTGCTGCGAGATGGCGCCCTGCGTCACATCACTCCCGCGCGTCAGCTCCAGCACGGTGATCTCCTCGGACTTGACGACCCGCTCGAAAACGGCCCGCCGAGTGGGATCGGCCAGCGTCCTCATGACAGCGTTGATAGGAGCGGCTTGAATCATGGCCATATATTAGTAGCGGCTAATGCATTAGTCAATACTAATCTGTAGATCTATGCGCGCCGTCACGGACAAAGGTGAAGAACGTTGGGACCCGTCGTGCGTACCTCGGTCGCGGAGGACGTCCGCTCCAGAGTGAGGGAGGCTGTCGCTCGGGGGGCCAAGCAGCTGATCGACGAGAAATTGTTTGCAGCATCCACCCCCGGAACACCGTATCTCGCGCCACAGGTGCTGACCGGCGTCGACCACTCGATGGCGATCATGCGCGAAGAGACCTTCGGGCCCGCGGTCGGCATCATCAAGGTTGACTCGGACGAGGAAGCGGTGCAGCTCATGAATGACAGCGAGTTCGGCCTGAGTGCGGCGGCGATCTTCTCCGCTGATTCGCGGCGCGCCGAAAAGCTCGCAGACGCACTTGACACCGGTACGGTGTTTTTAAACCGGTGCGACGATCCTGATCCCGCTCTCCCCGGGAATGGAATCAAGAGTTCGGGGCGCGATTACACCTTGTCAAGCGTGGGCTTTGAGCATCTGACGCGACCGAAGTCCTATCACTTCGGGATCACTCGTGAGCAAGGTACTTCGCGGCTGTGAGAGCGCTACCGGCGTTCACGATGACGCTCATGTCATCTCCAAGCCTCACGGTCAGCGCACTTGCTTTGCGGCACGTCGCAATGTGCGACGTAACAAGAACATTGCGTCGGTGGAGGTCGCCGGAATAAGCTTCACAGTCGTTGTACGAACGCAAGGATGATGCGAGCTTGCGCAGGATATAAATACCGTATAATCAATAAGTTGCACGGCAAAATTCGTGTAATAATTGAATAGAGCGCCAGTCGCGACGCCATCGCGCATCCGTCGATTCAGCGCAACACATCCAACGCAACCTGGACAATTCCGGCAAATGATCGAATCGAATTTAGACCCTTGGCCGGTTCAGGCGCTGGAAGCCACCCTTGGGTTGCCGACAGCCCGGACGAATCCGCCCCGCGATTTGCCCCCGTTATGGCATTGGCTGTATTTCCTGCCGACGGCGGCGCGTTCATCCATCGGGCCAGACGGTCATGTGCGCAATCAGGAGTGGGTTGATCCCACGCTGCGTCGCCGGCGCCTGTTCGCTGCGGCTCGTACCGAGTTCTTGCGGCCGTTGCGCATCGGAGTACGGGCGCAGATGACGGAACGGGTGCTCGGACGGCGCGATAAGCACGGCAAAAGCGGCGACTTTCAAGTCGTCACTGCGGAGTATCAATATTTTCAGAACGAGGTGCTGTGCGTGCGCGAGGAGCGCGACATCGTCTATCTTCAAGGCCCGGTTCCGGCGCAACCGGCTCCGAAGGATGAATTCGCGATCAAGACCGCTGCGACGGATTCATGGACGGTCACCTTGACTCCGGATCCGGTGATGCTCATGCGCTTCTCCGCTTTGACGTTCAATGCGCACCTCATCCATTTTGACCAACTCTATACGCAACGCGAGGAAGGTTACCCGGAACGGGTCGTGCATGGGCCTTTGGTCGCCGTGGTATTGACTCGATTACTGGCGCTCAATCAAGTGGATCGATTGGCTCGTTTTGAATTCCGCGCCCGTAGTCCGTTGTACGTGAATCATCCCATTCAGTTCATGGGTAAACCCGAAAGCGACCGCATCGAATTGCGGGCGATCGGAGTGTCCGGGATGCTGGCGATGGAAGCGACCGCGTGGCTTTCCGGCCCTGCTGAGGATTCCGGCACAACGGACTCGTCGCCGAAGAGCGCTCGAGCGCAGTAGCCGGTGGTGTTCATGATGGTTTTCAGCAGCGCGGAAGTGACGATCAAAATCACGAGGCTGATGTCGTTGCGCATACTCGTTGTGCAAACTCGACTTGACTGGCGCGGAGGAGGTTAGATCGCGGGAGGGCTAGGGGTCGTGAGTCCAGAACGCACTCTTATCCGTACAGGAGCGCATCGCAATGCACCCGGCGCTCCGGAGGAGCGAAACCAGCCGGCAACGCCTCGCCCTGACTTAGGAGGCAGGTGCCTTTAGAATGTGGTTTTCCCAGCGGAGAACCCAATTCGTGAAAAGCTACGCGCGGGTTAGAGCGCTCGTCATGGCGTGCATGTTGTCGATCCTGATGCCTCACCCGGGAGCGGCGACCTCTGCCGGCGTTGCGCTTCCGTCGCTCGCACCGGTCATCAAAGCGACTTCACCCGCGGTGGTCAACATCGCAACCCGCGGCACGTTGACCGAGCGGGTGGTGGGCAATCCGCTGCGCGAGGATCCTTACTTTCGTCGATTCTTCAACGTGCCCGAGGGCGGAGCGGTGCGGCGGCGCCAGTTCCAGAGCGCCGGCTCGGGCGTGATCGTGGACGCCAAGAAAGGCTACATCGTCACCAACCGCCACGTCATCGAGAATGCGAGCGAGATCACGGTGACACTGCTCGACAACCGGCACTTTCAAGCGACGGTGGTCGGCAGCGATGAGGGCACCGACATCGCAGTGCTCAAGGCCGTCGAACCGCATTTGACGGAGATGCCGCTCGGCGACTCATCGCACCTCGAGGTCGGCGACTGGGTCGTGGCCATCGGCAATCCCTTCGGCCTGAAGCACACGGTAACGGCCGGGATCATCAGCGCGCTCGGCCGTACCGGCATACATCCGCACGGCTATGAGGACTTCATCCAAACGGATGCCTCCATCAACCCCGGCAATTCCGGCGGAGCGCTGGTGAACTTGAATGGCGAACTGATCGGCATCAACTCCGCGATTCTATCCAAGGACGGCGGCAATATCGGCATCGGCTTCGCCATCCCGGTCAATATGGTCAAGGCGGTCATGGAGCAGCTCATCACTTACGGCGAAGTGAAACGCGGGCTCGTCGGCATCAAGCTGCGCGACGTGACGCCGGAAGCGGCCGAGTCCCTGCAGTTGGTCAATGCGCGCGGCGTCGAGATCTCTGAGGTCGCGCCCGGCTCCGCGGCCGATCACGCGGGCATCAAAGTGGGCGACGTGGTGGTTTCAATGAACGGCGTGCCGCTCGAGAGCGCCGCGCAGCTGCGCAACGGGCTTGCGCTGCTGCGCGTCGGTCAGAGCGTCGAGATGCATCTTTTGCGCAATGGCGCGGAGCGCAGCGTGACTCTGACGATCAACCCGCCGAGTTCCCTGAATCGGCCCTGATGAACCACAGGTAGCTGTTTCGTCGGTATAGCGCCGATCAGTCGAATCGGGCCACGAGGTCCAGGGGCGGCGGAGTAGGCGGGTGGTCCGTTAAGTATTCCTTAACACACTGTCAGGCATTGCGTTTGTTGTACCGGGGCGGGCAGTGCAACCTAATCAGCGTTCGATCGATTCAATCAACGGAGAACGCTCATGACACACGAAATCTTTGCCGCCCGCTTTGCACAGGCGCTGCTTGCCGTCATCGCCACGGTCGCTTCTGTCCTTGTTGTCCAATTGGCGCTGACCGTCTAGCTCCAAATACGGGGGCCTGCGAGCTCACGTGAGTTCGAAGAATATTTCGCTTGGACGGTGTCGATTCCTAGCCTCTGTGTTCGTCTTTAAGGTAGTCAACGAGAATTGAGCGAGCTGAACCATGATCTCCACCACGGAATCCACGTCGACCTTCAATGCCGGGCTGGGAGCCAACTGCAGCCGCCATCCGCGGTGTATGCCGGGGCCGCGCAAAGTGCGCGCCTTTGTGGCTGCCATTGTTCCGAAGCTACGGGATCTCGCGCCCTATGCGCTGATGGAACTCGTTCTGCCGGGCGGCTCGGTGATGGCGCTTCTACTGTGGCTCTATCGCCGGCAGAAAAAAAGTTCCACAGAACAGATCGATGCGCTCCCGATCGGCTAGCGCTGTCAAGAGACGACCTTCTATACGTATATTCCCTGACTTACGCTGCCGACAAGATCCGGCTACATTTGCGCAGACTCAGTTACGCCGGGACAGGCCCCACGGCCGCGATTCAAGCAAAGGACTTCCCGATAAGTTACAGTCGCTCTCGAACGACTGTTTCGCATGTCCAGTCGGATCTCCAAACACCAACGGCGCTGGGCATAGCGCCGTGCCGACGCACCATGATGTCAACTCAGCGCCTTTTGCTTTGGCTCGGGGTCATAGTTCTTCCCATGCCCGCGATGGGAGACACCGTGGCCGGGCCCACGGGACTGCAGAGCGACGTCGTGTTCTCAGATTACTCTCCGTTGTCGACCAGCGCGGAATTGCTGCATCGTCTCCTAAGTCCATTGAACGCGGTGCAGGCGCGTAAGACGTTGGCGCACTCGGCCGTGGCGCTGCGCGATCAACCGATCGACCTGGCCCGGGAGCGATTTACCGTCTATGTTCCTCCGCATCCTCCAACCGGGGGTTATGGTCTGTTGGTGTTCGTACCGCCGTGGGAGAACGCGATGCTGCCGCGGGGCTGGGCCGCGATACTGGATCGCCACGGTGTGATTTTCGTCAGTGCCGCGAACTCGGGCAACGCGGCGAATATTCTTGATCGCCGTGATCCCTTGGCATTGCTGGCCGCGCATAACATCATGCAGCGCTTTCGAGTGGACCCGGAGCGCATATACATAGGCGGGTATTCCGGCGGTTCGCGAGTGGCGCTGCGTCTCGCGCTGGGGTTTCCGGACCTCTTTCGAGGGGCATTCCTCAACGCGGGAAGCGATCCCATCGGTGACGCGCCGCTGCCGCTGCCGCCGCCCGAATTATTTTCGCGCTTTCAGGAAACGACGCGCATCGTGTATATCAGCGGTCAAAATGATGCTGTCGACGTCGACAAGGACGCCGCCAGCACCCGGTCCCTGCTCGAGTGGTGCGTGTTTGATCGGTATGCCGAGCGGACGCCGTGGACGGGCCATGAAGTGGCGGGCCCTGCCGTCCTTGGCCGAGCGCTCGATATGCTCGACAAACATGCCTTACCTAATTTGGCGAGGTTGAACAATTGCCGTCTGCGCCTCAATCAGGAATTGGGAAAACAGATGGATCAAGCAAGCGACCTTCTTGACGCCGGCAACGTCGACGGGGCACGGCGATTGCTCAATAAGATAGATGCGCGCTATGGCGGTCTAGCCGCGCCGCGAAGTGTGGACCTCGCGGCGCGGATCGATGGGACGGATTGACCACCCCCATGCAGGTTTCCGGGACCGGCCCTAGAAGCTCGCACTCACCCGGACGTACCAGAACGCACCGTTGAAACCGAAGGGACCGCCGGTACGTGGATACCGCTCACCATCCGATTCTCCGCCGGTTTGGGGATAGATCTTGCTTGCGGCGGTGTTGGCGATGGGGTCAGGAAAGGCGTTGAAAATATTGCGTCCCCCGACGGCCACGGTGAAGTTCTTGAACACCTGGTAGGACAGATCCAGATCCGTGGTCCATTTGGAGGAGAACAGCTGGCCGGGATAGTCGTTCTCGTCCCGGTACGTACCGTACCAATTCTCGTGTCCGGCGACCCTAAACGGGCCCAGGGCATAGTTCAAATTTAGGTTGGCGCGACGGTTAGGGGCATAGTGTTCTATGTCGTCGATCCGCGCCTGAGTGATAACCGTCGGGTCATATTTCGTGACGTGGCTGATATTGTAGTTAAATGCAAGAGCCGTTTCCAAGCGGCCTGCGGCGCCCAGTTGGAAGGGATAACTGGCCACCAGGTCCGCTCCCTTGGTCTTGGTGTCGAAGCCGTTAGTGAAGTACTGCACGGTGCCGCCGGGACCGACGTAGGCCAAGGCCGCGAGCTTGGCGATGTCTGCCGGCGTCACGTTGAAAGTCTGTGATATACCGATCCGGTGCCGCACGTCGATGCTGTACCCGTCGAGGGTCAGCAGCATGTCCTGGATCGGGGTCAAGACGATGCCGGCGCTCAGATTAGTGGATTCTTCGGGCCTCAGTGCTTTTGCACCATAGTACTTGGCGGCCGCACTGGTCACCGGGTAGGTGCCGATCTGCACTTGGGTGGTGGTACCGGGTAAGAAGGTCGTGCTCAGGGTCTCGACGCTCGACTGGCCCGGCGTGGGCGCATGGAATCCCGTGCTGACCGTGCTGCGCAGGGCGAGCCAATCAGTGGCTTTGAAGCGAACCTGAAATTTTCCGAGTGTGGTCGAGCCGAACGACGCGTAATGTTCGAATCGCCCCGCGATACCCATCGTCAGATTCGGGATGACGTCGGCCTCGACATCCAGGTATCCGGCATAGCTGACCTGCGATGCGTCGACCGCGGTCGAGATGCCGCCGTAGCCGTTCGATGCCGTTGACTGCGTGGCGGTGACCGGGACCAGTTTGCCCGTTGTCGGATCGGGGGCGAGGGTGCGTGTGCACACGCCCGCAATGCTGCAAGTATAGAGTGGCTGGGAAGTATACGGGCCAGCGGCGTACGAAGCCTGATCTCCCAGGAGCTGCTGATAGTTCTCGTCACGCCATTCGAGCCCGCCTGCCAGGGATATGGGACTCGCCAGCCAGCCAACCGCCCAGGGATAGTTGAGGTCGAGGTTGAAGTTGTTTTCCTTTTGCACGAACTTGCCGTCGTAGAAGCTGGTGGGAGACAGCGGGCCCAAGGACGGGTTGAGTGAAGTTTTCAAGGACACGGCCAGGGAGTTCTGGGCGGTGGTGCCCGAGAGATCGTAATTGATACCCCAGCGATTGGTGCCCTTGTAGCCCACGGCCCCGAAGAATTGCTGCGTGACCCCGTAGAAGCGCGGCGTAAAGCCGGCGGGGTAGATGGAGCTGAAGTTGAAGGTATTGCTGTCGTTGATATATCCGCCCACCGGGCAACCGGTCAGTGTGGTTTGGTTGCAGGGATCCAGGTAAATGTCGCTAAACGCCGGATGATGCGAGAACGTATTGCCGCTGGAGTCGGTGACGGTCTTCGGCAGGCGATAATTGAAGCTCTCGTTCGTTTGAATATTGGCGTAGTTGGCGAAGAAATATATCTGATCGCCGTTATCGAGTTTGATGCCGGAATTGAGGAGCACCTTGACGCTGTCGGACGGCGGCGTCCCCCACTGCTGTACCGGACCAGGGTAATGCGGCAACTGAGGCGCCAGGTTCGGATAAGTGGCGGCGAAAGCGAGGGCCGATGGTCGCGTCGGATTGCGGACGGTTTGTTCGTTCCTTGCCCATTCCGCGCTGATGTTGACGAAGCCCTGGCTGCCCAAGGGCAAGCCGAGATTTGCCGCTAAATAACCATCGCCGCCGTCGCTCGAGTAATCTTTCGGGAAATATTTTCCGTAACGCCCATCAATTTGAAAACCCGAGGGTGCGTTGCGGAACTGATAGTTGAGCACCCCGGCGATGGCATCAGAGCCGTACTGGGCAGACGCGCCGTCGCGCAGAATTTCGAGCGATTTGACGGCAATGGACGGGATCGAATTGAGGTCGGGACCTTGCGAACCGAACGCCAATTCGGTCTCACCACCCTGGTACACCTGGACGAGTGCCGAGCGGTTCATGCGTTTGCCGTTGAGCATCACCAGCATCTCGTCCGCAGGCAGGCCGCGCAATGACGGGGAGCGAACGAAGCTGGACGCATCGGAAATTGAATTCTGGCCGACGATAAACGACGGCACGAGGTTGGACAGGGTATCCAGCATGCTGGCAGACGGGTAATTCGCAAGTTCGGTGCCGGTAAGCACATCGATCGGTGCCGAGGACTCCGCGACGGTGCGGTCCTGACGCCTCGTTCCAGTGACGATCACTTCGGCGAGTTCGCTCGCGGGAGCCGCCTCGGCAGTGTCCGAGCTGGCGGTACTCGCGGCACTGGCCACATTCATTGACATCGTTATAACGGATGCGATCCCGACAATCAGCAGAGTTTTCATGCAGGTTCTCCCAGAACGACGAAGGAAATCTTGGCTACGGCGGAGTAGGGCGGGCGAGGCCAAGCCTACAGCCCGAATTCGACGCGCGGAGCGGCCGGGCGCGCGCGGCGCGTCGCTGCGCGGAACGAGCAACGGCATCGATGTTGTCTGCCTTGCAGTGTCGACTACTTCTTCCACTACGATCATCGAGGGGCCCTCCTTGGACCGCGTTTCGCCGAGTACGCAGGCGCACGACTCCGCGCCCGGAAACTCGGACTTGCATCGACTGTCTTATCATCCTCCGCCAATTATTTATGGCGGTTTTTTTTAGTTCCAGCGTAGTGTAGGACCGAAGTTCGCCGTCTGCAACCCATCTGCGTTTGAGGCTAGAAGTGACATGAAAGCATCAATCGATCATATCGCCTTGTGGACTACGGACTTGGAGCGGAGCAAACAGTTTTACGCGAAGTATTTTGGTGCGCACGCCGGACGCGAGTACGCCAATCCATCCAAGGGCTTTAGATCTATATTTCTCGGTTTCGAGGGCGGGGCGCGTATTGAAGTGATGCAGACGAGCAAGCTGTCGCCGGTTGTTCTGGAGCCTGGCGCGGAGCGGATGGGATTGACTCACATTGCAATTTCGGTGGGTTCCGTCGAGCAGGTCGACGAGTTGACGCGGCGACTGAAAGAAGACGGCTTTGCGATCCTGGATGGACCACGACGGACCGGCGATGGTTACTATGAGAGTGTGGCACTCGACCCTGATGGCAATAGGGTGGAGATCACCGGCTAAGCGGACAGATCTCGTGGTCGGCGCCCGGTAGGCCGGGCGCCGATCGCTTTGACGATGCTCAGGCGAGTGCCTTGATGCCATAGCGCGCCGCCGGGTTCGTGCGCGACAGGCGGGTCGACATGTCGCGCCGCGCCGCTTCGAACCGATCCCACTCCGCTTTGTCCGGCAGCGCCGGAATGGTGACTAGTTCACCCTGATCAAGTCCGGACAGAGCCGCATCGACGAGATTCTCGGTCGTCATGACCAATTCGGACGGCAAATTGTGCACGGGCAAGCCGCCCGCATCCCAGAAGTCCGTCGCGGTGACGCCGGGTAGAACGGCCTGAACGCGAATACCCTTGGGGGCCAGCTCGTGTTGCAACGAGTGACTGAAAGCCAGCACATAGGCCTTGCTGCCTCCATACACACCGTTCAGCATTTCCGGCGAGATCGCAACGATGGATGAAATGTTGATGATGGTGCCGGTGCCGCGCGCAACGAATCCCGGAACTGCCGCATAAGTCAGCCGGGTGAGCGCGCTGACATTGAGCGAGATCATCTCCTCCATTTTGTTCACGTCGCTGTTGAGCAGCGGGGCGAAAGTGCCGATACCTGCATTGTTGACCAGTAAAGTGATGCTGGCGTCATTTTTCAGCGTCGCTGTGACTCGCGCCAGGTCCCCTTTGTCGTTGAGGTCGGCGGGCAGAACTTCGACGGAACGCTTGGTCTCGTTCGTCAGGCGGGTCGCCAATTGGTCGAGCTTGCCGCGATTGCGCGCAACGATGATCAAGTCGTAACCGCGTCGCGCCAAGCGGTCGGCATAGACGGCACCCATACCTGAGGACGCCCCGGTGATGAGCGCGGTGCCTTTGCTTTGAGTAGTCATGATCTGTCTCCGTCTTTGGTTGGCCGCCATGAGCAGCGGATGGGACATACCTTATCTCGAGTGGCGAATGTCTTAAATGACGTATATAGTACTTTTTTAGGACATGCACTTCCCGCGGAGAACTTCGATGCAACGTATCGGCTTTGTGATCCAGGAAGGGTTTCAAATGATCGGCCTTGCCGCGCAAGCGGCGTTTGAATATTCGAATCGCGTTGCCGGAAAGGGCGTCTACGAGGTGCGTATGCTCTCCGAGAATGGCGGACCCGTGCGTTCGTCTCTGGGCGTCGTCGTCCAAACAGAACGCCTCAGCGGCCGGGCCTTTGACACGCTCATCATCATTGGAAGCGAGGATGCATCACCCAAGCCCACGCCTGGGCTGCTCAATTTCATTCGACGTGGATTAAAGCAGTCAAGGCGGGTGACATCCATTTGCACGGGTGCATTTGTCCTTGCCGAGGCGGGCTTGCTGAACGGCCGCCGCGCCACCACGCATTGGTATTACGCCCGAGAATTGCAAGCGCGTTTTCCTGAAGTAAAGGTGGAGGAGGATCGAATTTTCATCGTCGATGGTCCGATATGGACTTCGGCGGGCGCGACGGCTGGTCTCGATCTAGCCTTGGCATTGGTCGAAAAAGACTTGGGTGCGGAAGCCGCTCGATCAGTGGCAAAGAAGCTGGTGATGCATCATCGACGCGCGGGCGGCCAGTCCCAGCATTCGGAATTACTGGCCTTGTCGCCGAAGTCCGACCGTATTCAAAACGCGCTATCTTATGCCGAGAAGAATCTTGGTTCCTCATTGTCGGTCGATAAGCTGGCTGAAGTGGCAAGTCTGAGCCCGCGTCAGTTCAGTCGGGCCTTTCAAGCGGAGACGGGACAATCTCCGGCCAAGGCTGTCGAGAAACTGCGCCTTGAAGCCGCACGGCTGATGATAGAGCAAAGCCATCACCCGATTGATATCGTCGCCCGGGAAACCGGCTTTGTCGATCGCCGCCGAATGCGCGAGGCGTTTTTACGAAATTTCGGTCAGCCACCGCAAGTTATCCGGCGCAATGCCCGGACCGAGGCTGCCGTCTAGGACACCGAAGCTTTTTTCGTCAACTTGGTAGGATTGCCAATGATCAATACCAACGTTCTTTCCTATCACGGCGACGGCCTGCGAATGATCGGGTACTTCGCCATCGATGATGCCAACCCCGGTCCGCGCCCGGCGGTTCTGGTTGCGCCTGAAGCGCCGGGCCTCGATGATTTCAATCGCGAGCGCTGCACTCGCTTGGCGGCGCTCGGTTACGCGGCATTCGCTCTCGATATTCACGGCGGGGGCGAAGTGCTCGGAAACCGCGAGCAGATGGCCGAGCGACTCAAATTATTCATGGCAGATCCGATGAGAACGCGAAGCCGCGCCCAGGCTGCGCTGTCGACGCTGCGCGCACAGCCGGGCGTCGACGGCGCTCGGGTAGCCGCTATCGGCTATTGCTTCGGAGGCACCGTGGCACTCGAATTGGCCCGCAGCGGCGCAGATATAAAGGCGGCCATTGGCTTTCATGCCGGCTTAGGCACTGCACGGCCTCAGGATGCAAAAAATATTCGTGCAAAAATCCTCATTTGCAACGGCGTGCAAGATCCCATCGTACCGCTGGAACAACGTATTGCATTCGAACAGGAAATGGAGGCGGGGGGCGTCGACTGGCAGCTGAACCTCTATGGGGGTGCGGGCCACGCCTTTACGCGGCCTGGCGCCGCGGCGCTGGGTCTCCCCGGTTTTGCATACAGCAAGACCGCCGACGAGCGATCATGGCAGGCGATGCTCAACCTGTTCTCGGAAACCCTGGGGCCGGTGTAGACGCGCAGCGCATCCTTTGGGCTGGCTGAATCGTTGTTGGGGGATCAACCATCCTCAAGGAGCGATTTTATGCAGAACCTCAAGAACCAGCGCGCCATCGTCACCGGCGGCAGCAGCGGCCTCGGCCTGGGCGTGGTCGAGTCCCTGGTGGCGCGCGGGGCCAAGGTCATGGTGGTGGCGCGCGATGCCCAGCGCCTGGCCGAGGTCGAGAACCGGCTCGGCGTGGTCGGCGCCGTCGGTGACGTCGCCGACCGAGCGCTCGCCACTGCGCTGCTGCAGGAGTTTCGGCCCACGGTGCTGGTGTTGAACGCCGGTGCAAAGCCGGCAATGGGGCCGCTGCACGAGCAGAGCTGGGAGGGCTTCAGCGCCCCCTGGAACAGCGACGTCAAAGCCGGCTTCCACTGGATCCAGGAGGCGATCCGCCTGCCGCTGGCGCGCGGCAGCCGCGTGCTGATCAGTTCCAGCGGCGCGGCCATCGGCGGCTCGCCGCTGTCGGGCGGGTATGCCGGCGCGAAGCGTATGCTGTGGATCATGGCCTCTTACGCGAACGGTGTTGCTGCGGAGCAGGACCTGGGCATCCGCTTCCAGGCCTTGGTGCCGCAGCAGATGACGGCCGCCGGCGGGGTGGGCCGCGCCGGCGCCGAGGCGTATGCGCGGCGCAAGGGCGTCACCCCTGAGCAGTTCCTCGCCGGCTTCGGCAAGCCGCTGTCGGCGCACGACTTCGGCGAGCACGTGGCCGGCATCCTCACCGAGCCGCAGTACGAGGAGGCCCCGGCCTTCGGCATCAAGGCCGATCACGGCATCGTGGTGCTGGGAGTCTGAGCGGCGTGAGGGGACAGGATTCCATGATCGCCGTCCAGCACGAGAGCCGCCGCCGCTTCCTCGAGCTGGTGACGGACCTGCGGCCGGAGCTGCACCGCTACTGCGCACGCATGACCGGCTCGGTGGCCGACGGCGAGGACATCGTGCAGGAGACCCTGGCCCGCGCCTACTATCTGCTGCCCGAGATGGATGAAGTGCCCGCGTTCCGGCCCTGGCTGTTCCGCATCGCCCACAACCGCGCGCTGGACCACCTGCGGCGATATGAGGCGCGCATGGGCGAACCGCTGGAGGCGGTGCAGGACAGCGCCGCCGATCCGGCGCTCGACCCGGGCGATGCCATCGCGCACCAGCAGGCAGTACAGGCCGCGGTATCGCGCTTCGTCGAGCTGGCGCCGGCGCAGCGCAGCTGCGTGATCCTCAAGGACGTGCTCGGCCATTCGCTGGAAGAGATCGGCGGCCTGCTGGAGCTGAGCCTGCCGGCCGTGAAGGCCGCCCTGCAACGCGGGCGGGTGCGGCTGCGCGAACTCGCCGTGACACGGCCGCCCGAGCCGCCGCCGCAGACCACGCCCGCCGTGGCCCGCTACGTCGCACTGTTCAACGCGCGCGACTGGGACGGCGTACGCGCCATGCTGGCCGAGGACGTGCAACTCGACCTGGTGTCGCGCGCACAGCGCGCCGGCCGCGCCGTCGGCGACTACCTGACCAACTACGACCGCTACCGCGACTGGCGGCTGGCGCCGGCCTGGCTGGAGGGGCGCGAGGTGATCGCGGTGTTCCGCGCGCCGGGCGACACGCGGCCCGGTTACCTCATCGAGCTGGACTTCGAGCAGGGCAAGATCAGGCGCATCCGCGATTTCCGCTATGTGCCTTATATCATGCAGGATGCGGTGGCAGTGCTGGCGTAACAGCCTTCGCGAGGGTCGCCGGAGTTGGTACGTGCTGAAGCTACCAACATATTTCGTCGCCTGGAGAGGGCGAAGCTAATTACGACGCCAGAGGCGAATGCGGCGCAGGACGATCTCATGCAACTCGATATCGATTTGTTTCCTTTTGAGCCCTTCGCCGGTCGCATCTGGGAATTGCGCCACAACGCGACAAGTTACGACGTGTGGTACGTCGCCATTGCCGAGGCGCTCAAGCTCCCGCTCGCAACCCTGGACGAACATCTTTCGAAATCAAACGGAGTCACCTGCAAGTTCTTGACACCCGGATTTTAAAGTCGGGCGCCGGATTGTGTAACAGGACTGGTCTCGCCGCTCTTTACCTGAGTTTCTGTGTCATTGACACGTGTGATTTACATGGGCACAATACCCATGTCAACGCCGGAGCACGCATGAGACCCTATCTATACGACCACAAAGCGGCAAAGCAGACGGTGAGCCTCACGCTCAACTCTGATCTGTACGCTCAGGCCAAACGGTTCGGAATCAATGCCTCTCAGATTGCCGAGGAGGCACTGGCTCAAGAGGTCGCCAGGCACAAGGCCGAGCAGCTCAGATCGGAGATCCAACGGGACATCGAAGCGCTCGACGCTTACGAGTCCAAGTACGGTTCATTTCCAGAAATGGTCCGCGAGCACTATAGCGCGGCGGACGACGATGAAAGCAAAACGTGAGTCAATACGACGTCTTCGAGAACCCGATTCCGCGAGCGCGTCGCGCCTTCCCGTTCGTCACGATCCTTCAGTCCGAAATCGCCGATACGGGACGCGACCGGATCGTTGCTCCGTTGGTGGCGCGTACACGCATGCCAGCGGTATCAGGCCGGTTGACTCCGATAGTCAAGGTGTTAGGCGCCGAGTATGTGTTACTCGTTCCTCGCATGGCTCCGGTCGCTGTCACAGACCTGCGCACGACAAAAGACCAGCTCGGTTCATACAGAAACGAGATTGTAGCCGCACTCGATTTCCTATTTCTCGGAGTGTGAGTGGGGCTCTGGTCCAGGATTTCGTGTGATTGGACCCCCCTGATTTTGTCGGAATGGGACCACCCGATTTCGGGCTAGTCCTAGCGGAAAGCGGACATTTCTATACAGCCTCTACAAGCGCTGTCTCCCCAACATACACAAGACGTGTTTTCTCCAAAGTGGAAATGTCGTGCTGGCAGAGGAGGGTGCGCGCCCTTTCTACCATTCAATGAGGCCTCGCCACATGGTGCCGTTTCTCGAAACTCCTCGGGCGTCATTGCGTCCGTGGACGTAACGCGTTACACTGTCACGCGTTACGATCATTGGGGAATACAATGGCGGCAGCTGAACGAATGAGGGCGATGCGTGAGCGACGGCACGCGCGCGGCTTGCGCGAATTGCGCCTCGTCGTGCCAGATGCACGGTCGAAGGCGATTCGGCGACGGGTAGCCAGAGAGGTTGCAGGCTTGGATCGAGCCCGCGAGCTGGCGGCGTTAGGGTGGATTGAGGCGGTATCGGAATTTGACCGCGGATGAAGCGCGGCGACGTGGTTACGGTTGCGGCGGCGGGCGACTATGGCAAGCCGCGGCCGGCGGTGATCGTGCAGACGGATGCCTTCCCGGCTAGTCATGCATCGGTGGTGGTTTGCCAGATGACCTCTGAGTGCAGCGACGCACCGGATTTTCGCGTGACGGTCGATCCGACGGCGACAAATGGCTTGCGAGTGAGGTCGCAAGTCATGGCCGACAAGCCCGTCACGATCCGACGCGAACGAATTGGACGGCGGATCGGCCATCTTGACGATCAGGATATTGCGCGGCTGAATGTTGCCTTGGCGTTCGTCATGGGTCTGGCGGATTAGCCGATTGACGGCTGTCACGTGTCGGAGCCAGCCAAGGACGGATGGTCGCAACCGGTCGCCGCTGGCCGCTGTGGGTCCGATGACGGGCACTGAACGTTCGTCTTCAAATCTGGCCGTGTTGGACCCAGGAAAGCACTCAGAATCGAAGCACAGCGAAGTTGTTATCTCCATGTGAGCCTCGCGGGGGCAGCATCGCGCATCGATCCTCGTAACGTCTCGCGGCCGATCAGCAGCCGTGACGCAAGAATGGGCTCCGTGAACACGCTCGGCAGCCGCCGATTTACCTACTCGTTGGCATTACAAAAGCGGACATTTCAACTTAGCCAGAAGCGGACATCTGAACTTGGCTGCTACAAGCGCACTTCGCATAATGTATATTATGTTAAATTATGGATTGGAGTCGATTACACGGTTCAGCCACAGTGTTGTCGCATCTCACAGCTGGTGGCACCGTGCCACTAATCGTGAGACCGACTACGCCTCTTCATTCAATAGCTTGGCGCGATGTGGCGTCGAGTCTGGGAGCTACCTTCATTCTCAATGCCACTTCTATGAGATTAGCGCTCGTCTACATGGACGGCTGAATTAGACTGGGCGGGAAACTGACGCCAATTGTGAGATCGGGCGCCTGCACAACCGACACTCACTGACGAGCCGCTTGGCGGCGGGATAAGTCTCAAGAACATCTCGCACTCGCTGAAGCGCCGGCTCACGATCCGCCATCATTCTGCAAATCTCAGCGGCAGTTAATAAGCAGCAAATTCGGTCGGCAATCCAACCTGGCTCAGCTCGGCGATAGCCTCGGAGGTCCGTGTTCGTTACGCGTGGAATGCGCTGCCGAGCCTCAAGTGCTCCCCATATCCGACCTTGAACGCTGTAGCTTTCGGCTCTCACCACCAGATTCAGAATGGAAGCGTTGTCCCGTTCTAACGACTCAAACTCAATTTTGAGATCTTGCGACCGACACGTCGGCCGTTGGATAGATTCTGCTTCAAAACCCAACGAACCGCCCAACGCTGGAAGCATCAGGGACACGCTCCAGCGATTGCAGCCCAACTGATCGAGATTCGCGCCAGAACCGACCTGGGCGCGCTCGCGCCGTCCTGGGCGGGATTTCGCCTCACTACCGGAGTTCTCTGGACTCCCGAAAATCAGCAACTGACACCCGGCGACCTGCGCGCGATCCCATACCGCCGACAACAGCTTCGCGACCTCGAACGCCAAATGGCACAGCCTCGACAATTCGTTCTGCTTTGAAGATTCGCTCCTCGGAGTGTTGAGGGGGCTGGCGCTGTGATCCCCTCAACATTCAGGAGCGAAAATGAAAAAGCGATTCCAACAAACAACGATCAAAGTCAACAGCGAGCAGCTGCACACGATCATCGATCGGGAAACCGGCCAGTACTGCGCGGTAACCTATCAGCACGAAATCGATGCGATTTTAGAAGCTGACTTCCTCAATGCTGCTGACGCTAAGCTCAGTTCCATGGGCGCCGCCACAGGGATCGATTGCGAAGCTAATAAGTACCTCACGTAGAGGCAGTCTGTGACGAGCGCTGCACAAGGATGGCGGCGCTCGATTCTGCGATGGTCGACACAGACGAGACCCTCAGAATCGACGCAGGATTCGACTCTATGAGGTCAATACTCCAAATCACGGCCGCACTCGCCGCTACCGCAGCCCTCGCGTGGCTCACAACGCAATCCATCCACCGCGGCAGGACACAAGCGCTGCAGGCAGAAGCGCCAGCCGCCGCGGAACGAGCCGCGACCGCCAAAGCGATGGAAGAAATCGGCAGCGCCGCAGCTCACGAGATCGAGGAAAAGCGCGACGCGGCGGACGCAGCCTACCGACGCACCCCGCAAGCCATCGAAATGGAACGGCTGCGACAAGAAGACCTCAAGGCAATTGCTGCTGCGGATAAACGAGCAGCTCAACGGTTCCCGCTGAACTCGGCCGCGCGCTAAAGGGAAAGCCGGTCTACAAGGGGCGGTCGCGACCTCAGAGCCGCCGTGCGCTACCGCGCACCGGATTCGACGAGCTGGTGCGACTTACCATTAATCCGTTCAGAGAACGCCACCGCCTCGCGCCAGTCGTTGGCATCCCGCCCCTGCCGCCGCGCCGCCAGCGACCACGCCATAGAATCCGCCGACGCCAACGACTCTCGAACCTCACGCTCGTCGAGCGCCGAAGTCTTGACGCCAAATCCGTGAAGACGCAAATCTGGCCTCACGCCTAGAACAGCCCGCAGCACTGCCGCCACGAGACCCCGCCGGGAGTTTCGCTTACAGACGCTCCCGACACCCGGCGCGAACCCTGTGCTGGCCATGGCCGAAGCGGGTTTTCAGCATCCGCTCGATTTGCCCAATCGACACGCCCGTCTCCGGCACCTCAATCGCGATCTCGTTGGTCCATT
>Ga0209488_10000654_pt1 | contig 29424 bp, 28 predicted proteins | sample Rivendell_Oct201_8_FD_188349 | JGI IMG/M metagenome (GOLD analysis project Ga0209488, IMG submission 188349) | Vadose zone soil microbial communities from the Eel River Critical Zone Observatory, Northern California, USA -... | ecosystem: Environmental > Terrestrial > Soil > Vadose zone >...
GAGGCTGCTGCGGATCTAGAACCTCCGTAGAAAAGGAAATTCCAAAGCCCACGTGCCAGAAAACCTGGATACGTGGGCTTTTTGTTTTTACGGGTGATTTTTGGGGAACGGGTTTCCGGGTTTGCAGGTACAACCCTGAGTCAAAAAAGGAAAGCGGGAAATGGCTGAAGTAAAAGAAACCAAAGCGCAACGCGTCGAGCGGCTGAAACGCGAAAAGCTCGCCTGGGATCATCTTGACGAGATCCGTGAATTTGCGCGCAACGGGCGCGACTCCGTGCCGCCGGAATGGCTCGGCACGTATTTCCGTTCCTGGGGGATTTACACCCAGGGCGATGGCGCGGGAGTGGTAGGCGGAGCAAACGGCGAAGGAAAAGCCACGGAATTCTTCATGGTTCGGATTCGCATTCCCAACGGGATCTTGAGTAGCGATCAGGTGCGGGTACTTGCCGGTTTGTCCGAGGATTACGGGCGCGGCGTTGCGGATATCACCGTGCGGCAGAATGTGCAGTTGCATTGGGTGACGATTCAGGCGATTCCGGATTTGATTGAAAAATTGCAAGCTGCTGGATTGACAACCACCGGAGCCTGCGGCGACGTGGTGCGCAACGTGACCGGCTGTCCGGTTGCGGGAATTGCCGCCGACGAACATTTCGACGCTTCACCATTCGCGCTGGCAGTGGATGGCGCGCTTGGTGGCAATCGCGAATTCTATAATTTGCCGCGCAAATTCAAGATGACGGTCACCGGCTGCAGTTCGTGGTGCAGCTATCCGGAGATTAATGATGTGGCATTCACGCCCGCGCGGAGAAAGCGTGGCGAGGTTGTCGAAGATGGATTTTCGCTGCGCATCGGCGGAGGACTTTCGACCGAACCGCACATTGCGCTGAAGCTGAATGCTTTTGTCCGGCAGGATCAGGCAGTGGACGTTGCGCGCGGAGTCGCGGAAATATTCCGCGCCGGCGAAGTGCTTCGTCAGAGCAGGGAACAGGCGCGGCTAAAGTATCTTTTTCTGAAACATGGATGGACCGCGGAGAGTTTTCTTGCCGAGTTGAATCGCGTGATTGGATTTTCGCTTGATGCGGCAGCGGACGAAGAGATTCCTGCCGAAGTGCATCGCGATCACACCGGGATCCATCGGCAGAAACAAGCCGGACTGGTTTTCGTCGGCGCTTCGGTGTTGCGCGGAAGAATCACGCCAGCACAGCTGCGCCGTGCCGCGCAGCTGGCAGACGAATTCGGCGACGGCAATTTGCGCGCGACCGTACAACAAAATTTGCTGCTGGCAAATATTCGCGAAGAACACGCCGAGACTGTTGCCGCGGAATTGACTCGCGCAGGACTGCCAGTTGAAGTACCGGCGTTTGCGCGCGGCACCGTGGCGTGCACGGGGTCTGAATTCTGCAAGCTGGCGCTGACGGAAACCAAGGGATTCGCGCGCTGGCTCTCCACCGAACTCGACCAACGGCTGCCGGGATTTTCCGAACAGATCAAATTGCACATCACGGGATGCCCAAATAGTTGCGGGCAGCATTGGATCGCGGACATCGGCATCGAAGGGAAAAAACTCAAAGTCGGCGGAAAGATGGTGGATGCGTATTACTTCTGCGTGGGTGGAAGCGTTGGCCACATCGCTTCGATTGCACGGCCGGTGGGATATCGCTGTGCCGCGACGGATGTTCCCGACGCCATCGAACGCTTACTTATACATTTTCAGGAAACTCGCGCGAGCAATGAAAATCTGCGGGCCTTTCTTGCGCGCAATACCAACGAACAGATTCGCTCCATTCTTGCGGGCGAATCGTTTGCCGCAGTGGAACGCGACGTACCCGCCGGAAGAATGCCGGTAGGGGTGGAGGGCTAAAGCCATGGGCTTATTTCCAATTTTTGTGAAGTTGCAGCAGCGACTGGTAGTCGTGATCGGCGCGGGCGAAATCGCCGCGCAAAAAATTGATGGGTTACTGCGCGCCGAAGCCAGGATTCGCGTGGTTGCTCCCGAAGTCAGCGCAGCTTTTGCGAAACCAATCCGCGACGGAAGGATTGAGTGGATCCCGCGAAAGTTTGCGACGGGCGATTTGGACGGCGCGACGCTAGCGATCGCGGCTACTTCCGCGCCGGGCGTGAACGCGTCCGTGTTTCGCGAAGCGGAAGCGCGCGGAATTTTATGCAACGCCGTGGACGATATCGAGAATTGCCATTTTTATTACGGATCTATTGTGCAGCGCGGTGATTTGCAGATTGCCATTTCGACGAACGGAAAAAGCCCTGCACTAGCACAGCGGCTACGCCAGGAACTCGAACAACAGTTCGGACCGGAGTACGAAGTGTGGCTGGAATGGCTCGGCGCGGCGCGCGAACTCTTGCGTGCGGCGGACGGCGGCACGGAAAGCAACAAGCAGACGCTGCACCAATTGGCGAGTAAGCCGATGTACGAACGCTTCGTGAAAGAAGCAAACAAAGAACCTTCGCGGCAAGGTGTCTCGTGAGCGGAAAAGTTTATCTGGTCGGAGCAGGGCCGGGCGATCCGGAATTGTTGACGCTCAAGGCCGCGAGAATTCTTGCGGACGCCGACGTGGTTTTGTTCGACGCGCTGGTCAGTAAGGAAGTGTTGGCGATGGTTTCGCGCAGCGCCCAATTGATTGACGTTGGCAAGCGCGCCGGGAAAAAGTTGCTGACGCAACAAGAGATCAACAGTCTGCTGGTAAGCTACGCGACAAAAACCAAAATTGTAGTGCGGCTGAAAGGTGGCGATCCGTTGCTGTTTGGCCGCGCGGGCGAAGAAATCGATGCATTGCGCGAAGCGGGCAGTGACTTTGAAATTGTTCCGGGTATCAGCGCGGCGCTTGGCGCCGCGTCAGCGGCGAAGATTTCTTTGACGGATCGGCGCGCGGCTTCGCAGGTTTTGTTCACGACATTTTCGCGCGGCGAGACCGGGAACTGGCTTAACTGGGCGGCGGTCACTCCGGAAACCACAATTGCGATTTACATGCCAGGAACGCACTACGGCGAAGTTGCGGAGCGTTTGCTAGAAAACGGATTGTCGCCGGAGACGCCTTGCGTGGTGGTTTCGCAAGCCACACGGGCGGAGCAGCAAGTTCGTTGGACGAATATCGCCGCCTTGAGGAGCGAAGCGCAATTGCCGGCACCTTCCATTCTGTTGGTGGGGCGGGTCGCAACTCCTTCGTTTGTTGAGTGGGGAGTTGCAGTAAATCCGGGAGTGTTGCAGTCCAGCAAAGCGAGCGAATTACATGCGGACGGACAAAAGAAAAATTAACCAGTTTTGTTTGCATTACGTTTGTTTGACCTATTGGCCGGAGAAGGAGAAACAGAATGAGCGAACAGGGACAAGCGTTGACTCCAGTGAAACAACGGGGATTTTCGATTGATGCGTGGGCCGTGTTGCTGGCATTTGTGCTGGCGGCGTTGGTTCGTGCAGGTGTGTTCAAACATATCCCGTGGTGAGCCCACTACGAAGAGCGGCGGCGTAAAGCCACCGCCACAAGAACAGTTCCGACATTTTGTTGCCATAGGAATCGTGAAGAGGGAATGAGGTGGAGTATGGCAAGTTCGATTACGGTTGCGCAGGTACGGCCGGTAAATCCGGTGTTACAGTTCTTGAAAATTGTGCCGGGAGTGCTGCTGTTGGCCGCGGTGGGCTACGCGGGAAAGCTGCTGGAAGCGAACGTTGGAAAATATGCCAAGGCGCATCACTGGACGTTTCCGAATATTGAGTATGTGCTGTGGGCAATTCTGCTGGGTCTAGCCATTTCAAACACGGTGGGAGTCCCGGAGATTTTTCGCGCGGGCGTGGCCACCTATGAATTCTGGCTGAAGGCAGGCATCGTCTTACTAGGCGCGCGGTTTTTGCTGGGTGATGTGTTGAAACTAGGCGGCACCAGCCTGGCGCTGGTGGGCATTGAAATTGTAGGCGCGATTGCGTTCATGACTTTTCTTGGGCGTGTGTTCGGTTTGAAACCAAAATTAACTTCGCTGCTGGCGGTTGGCTCGGCGGTTTGCGGAGTGAGCGCGATTATTGCCACGCAAGGCGCGATTGAAGCGGACGAAGAGGATTCTTCGTTTGCGATTGCGGCTATTCTGGCGCTGGGCGCGCTTTCACTGTTTACATTTCCGCTCATTGGTCATGCTTTGCACCTGAACGACCATGCTTATGGCGTGTGGTCCGGACTGGCTGTTGACAACACTGCCGAGGCGGCGGCGGCCGGCGCGTTGTACTCTGACGCTGCCGGAAAATTGGCGGTGCTGACGAAGACCACGCGCAACGCGCTGATCGGATTTGTGGTGCTGGCGTATGCGTTTTACTGGGCCAGCCGCGGACAGGCACAAGCGGTCGGGAACAAGGCAAAATTCTTGTGGCAGAAGTTTCCCAAGTTCGTGCTGGGATTTCTGATTATTTCCACGCTGGCGACGGCGGCGTTTTTCTCCAAGGAACAGATTGGTGCGTTGGCGAATCTTTCGCGCTGGGCATTTTTGCTGACGTTCGCGGGCGTTGGGCTGCGCACGAATTTTAAGGCGCTGTCGAAGCAAGGGCTGAAGCCGTTTGCGGTGGGAGCGATCGGGGAAGTGGCGATCGCGGGATTCACGTTGGGGTTAGTGCTGGCCGCGCAACGCATTTTTGGCTGGTAACCAGTTCCAAGCACGTAGCCGTGCGCCGAGGAGAATGTTGCGGTTGAGATCCTTCGGACGTCCTTATCGGACGTCCTGAGGACGACAACTCTAGTCAATACCATCCTCGGGTGGATGAATTTCTTTCGAATCCTTCAAAGAAAGTGACGAGCGATAGTTCCTATTATGCGGAAGCGACTCCGGCCGCAGGCCGTAAGCGGGTGGCTTCCCAGGTCCGGCGCATCTCTTCGCGGCGATCCAGTACGTATTTTTTGGCATCCTCGAGACTTTTGTAGACGCGCGTGCCTTTAATTGTGTTGCATGGACGACAGCAGGCCACCAGATTGGCGGGATCCTTCTTGCCCTTGCGGGCACGCGGCAACACGAAATCAACGGACATCACCAGAGCGTTTTCAAAGCTGGCCTTGCCGTCCAATCCGCAGTACCTGCAGCAGAACTGATCGCGTTCCAGAATTTTCAAGCCCTCGGCCTGGCTGACAGGCATATCCACTCTCGACAGGGTCATGACGTTGAAAGGCATGGGGCACCTCCAGGTGGGGATGCTATTCCAACGTGAGGTATTTGAGAAGAGGGCAAGCCGATTATAATGACGTTACGCGCCCGTAGCTCAGCTGGATAGAGCATCTGGCTTCGAACCAGAGGGTCGGGAGTTCGAATCTCTCCGGGCGCGCTATTTTTTGTGTAGTTTGTCTTCAACTCCTCCCGTCGATACCTTGAGTTTGTTCGAACTCAAGTCCCGGTCTTGCCCGAATGAAATCAAGCAAGCTTTCACTTATGCGGTTGGCCGCGTCCGCGGACTTTCGTTTCGAGGAAAAGTAACGGGTACAATGTTCTGGTGAAAAATGTGAAGAGTACAATTTGGCGAAATGCGCGGCTATGGACAGTTGTGAGTGTTGTGGTTGGCCGTGGGTGGGGCGCTCCTGCTATGGCGCAGAGCCAAGATCAGGATCAGGGCGGGGTGCTGCGGGCGAGCGTGAACCTGGTGATGGTGGACGCTACGGTGAAGACGAAGTCTGGGAACATTATGGGCGATTTGAAAAAAGAAAACTTTGAGCTGCGCGAAGACGGCGTTCAGCAAAACCTGCAGATCTTCAGCCGTGACGAACTACCATTGAATGTTGCGCTGGTCTTGGATTTGAGTGATTCGATCGAACCGTTTCTGGGGCCGTTGCGGGACGCGGCCAACACCGCGCTGGCGGCCTTGAAGCCTGAAGATGAAGTGGCGCTGTTTACGTTTTCGACGGAGGCCGAGTTGCGCGTGCCGTTCACGAAAGACAAGAGCCAGATAGCGCAGGAGATCAAAACGTTCAAGATAGGAGGCGCGACGAATATCAATGATGGAATTTTTGTGGCGGCGAAATACCTGCTGGGCGCGCCGCCGAAAGGCCGGCGGGTGATTATTCTGATCAGCGATGATGTTGCGACGTACGCGGGAGGGCAGGGAACGCACGATATTGTGACGGAATTAATCGCCGCGGATGCGGTTTTATACAATTTGAAAATACCGGGATACAACCCGCCGGGAACGATGCTGCACGCTGCGATGGAAAAGGGGCTGGTAAATATTCGCAGCGTAATGGACCAGACAGGCGGGGAAATTTTTAGCGTGCAAGATCTGGCGCATCTGGATGCGGCATTTGCAGCGCTAATCGAGCGAATCAAGACGCGCTATACCCTGGGCTACTACACCAAGGCCAGCGCCGCACTGGGCAGGCCGCACAAGCTGGATGTTCGTTTGGCGTCATCGTTTGGAAACAAGGGCAAAGATTATGTGGTCCTATCCAAGAACGGATTTTACGTGCATTGAAGAGGGCAAAGAAAATTTGTAAAGAAGAAATTGGCGGTTTTTGTGCGCCCGCATTTAAAAAGTATCAACACTTTTCCACAGTCTTAGCACTTATCAGGGCCGCCCGGTGTTTATAGAATAGGCGAGATTCATGCATTTCGAGGGTAGCCGAATGCTATTTGCTACAGTGTCTCGCGGCAAGAAAACAGGGACACGTTTGATTCCGCATCTATTCCCAGACAATCGGTATCGCGTCCAACTGGGGAAAAAGGGTCCTTATATTCCGGTGACGGATTACCGCGAGATTCCTTCGTACCTTGCCAATGGGTATTCTCTTCAGATGAGCAACAGGGACAACAGCCAGCCTCCGAGCTTGATTCGACCGCAATCGATCCAGGGATGGAGTGTCAACCTTCAGGACCTTTTCTTTCCTACGCGCTGAGTCTTGGATTTTGTGGCCGGTGGTGGCGGCTTTTCCGGCACTTTCCGGTCTCCCACCAGAGATTGATCGCATTACAATAATTCTTCCCGATTATTAAGCATGTGACGCCTTTGAGCGCGGCGCATCGAAAATGAGGAATGCCATGCGTGCGCGCAGACATCCGACGCGTGCGAGAGTAGCGCCCGAAAAATCCAGGGACGAGGTGAACCATGACTGCTTACAGCGGTAAGGAACTGGCTAACGCATTTCGTACGGTACGAAAAAACACTGTTCAGGTGGCGGAGGATATTCCGGAATCACAGTATGGGCATGTCGCCGCGCCTGAGTGTAAATCCGTGGGGCGGATGTTGACGCACATTGCCGTCGCGCAGGGGTTTTGGGACGAGATTCACAGGAAGCAGCGGCGGACTACCATGCAGGGCATAGACTTTGTCGCGATGGGTGAACGTGCAGAAGCGAACGAAAGCAAGCCGCGCTCGAAGACGGAGATCGTAGAGTTGCTTCGAACCGAAGGGGAACAGTTTGCGGCGTGGCTGGAGACGTTGACGCCGGAATTTCTAGCGGAAATGGTGACCGAAGGCGACGGGAAAACGGCGAGGTCCCGATTCGAATCGCTGCTTGGCGTGAAAGAGCACGAGATGCATCATCGCGCGCAGCTCATGCTTATCGAGCGGCAACTTGGAATCGTCCCGCACCTGACGCGGCAGCGGAAGGAACGGATCGCCGAAATGCGCGCCGCCAAAGCCTGAAGGTTGTATGCCGTCGTTACTAAGCAGCTAAGCGCACTCGTAAAATGGCAGGGAACCGTCGAGGCAACCGAGTTGCTGGAGTCGCCGGAGCATGAAGGGTCGATTTGCGCCAGGTGGAATCGTGCAAAATCCACATGTCCCGGCGGCCACTTAAGCTTGAAATCAGCTGCTAGGATCGTCGGACTACGCGGCTAAGTCCCGCCTTTACCATCGGGGGGGCCCGGGCTTGTAACAAAATCCGTTTTCGCTTCCCACAACTGCTCTCCATTTTCGACTCGGCGCTAGCTGCCCGCCCTGGAAATACTACATTGAGCACATTCCGTCCCTTTAGTACCAGCAGACTATCGTCGTATGAGCCTCCGCGTGTCAGCCTACTGGAAGGTGGTAGGTGATTGCGGCGCGGCCCGGGGTTGGATAGGAAGAGAAACCCATTTCCAGTCGCATCCTTCCAGGGTTTCTCCAGTATTCGTCAAGCAGGAGATCTCCATGAGCTTCCGGACGCGGCCCACGATAGCAGCTTTCTTGATGTTCATCTTGCTTTCCGCAGCACGAGCGCAGGTACCGGCCCAAACGTCGATCCAGGCAGCGGCACCGCAGCCGGACAACGACTTCAATTCTCTTCGCGAGCCCGCCGCCGCGGGTGACGCGCAAGCGCAATTCTCATTGGCGAATCTCTATTATCAAGGACTCGGCGTTCCCCAAGACTACGCCCAAGCTGTGCTCTGGTATGGCAAGTCCGCTAACCAGGGTTTTGCGCCCGCGCAGAATCGACTGGGCAACATGTATGAACACAAGTTTGGTGTGCCGCGGGATTACAAGCGCGCCCTGGCCTACTATCGTTCTGCCGCGAAGCAGGGCTATGCGCTCGCCCAGTACAACCTGGGCCGCATGTTCGAGGATGGGACTGGCGTCAAGCGGGATTACAAACAAGCTCTTGATTGGTACCGCAAAGCTGCCGACCAGAATCTTTCGCAGGCGGAAAAGCAAGCCGGCTACTTTTACCAGTGCGGATATGGGGTGAAGCAGGACTTTGCCCAAGCCCGTACCTGGTATCTCCGCGCCGCAGGCCACGGCGACTCCGACGCCGAAAGCCAGTTAGGCTTCATGGTCGAGGAAGGATGGGGCCACCGCAGAATTACGCCGAGGCTCTTTCCTGGTTTTACAGAGCCGCGGAACATGGCAACAACAACGCCGAGGAAAATATCGGCTATATGTTTCAGAACGGCCTCGGCGTGCCAACCGATTATGCCAAGGCCATGGCCTGGTTTGACAAAGCCGCCGCGCAAGGGAACAGCGACGCGGAAAATCAACTGGGTTGGATGTATCAATTCGGGCAAGGCGTGCAGCCCGACGACGCTAAGGCCGTGACCTGGTACCGCATGTCTGCCGATCTGGGCAATCGGCGCGGCGCCAGAAATCTCGACCTTTTCAAAAATGTGCTGGAGATTCGCGGCCCGGGAGATTGGGACGCCGCCAACACCACCGTCACCGATGCTGCCATCGCCCGCGCTCAGCGCTGGGCCAACATTCAGGATCTTCAGAGGCGCATTGCCGGATTGGAGGGCGACGCACAAAACCAGGACGACCTTGCCAACCAGCTCGAACACACCGGCAAAGGCAAGAATGATAAGATCACCAAGATTTTCAATGCCATGGGCAGCGTCCCCGCCGTCAAGTACCATTTCGAGGCGGCAAAGTATCGCGCCGAAGCTGCCCGCCTTCGCGAAGAACTCGCTAAAATCGAGAATCAAGACAAATTCTCTGCCGGCATCACGGCTCCCTAAACAGAGGCTACAGGCCGGGAACGACGACGAGTTCGTGGGCAGAGGTCGAGGATTTCTGTGGCGCGACCTTGCCGCTTTGGAACGCTTGCATGGAATCCCTGTACGCTAACTCAGACTCCCGGTTTTATGCTGATGTTGGCGCTCGGTTCGACCTGACTTCCAATTATTGTCCCAATTTGCATGACGAGAAGGGTTGCGACCGCATTGACTAGGTTGGTTGAGCAGCTTGGCAGCCGACTAAAGCAAGATGGCCTAAAGGTGGCCGCTACAAAGGGCAAAAGAAAGACGGCGGCATAGCGCAGAACGAGAAAGACGCGATGTGCAGTGAATATGAAGATTAACTTTAGAGATTTTTCACAGTCATTTTGGTCAGGCCCGGACCCGGTCCTGGCGGAAGCGGGCGTCGCGGGCGAGCTGTTGGTGGCGAAAGTCCGGCTGTCTTTGGCGACCTTACTGCTGCTCATACCAGTAATCAACTCTCTGTTCTTTCCGGTGGAGCGAAAGGAAGGGCTGGTCGGCATCAGCCTTGCTTCTGGAACTTTTTTTCTTTCGGTCGTCGTCTACCTGTTGATCTCGCGCAGTTACAATCCTTCGTGGCTGGGTTTTGTCAGCAGCGCTTTTGACGTCACGCTGATTAGTAGTGCGCTGGCGCTGTTTCTTCTGGTGCATCAGCCGCACACGGCGGTGAACAGCAAAGTGGTGTTTGAGGGTTACTTCCTGGCGATCGGCAGCACCAGCCTGCGCTACGACAAACGGATTTGTATTACGGCGGGCCTGCTGGCGTTTGCCGAGTACCTCGCGATTGTTTATTTTGCGGCAAGTCATTGGGACCTGAACAGCGCGAGCTACGCGCCGTATCCCTACGGTCTGTTCAGCTGGTCGGCGCAGATTTCGCGTTTGATCATGATGCTGACGGCTTCGGCGCTCAGCCTGGCACTGGTGTCGCGCAGCCAGAAGCTGTTGGAATTGGCCACGGGCGATCACCTGACGGGGCTGTTTAACCGAGGTTACGTGGACGACCGGCTGGCAATTGAACTCAGCCGCGCCAGCCGCTATGGCAAGTCGCTGGCCGTGGCGGTGATTGACGCCGATCGTTTCAAGTCGCTCAACGACACCTACGGCCACTCAGCGGGTGATGTGGTCTTAAAGAGAATCGCTGAACTCTTGCGCAACTCTTTCCGGCGCAGCGACACCGCGGGACGTTACGGCGGCGAAGAATTTGTATTGATTTTGCCCGAGATGGACATCGAGACGGCGCGAAAGAAAGTGGAATCGCTCAGAGAACTGGTGGCGAATGCTCCCATCGCGATAGGGTCGCGCGATCAAACTGTTCAGGTGACTATCAGCGCCGGAGTGGCGAGCTTTCCGCAGGACGGAGAGGATGCGGCGGAGCTGTTGGCTGCGGCGGACGAACGAATGTTTGAGGCGAAGAGAGAAGGGCGTAATCGCGTGGTGGCGGGGCAGGAAGCTATGGTGGCCTTCTAAGGAACTTCGCTACGGCGACGGGCGTGAGCAATTCAGAAGAAAAATAACAGGAGGACAGGGCCAAGACGCCCGGTCCGGGCGGGACGCCAAGCGCTGAGACCCGCGGAGCATGCACTTGAGGTGGTTGAGAACCCCGCGAGTGCGGCTGGCGCTCCCCGCGGGACTACTGATTTGCGGATTGAAATTAACTGTCGTCCGTAAGAAGCGAGAGGACGCTTTGGAGAACTGATTGGAAGAACGTGCGCACGCGGGATTCGCGCACGGTTGTTAGTCGAGGAACTTTCCAATAAGCCAGAGGTGACCAAACGGTCTGCCACGGCGCCTTGCAGCATTCGTTTGATTGCTGCCGGGCCAATTTTGGTGCTCATGTTCAACGACGGGGTTTCGCTCCATGGCACCTGGGGCCACAGCTCGCTTGTGTACGGAGACGGGAGCATCTACGAAAAGCTCGATCCTCACAGTGGTAAAACCCGCGGACCATGGGCTGCGCGTGCCGCAGTCGGGCGCCTCGTGGGCCAGGAAGAATTTCGCGCCGTCAATGGGAAGACCGGTGACGACATGGCCGCGGGCATCCAGGTGCCACAGGAGTTCCGCTCCGAAGGCGGCTTGGTAGAATTTTATGGCGGCGTTTCCGTCACTGACCGCCAGCATGGGAGAGATTTGAGTCATGGTTCGTACCCTCCGAAACGCTCGCCCCAGAATGCGTCGGCTACAAACCCAATACGGTAACTAGTTCGCGGACGGAGGCTGAGGATTTTTGTAGGGCGGCGTTTTCGTCGGCGGTTAGTTTGATTTCGACGATTTGTTCTACGCCTTTTGCGCCGAGTTTTACTGGTACACCAACGAAGAGTCCCTTGATGCCGTATTCACCTTCGAGATAGACGGCGCAGGGTAGGATTTTCTTTTTGTCTTTGAGGATGGCTTCGACCATTTCTACGGCAGCGGCCGAGGGCGCGTAGTAGGCGGAGCCGCTCTTGAGGAGATTGACGATTTCGGCGCCACCCTTGCGGGTGCGTTCGACGATGGCGTCGATTTTTTCTTTGGGGAGCAGGTCGGGGAGGGGAATTCCGGCTACGTTCGAATAGCGCGGGAGGGGAACCATGTCATCACCGTGGCCGCCGAGAACGAACGAGTGGACGTTTTCTACGCTGACTTTGCACTCCATGGCGACGAAGGCGCTCATGCGCGCGGAGTCGAGTACGCCAGCCATGCCGAGGACGCGCTGCTTGGGGAAGCCGCTGACTTTGAAAGCGGCTTGCGCCATGGCGTCGAGAGGATTGGTGACCACGATGAGGATGCAGTTGGGCGAATGTTTGATGATCTGTTCTACGACGGCCTTGACCACGTCGTAGTTGGCTTTGAGCAGGTCGTCGCGGCTCATGCCGGGTTTGCGCGGGAAACCGGCAGTGATCACTACGATGTCGCTGTTGGCGGTGCCGGAATAGTCGCCGGACGCGGTGGAGATGCCGATGGCTCGCGCGTCGGATTTGGTAATCGGCGTGGCTTCGACCATGTCCAGCGCTTTGCCGGCGGGTGGGCCGTCGAGGATGTCGGTGAGAACCACGTCGGCGAGTTCCATGTCCACGATGCGTTGCGCGGTCGTGGAGCCGACGAAGCCGCTGCCGACTACGGTTACTTTTTTTCTGCTCATAGGTTTTTCTCTCCGATAGGTGTTGCTGTGAATTTTAACCGTACAGCAGATTCCTCGCTGCGCCTGCCTGCGCAGGCAGGCTCGGAATGACAATTTCGCGGCGAGCAAACTATCCCGCGGCGGCCATGCCTTTCATGTTTTCGATGATGGCGGTGGCGAAGGCGGAAGTGCCGACTTTTGTCCCGCCGGGCATCATGCGTTCTAAATCGTAGGTCACTTTCTTTTGCTGAATGGTGCGGGCGATGCCGTCTTCGATGAGCTTGGCGGCTTCATTCCAGCCGAGGAATTCGAACATCATGGCGCCGGACAGCATGACCGAGCCGGGATTGATCACGTCTTTGTCGGCATATTTTGGCGCGGTGCCGTGCGTGGCTTCGAATACGCCGAAGCCGTCGCCGATGTTGGAGCCCGGCGCCATGCCGAGTCCGCCGACCTGCGCAGCGCAAGCGTCGGAAAGGTAGTCACCATTCAAGTTGGAGGTCGCGAGGACGCTGTATTCGTCAGGGCGCATCAGGACTTGCTGGAAAACGGAGTCGGCGATGCGGTCGTTGATCATTAGTTTTTGTTTCCACTGGCCCTGGCCGTGGGATTTGTAGATTGCGCTGAGCGTGTGGTTTACCTCGTCGTAGATGGTTTTCTGGAAAGCGTCCGTGGCCTGCTCGAGGCCGGGTTCGATGGCGGCGGCGTTTTGTTCGATCGAAAGCTGCGGATTCTTGTCGAGATTATCTACGATCCAGCTCTCGCGTTCCGTGACGGTTTGATTGCGGAATTCTTCCTGCGCGAGTTCGTAGCCCCAGTCGCGGAAGCCGCCTTCGGTAAATTTCTGGATGTTGCCTTTGTGGACCAGCGTGACGGATTTGCGTTGGTGCGCGAGCGCGTACTTGACGGCGCGACGAACCAGGCGTTTGGTGCCGGTGGGGGAAATTGGCTTGATGCCGACGCCCGAATCCCAGCGGATTTGCTTTTTGGTGTCTTTCAACATGTCGTTGTTCAGGAATTCGAGGAGTTTTTTCGCTTCGGGCGAGCCGGACTTCCACTCAATGCCGATATACACGTCTTCAGTATTTTCGCGGAAGATGAAGACGTTCAATTTTTCCGGATGTTTGACGGGGGAGGGAACTCCTTCGAAGTAGCGCACCGGACGTTCGCAGGAGTAAAGATCGAGAATCTGGCGCAACGCGACGTTGAGCGAACGAATGCCGCCTCCAACGGGAGTGGTGAGTGGCCCCTTGATGGCCACGCGAAAATCGCGGATGGCTTCGACCGTGTCGTTAGGAAGCCATTCTTTATAGGCGTTGAAGGCTTTTTCCCCGGCGAAAACTTCGTACCATGCCACTTTGCGTTTGCCGCCGTAGGCATGCTCGACGGCTGCGTCGAAGACGCGGCGCGAAGCCTTCCAGATGTCGCGACCGGTGCCGTCGCCTTCGATGAAAGGAATGATCGGGTTGTGCGGAACTTGCAGCTCGCCGCCACTGTAATCGATGGGCGTGCCTTCCTTTGGAACGGCTTGCCCATTGTAAGTGCTCTTCATCTTGCGCGACCCCCGGGGACGATTTCATCAAAACAAAACTAGAGTGCAGCGCGCGGCGTGACAATGGCGCGCTTCGGCGCGTCTGGCCGAATTTGCAACGATATCATAAGGCGGCGTGCTGCTAAAATCGCAACTCCACACTTGACTCTTTTTCTGGTTCCGATCGCACCGAACCGGGAGACGACGCACGGTCGAAATTTAGCGTAAGACCAATCAATGTCGGTTATGATTTACGAGTAGCTACATCTGTGGATACCGGAGCTATGAAACCCAAACTGCCAACACCGCCGCCGGGTACGAAGTGTGTGTGCGGTCACCGCTTTGCCGAGCACATACAGGGTGGCGAGCATCACGCGTGCCAGCACGGAGCTCGGCCTCCGTTTACCAATGTGTGCCCCTGCAATCGCTTCCGGCGCAAATGAGCGATGGGTTCGGTGCGCCCGCGTCTTCTGCGCTGAAAGAATCGCGGCAAACATCGGGATTTGAATAATAAACTCGCGCAGGAATTCGTCGCGAGTTGATTCAGGACGGAGGAGATAAAAAACATGATGCTCGATTGGAATAATTATCAGAAGGAAATTGGCGGGAAGCTTGGAGAATTGTCCAAGCTCTCGCCCGACACGTTGAAAGGCTATCTGACGCTTTCTGGGGCCAATGCCAAAACTACGCTGCTGGGTGAGAAGACAAGACAGCTTATTTCGCTGGCAGTTGCGGTGACCACGCGATGCGACGGCTGCATTGTGTTTCATACGGATGCGGCGTTGAAGGCGGGTGCCTCGAAAGAAGAGATCACCGAGGCGCTGGGCGTTGCCGTGGCTATGAACGCGGGAGCAACGTTGATTTATTCGACGCGCGTGCTGGATGCGGTGGAAGCAAAGAGTGCAGCGGCGGCCGCGAAGTGAGGGATAACGCAACATTAGGGGAAGAAGAAAAAGGAAAGACGGGCACGGCGTGCCGTGCCGTAACCGGAAAACTCAAAGCGCAACAGGAACTCTAGTCGTAGTATTCCTGGCCGAGGTGGGTGATTAGGTCTTGGCCCATCAGCCAGCGCAGCGTGTTCTTCAGTTTCATGGATTGAATGAATAGATCGTGTTCGGGATAAAGTTCCGGGCTGGTCATGGGCGATTTGAAATAGAAGCTAAGCCATTCCTGAATTCCGCGGAAACCGGCACGTTGTGCTAAATCCAGAAAGAGCACGAGATCAAGAACGATAGGTGCCGCGAGGATTGAATCGCGGCATAGAAAGTCCACCTTGATCTGCATTTTGTAGTTAAGCCAGCCGAAAATGTCGATGTTGTCCCAGCCTTCTTTGTTGTCGCCGCGCGGCGGGTAGTAGTTGATGCGAACTTTGTGGTGAATTTTGCTGTACAGCTCCGGATAGAGCTGCGGCTGGAGAATATATTCGAGCGCTCCGAGCTTGGATTCTTCCTTGGTTTTGAACGAGCCGGGATCGTCGAGCACTTCGCCATCGCGATTGCCGAGAATATTGGTGGAATACCAGCCATCCAGGCCGAGCATGCGCGCCTTAAAGGCCGGCGCAAGAACGGTCTTGATCAGCGTCTGGCCGGTTTTAAAATCCTTGCCGCAGACGGCGACATTGTGATCGAGCGCCAATTTCTGCATGGCGGGAATATCAACCGTAAGGTTAGGCGCACCGTTCGCGAACGGCACTCCGCTGGTCACCGACGCCCAGGCATAGAGCATCGAAGGCGCAATGGCCGGATGATTATTCTTCATGCCTTCGATAAATTTCTCCGGCGTCGAATGAACGTCCTCGGGCCTGATAAACACTTCGGTTGAAGCGCACCAGCAAGTGACCAGGCGTGTGGCGCGCGAAGTCTTCCTGAAATTTGCAATGTCTTCCTTGATTTGCAGCGCTAGTTCGTATTTATTTTTCGCTTTCTTGACGTAGGTGCCGTCCAGCTTTTTCACGTACTCCTTGTCGAAGGCCGCTTTCATGGGCTTGATCTTCGAGAGGAACGGTTTTACCTTTTTCAGGTCTTCGTTACTGAGCACACCGGCTTTCGCAGCGGCTTGATACGCGTTGTCCTGGAAAAGATCCCAGCCGCCGAAAACCAGGTCGTCAAGATCGGCCAGGGGGACAAACTTCTTAATTTTTGGCGAGTTGTTATCGGTGCGCTTGCCGAGGCGAATAGTGCCAAGCTGCGTCAGTGAGCCGATGGGCTGCGCCTTGCCCGTGCGAACCAATTCGACTCCGGCCATAAAAGTGGTGCTGACCGCTCCCATTCCCGGCAAAAGGATTCCGAGTTTTCCCTTCGGTGGCGCAATCTTAGCTGGCTTTTCCATTCAACTCCCCTGTTTGCGAGCGATTTCACTGCGAATGAGGCCGCGGCCTCGAAAAAGTGCGTACAAACAAACTAGTAGTATTGCGCACGAGGGGCATGGTTGCAAATCCCGGAAGAATTACGCAGTGGGCCATCCGGGTGCGGAGGGAATAAGTCTAGCGGCGCTTCCTAATTACTGAATCCGCCAGATGAGCAGAGAATCTGCGGTACCACCAACAGAAACCAGTTGACCATCGTGGGTCCAGCCTACAGCTCGGATTATCGACGGAGGCATCCACTCGGACTGCCTTTGCCCGGTAGCCATGCTCCACATTTCGACGGGACGCGGCTTATCAAGATTCTCCGCGGTCATGCAGACCGTCGCAAAGTGGGCGCCGTCTGGCGAAACTTTCAGGCTGGACCAGGAAACGGGTTGGTCCATTTTTGCAAGTTTGCGAACGATCTTGCCGGTGGAGGCGTCGATGAAAGCGATTACCTTATCGGCGCCCGCGGCGATCACCTGCTTGCCGTCGGAGGTGAAGTCAACCGCCAACGGCTCCAACAGGAAATCGCGATTTTCCGCAATAAGCTTCCCGGTGTGCGCGTCACGGATGCGAACGACCGTGTCCGTGTCGGCAGAGGCGATGGATGCGCCGTCGCGCGAAAAAGCCAGCGAAATCGTGCCACCGGTAACCGCAGCGGTTTCCCAGAGCTTGCGGCCTGAGGCGATATCGAAAAACTGTATTGGTTCGCTGGCGGGAGCGATGGCCAGGATGCTTCCGTCGGCTGAGAATGCGGCTGCGCTAGGAGCATGCGGAAGGCGCAATTGAATCTGCGATTTTCCGGCCTCGGTGTTCCATAAGACCACGTTGCCACCATGATCGCCGGTCAGAATAAACCGGCCGCCCGGCGAAACCGCGGTGAAGTCGATGTCCGCCGTGGAAAGCTCAATAGTGTGAAGCAGGTGACCGTCTGCAAGATTCCACAAGCGAAGTTTCTTGTCGCCGCCAACCACCGCAGCGCTATCTGCGCCAGGCGAAAGAGCTCCCGAGGTCGCGGGCGAGGACAGCACAATGGTTTGCGTCTTGGCTTGAGCAGAGGACTGCCGAGCCTGTGCCGCAATCGTGAACGAAAAGCTTCCGAGCAGAGCCAGCATAAGTACGCAGCGCGGTGTCATAGTCGCTCCAGAACAAGCTCGAAACTTACCAGCGCATGGATCTCGGTGGTATCGCCCGCAAGCATTACTGGGCGAACCAGTTCGCTATTTTGAATCAGGGGGTCGCGGGTGTAGTTGTGTATGGGATCGCCGTCGAACACGGTATCGGTCGCGAAATAAAGCTGCGTGATCAGCGGCTTGTGGCCGGGAGCATTCACCAGGTAATGGACGTGTTGGCACACGCGGCCGGGATAATGGCCCGGCAGCTTTGACGCGAAGTCATACTTGCCTTGCGGGTCCGCGAGCAGCGTGGTCCGGTAATCGTAGCCGTCCAGATCGTAAACGCCTTGTGGGCTGGCCTGCCAGATTTCGATTTTTGCGCCGGAAAGCACATCGCCGCGGGTATCGAAAACTTTGCCGGAGATCTTTACCGACATCCCCGGATCGCCGGGACGGCTCAGTTGTGCGGAGTGCGGCGCTTCGCGTTTGTAAAAGGGACCGATCTCATTCCAAGGCGTTGGCTTGTGTGGTTTCTCGTCACTCTGCTGCCAGGCCCATAAAGCCTCATCGAACGAAAGAGAAGGGATGACAGTAAGTGAGCCCAGCGCGGCACACTTCAATAGCAGCTCACGGCGCGACAACGATTTAACATTCATAGTTGGCTGGGATACCTCGAAAGTGTCGCGAGTATACGCCTCGGGCAGGCAAAGAGCGAATGCATTTGTGCCGCTGTCTCGTTGGTCGTGCACAAGTAGAAAGTTGCGCGGAACACAGGAGAGTTTTAGATTGCAGGCAAACCAGCTTGCTCGATGAGGCTTAAAGCGGGGCGTTAACGTTGTTAAGCAGAGCCCTATAAGCGGCGGTCTTGGGATTCGAAAATCGAACTGATAACGGACACGACTGAAAGAAGCACGACCCCTAAGATGAGCACATAGACGACCAAGGTGACCTCCGTTGACACTATTTGCAGGGGCAAGTCTCAGTCCAACTCAGGGGGGCTTTATTTTCAAGGAGTTAAAGTCTCCATACAGGGATCAAGGGCAGGAAAAAGAGGACACCTGTGCCAGCTGAACCGATACTTTTCTTCAGTCCTGGTCTAGAAGTCCTAGTATTAGGCACGACGAAACAAAAGCGGGGCGGAATTTCTTCCGCCCGCTTGCCTGGACCGGAAAATGCAGGTACTCGGCTACGTTTTGCTCAGGTGGATGGAACCGTCTCCGGTGTGGATTGTGAGGGGAGGGCCTCCGCCATTCATTTTGCCGTGGATCTGCGACGTGCCCATAGTTCCTTCGACCAAAACCGGTAAGCCGAGGCTGATGCGGCCGTCGTTAGTGCTGGCGTCAATGTTGGCCTGCAGATCGCCGGGCAGGGACATGGTCACGCTGCCGTCGCCGGTGTGAACGTTCCAGCCGTTGGCAAGCTTGGAGCCGGGATTGGCGCGAGCGGTTACGCTGCCGTCGCCAGTCTTGATGCTGAGCCCGTCGAATCGGCCTTCAACGTTGATGTGGCCGTCGCCGCTGGTGGCTTCCAATTGCCCATCGAGCTCGCGACCCTCGATGCTGCCATCGCCAGTGCGCAGGCGGATCTCGCCTTTGGCGCCGTCCACGCGAATGTGGCCGTCCCCGGTATGGATATCGAGGTTTCCGGTGATGGCATCGGACTCGACCGAGCCGTCGCCGGTGTCCACGTTTAAGTCGGCGTTGCGGGGCATGTGCACCTCAATACGCAGGCCGTGGTGTATTCCTCCCCAGCCAAAGTTGAACCCGTTGCGAGCCCGGGCGCTGATTTCGACTTGATCGCCATTCTGGTTTGAGGTGACCGTCAAGGTCTTGTCCATCGTGTAGCCGTTGTAAATGACGCGAAATTCGACCTGCTTGGAATCGCCCGTGGTGACGCGAACCGAGCCGTCGTTGGAATCCACATGCACGCGAGCGCGGCCGCTGACCGTATACGACTTGGTCCATTCTTCCGCGCTGGCCGAAGCCGCAGCGAAAGTGCTTGCCAGAACGGCGAGGGCAGCCAAACCCGCTAACCGTCCGAACAGCTTGTTGGGCCTACCGTTTGAGACAGGAAGAGCAGTCATTGTTGTGTGTGCCTCTGTGTTTGGCGTTCCGAAGTGCGTGCTATGGTGCCTGCTATTCAAGGTACGAGAATCGTTCCGAAAAGGTTCCGCAACCGTTACTTGCTGCGACCCGCGCTTTTGCTCTTGGCCGCGCCCGGTTTCGGGCGTAGCGCTTGCAGGAACTGCTCCGGCGCAACGGTATTCAGGACATCAGCCTTGGAAAGCCAGCCACGGCGTGCGGTGGTGACACCGTATTGGATAAAGGAGAGATTACTGGTGGTGTGCGAGTCGGTTGAAATGACGACTTTGACTCCGCGATCCTTGCACATTCGTAGGTGAAGGTCTTTGAGGTCCAGGCGATCGGGGTAGGAGTTGCACTCCATGGCGACCCCGTGTTTGGCGCAGGCGTCGAGAATCTTCTCCATGTCGTAAGGAAAGGCATCGCGGCGCAACAACAGTCGACCGGTGGGATGGCCGATGATTTGCGCATAGGGATTTTCGATGGCGGCCAGCATGCGGTCGGTCATGGCCACGCTGTCGAGGTTCATGTAGGAATGTACCGAACAGACCACGACTTCGATCTGCGCCAGCATCTCGTCGGAGTAGTCGAGCGTGCCGTCTTTCAGGATGTCCACTTCCGCGCCGACGAAAACCCGGATACCGAGGCCCTTGGCGTCCGCTGCCCGCAGATTCTGGATGTGCTGGGCCATGCGCTTTTCGTCGAGGCCGTTGGCGACAGTGACGGCTTTCGAATGGTCGGTGATGGCGATATAGCTGTGGCCCAGGGCTTTGGCGGCTGCGGCCATCTCCTCGATCGAGTTTTTTCCGTCGCTGGCGGTGGTGTGCATCTGCAGATCGCCTTGTACATCTTCACGTTTGATCAGCTGAGGAAGTTTGTGCGCTTCGGCGGCTTCAATTTCACCGCTATTTTCGCGTAGCTCCGGCTCGATGTAATCGAGCTTCAGCTTGTTGTAGATTTCTTCTTCGCTGCGTCCGGCGACGCGTTTTTCCGCTTTCAGGGTGGCCAATTGATATTCATTCAGCGTCCAGCCCATTTCGTTGGCGCGGCCACGTAGCCGCACATTGTGTTCCCGCGAGCCGGTGAAATAAAGAAGAGCCGCGCCGAAGTTTTCCTTCTTCAATAGGCGTACGTCGACTTGCAGGCCGTTCTTGAGCGTGAAACTCACTTTGTTTTCGCCATGCGCCAGGGTCTGGTCGATCCCCGGAAATTTCAGGATGTGTGCGGCGAGCGCATCAACGTGCTTTTGCGCCGTGTAGCCCTCGGCGAGAGTGACCAGCAGATCGAGATCGCCGATGGTTTCCTTTCCGCGGCGCAGAGAACCCGCTGGCGTGACGCTTTCCGCGGCCTTGCCGGCCTTGGCGATGTGCTCCTGCAGCGCTTCAGCGGCCACTTCCACACTTTGCAGCAGGAAGCGCCCGATCAGGCGCTTGAACGATTCAATGGCCTTTAGAATATTCTGTTCGCTTTTTTCCCCGAAGCCCGGAACGTCGCGCAACTTGCCTTCGAGAGCGATCTTTTCGATTTCCGGGACACTGCCTGCCTTGAATTTCTTCCACAGCAGCGCTGCTTTCTTGGGACCGAGCGACTGGAGTTGCAGCACGTCCAAAATCGTCGCGGGATATTTTTTCAGCAGCTTTTTGCGCAGCGCATAGTCGCCGGTTTCCAGAATTTCATTTAGATGTTCCACCATGCGGTCGCCAATCCCGGGAAGCTCTTTCAGTTTTTCGGGTTCCTTGGCGAGTTGTTCGATGGAGTCGGGCAGTCCCGCAATAAGTTCGGCTGCTTTCTCGTAGCTGCGGTAACGGCCGATGATGGCTCCGTCAATTTCCAGCAATTGCGCGGTCTCGCGCAGGATGCGAGCAATCTGTTGGTTGTCCATGGGGTGATTATAATGCGAACTGGTTTCGAATCGAGTCCCGTACCCCTGCGAAATAAAAAGACCGGCAGGGGGAACTTTCCAGCCGGCCCGTATAATTATTGCACTGTGGTTTATGCTGCTTTTTGTACTTCGGCTGCTTGCGGTCCTTTCGGACCTTGCACAATTTCGAATTCCACTGCATCACCTTCCTGCAATGTGCGATAGCCATCGCCGGTAATCGCGGAATAGTGGACAAAAACGTCCGGACCATCCGTGCGACCGATGAAACCATAGCCCTTCGAATTGTTGAACCACTTAACCGTTCCTTGCACCGCGTTCGTCCTCCCTGAATTGAAACGAATGGTACAAAAATTCCAGGGCGTGTCAGCTTGGTACGGTAGAGAACCAATACCAACACGACTGGAATGGGCGGAGTGTACCAGAACGGAAATCCGAGTCAATAGAACTCGCAGCAACTTTGTAAGTTTTCGGTAAGGTTTTTAGTAGTCAAAAATCGTTTTAAACCAATTAACATCCGCGGCTAGTGGTTTACTTTACCAGAAACGAAAAATAGAATAGCAGGCCGGCGATGGACTTGGCGTCCCGTAATTTGCCTGCGCGCATCATTTGTTCCAGATGCCTGCGGGTATAGGCAGCCACGACGATTTTCTCGTCTTCTTCTGGTTGCGCTCGGCCGGCGGTAACACCTTCGGCTAGTAAGAGGTACATGCGTTCCTCGAGAAAACCGGGAGTGGGAAACACGTCCAGAAATACCGTAAACTTTTTGGCGCGGTAGCCGGTTTCTTCGATCAGTTCGCGTTGCGCGCCCGTCTTCGGATTTTCGCCCCGCTCCATTCGCCCTGCGACCAACTCCCACAAATACTGCCGTGTCGCGTGGCGATACTGACGAACCATGACGATGCGGCCATCGGGAAGCACGGGCAAGACCACGACAGACCCGGGATGTGTCACCACCTCGCGGATGGTTCGAACGCCTGTAGGCTCGATCAATTCGTCGCGCCGCACGCCGAAAGCCTTGCCTTCATAAATAATTTCGCTTTTCAGGATTTTGGCTTTTTTGTTGGGCTGCTCGACGCTCTGTTTTGCCATGTCCGCTCCCGGCACTGTGGATTGCACGTTCGATGATAATGGATTTCAGCGATTTTTCTCTTTGGCCAAGGTTGCCCGTTGAATTGGCCCTGGGGTTCGCACCTATGAACATGAATTTCATCCTGCTTCAACCGTTCTGAAACATAGCGGGGTGAATACTCTCCGTCGCCCAGCGATTCGGTTGTGTCCAAGGAGAGACGATGTCAGCAAAACGCATTCTTAAGAAGCTCGCGCACAGCGCGCGAGTTAGTTTGGCAATACTGACTGCCGTGCCGTTCTCGCTCGGCGGCACTCTGGCAAACGCTGCGCCGCCCGATCAAGGTCACGAGAAGCAGCATAACCAGGCCCAATCTCCCATCCAGCACGTCATCGTGCTCATCGGCGAGAATCGCACCTTCGATCATGTCTTCGCCACCTACATTCCCAGGCACGGCGAATCCGTTAGCAATCTGCTATCGAAGGGAATTGTGAATGGGGACGGCACCCCGGGGCCGCATTTCAAGAAAGCACAACAGTTCCAGGCCGTAGCTCCATTCCGCACCAAGTATTTCATCAGCTTGGATAAGCATGAGAAAGCTCTCTACGACGTGCTGCCGGAACCGACGCTGAATTTTTCACCCAACGGAACGACACCTCCTCCTTTTCCCAGCGCCACGCCGCCCAGTATCCTCGCCTTAGTCGAGCCGTCGCTCGAAACCACCGACTTGAACCTGCTGACCACCGGCGCCTCGGGCGCCAGCAATACCTTCACCCTGCCAGATCCTGATACCCGCGTTGAGAATTTCAGCGCGCTCCCGAACGGACCCTTCCCACTCGAAGGCCGCAGCCTGCCTTACGATTCCTACACCGGGGACAGCACTCACCGGCTCTTTGAGATGTGGCAGCAATCCGACTGCAACATCAAGAACGCAACCCGCGAAAATCCGTCTGGCTGCCTCAGCGATCTCTATCCTTTCGTCATTACCAATTACACCAACCAGATCGATTCCGTCTTCGATAATCCTCCGGCCTTCGACGACAACGGCGGCGGAAACTCCATGGCGTTTTACAACGTACAGAACGGCGATGCTCCCGTCCTGAAGAGCCTCGCGGATGAATTCTCGATGAGCGACAATTTCCATCAATCCTTCATGGGCGGCACCGGAGCCAACCACGTCATGCTGGGCACAGGCGACGCCATCTTCTGGACCGATGGTCAGGGCAACCCCACCACGCCGCCTTCGCACATCGCTAACCCTGATCCACTCCCGGGCACGGATGACGTGTACACCGTCGATCTTCTCTTCGACGGCAACTTCACCGAGTGCGGCAATCCCGACCAGCCCGGCGTCAAGCCCATTCGCGACTATCTGAAGTCGCTCCCCTACGATCCCAAGCCGAACTGCGTGCCGGGCCACTTCTACATGGTCAACAACGATTCCCCAGGCCTCCTGCCCGACGGCACCGTGGATGTCAAGGGAATCGCCAGCGGCGGCTCCATTCCCCCGACCAACATCCGCACCATCGGCGATGCGTTGAACGGTAAGGGCATCTCCTGGGCCTACTATGGCGGCGCCTACACCGCGGCCGTGAATCTGCAGCACGATCCCAAGAGCCAGAATCCGGGTGTTCAGGTTGGCGCAGCGTACTGCAACATCTGCAATTTCGAATCCTACTCCACCTCCATCATGGGCGACCCTAATCAGCGTGCCACCCACATCAAAGACACCATCGACTTCTTCACCGCCGTGGACAATGGCACCCTGCCCGCCGTTTCCTTCGTCAAGCCCGATGGCTTGCTGGACGGTCACCCGGCCTCTTCGAAGCTCGATCTCTTCGAAGCCATGCTCAAGAAAATCGTGGATCATCTGAACGCCAATCAGGAGTTGTTTGCCAGTACCGCTCTGATCGTTACCTTTGACGAAGGCGGCGGCTACTACGATTCCGGCTACATTCAACCGCTGGATTTCTTCGGCGATGGTCCGCGCATCCCCATGATCATCGTTTCGCCCTTCACCCGCGGCGGCCACATCAGCCACGAGTACACCGACCACGTCTCGATCCTCAAGTTCATCGAACGAAACTGGGACCTGCAACCGTTGACCTCTCGCAGCCGCGACAACTTCCCAAACCCCAAGTCCGACCATGCCAACCCCTACGTTCCCAAGAACAGCCCCGCCATCGGCGACCTGTTCGATCTGTTCGACTTCGACCACGACAACGGCAACCACGGCGAACACTAAACACCCAAGCGTTCGCCTAAACACGGAAAAAGGGCGGCTCCAAGCCGCCCTTTTTCATTTCCAGAGCCCACCATCCCCCGAATGTTGTCATGGTGAGCCCGCCCGCAGGCGGGCGAAGGATCTCAGCCCCAAGTGCTTGGCCCGCGCCCCATCGGGCCTCTCGTTGGTCGTCTGCAATTGCGACCGCCTCCCGCCGCGCCTATACTGGAACGCGCAAACGAGCCATGACCATCAACACGCTCATCGTTGACGATGAAAAGCCGGCTCGCGAAGAACTGGCGTTCCTTTTGAAATCATTTCCCGACGTTCATTTGGTCGCGCAGGGAAAAAACGGTCTGGAAGCCGTGAGCCTGATCAAAGAACACGCTCCGGATCTGGTTTTTCTGGACGTGCAGATGCCCGGTCTGGATGGTTTCGGTGTTCTGCAAAAGTTGGTCGAGCGGAGAATCGAGGTGCCGCACGTGGTCTTCGCGACGGCTTTCGACCACTACGCCGTGAAAGCGTTTGACGTCAACGCCGTGGACTATGTGCTGAAACCGTTCGACCGGGCGCGCATCGCCAAGGCCATTCAGCGCGCGCGGCGCGAAATCGAATCGGAAGTCTCTCCAGCCGACCGCTTGGAGCAGCTGGTCAATCGCCTGGGTGTGGTGAAAACCGCTACAGCCAAGGCCGCGGCGCCCGCGCCATCAAAAATTCTCGTCAATGCGCAGCAGAAGCTGCTGCTGGTGGATGCCGAAGACATGATCTTCGCCACCATCGGTGATGGCCTGATCTCCATCATCACCCGCGATCTGGAAGGTACATCGAACTACCGCACGCTCGATGAACTTGAAGACGCTTTGGCTTCTGATTCGTTCTGGCGCGCACACCGTTCTTTCCTGGTCAATCTGCATCACATCAAGGAAGTGGTACCCTGGTTCAAATCCACCTTCATGCTGAAAATGAACGACAAAAAACAGACTGAAGTCCCGGTCAGCCGCCAGCAGACCAGACGTTTGCGTGAACTCTTTAAGCTGTAGCAGCGCAGGCAATCGTGCCTGCGCGGTTTTGTCCGGCTCGCGGCTTGCATCGCTCACATCTAAGATTGGCTGTGCTACTGTGCTAGCATTATTTGATACCCGATGGACTTTTCTCTCACCGATCACCAAAAACTGATTCGCGATACCGTCCGGCAATTCATGGAGGCCGAAGTTCGTCCGCTGGTCAAGGAACTGGAGCGCGAAGAGAAATTTCCGCTCGACCTGCTGAAGAAAATCGCGGACATGGGCTGCTGCGGAATGTTGATGCCCGAAGAGTGGGGCGGGCCGGGCCTCGACACAGTTTCCTACGTGCTGATGATCGAAGAAGTCGCGCGTGTTTACACCGCGATGTCTACTGCGTTGGGTGTCACCAATTCCGCCGTACAAATCCCACTGCTGCAATTTGGCTCGGACGCGCAAAAGCAAAAATATCTGAAGCGCCTCGCGAGCGGCGAAATTCTCGGCTCATTCTGCCTGACCGAAGCCGCAGCAGGCTCCGACGCCGCCGGTATCCAAGCCACCGCCAAGCGCACCGGCGAATCCTACCGCTTGAACGGCGCCAAAACCTGGGTCACGAACGGCAGCGTCGCCGGAGTCTTCATCATTTTCGGCAAAACCGCTCAAAGCGCCGGCGGGAAGGGAATCACCGCATTCCTCATCGAGCCAACCTTCAAAGGGTTCAAAATCGGGCGCCACGAAGACAAAATGGGCCAGCGCTCTTCACCTTCCGTAGAAATTTTGCTGAACGATTGCGAAGTTCCCGCAGGGAATCGCCTCGGCGAAGAAGGCCAGGGACTGAAGATCGCTCTCAGCGCGCTCGATGGCGGACGCATCGGCATCGCCGCGCAAGCCGTCGGCCTGGCGCAAGGCGCCCTCGACGAATCCATAAAGTACGCCCAGCAGCGCCGCGCCTTCGGCAAGACCATTTCCGATTTTCAGGCCATCCAATGGATGATCGCGGACATGCAGACCGAACTCGAAGCGGCCCGCGCGCTCACGTATTACGCGGCGTGGCTCAAGGACACAGGCAAGCTGATGGGGGCCGCCGCGTCAAAAGCGAAACTCTACGCCAGCGAGATGGCCAATCGTGTGGTCTACAAAGCCGTACAAATTCACGGCAGCGTCGGCTATTCCCGCGAAACCGATGTCGAGCGAATGTACCGCGACGCCCGCGTCATCACCATCTACGAAGGCACCAGCGAAGTACAAAGAATGATCATCGCCCGCGATCTGCTGAAGTCGCTGCAAGACTGAATTGCCACAGAGTCACAGAGCATCGGATAAGGTATTTTTCACGTCCGGGCGTCGCCCCCGACGACCCCTTTACCCTCATACTCTTCTCGCGATCTTCTCTCTTTTTCTTTCCGACCTCGGTGCGCTCTGTGACTCTGTGGCAAATCCACTCTTCCGGTTTAAGCGGCGCCAACTGGCGCGTTTCGAAAAAAACTTATAACTTATTACCTACAACTTAAAACTCTGCACCCAGGAAAACTTTGACTACCAAGAAAAACCGAGTCCTAAGCGGCATGCGGCCGACAGGCAAACTCCACATCGGCCACTATTTCGGCGCGCTGCAAAACTGGGTCCGCCTGCAGAATGATCCGGCTTACGAATGCTTTTATTTCATCGCCGACTGGCACGCACTAACCAGCGACTACGCCGACAGCAGTGCCGTCGCGCAAAACACTATCGAAATCGTCACCGACTATCTCGCCGCTGGCCTCGACCCGCAAAAATCGGTCATCTTCCAGCAATCGCTGGTGCCAGAGCACGCCGAACTCCATCTGCTCCTCGGCATGGTCACCCCACTAGGCTGGCTCGAACGCGTCCCCACCTACAAAGAAGCCTTCGAAAACGTCACGAACAAAGACCTCCACACCTACGGCTTCCTCGGCTACCCGGGCCTGCAAACCGCCGACATTGTCATGTACTCCGAGCCCGGCACTCCACTCTTCGTCCCTGTAGGCGAAGACCAAGTCTCCCATGTAGAACTAAGCCGTGAAATCGTCCGAAAGTTTAATTTTCATTTTGGCCTGCAGATTTCGCCCGACCTCTTTCAGGGCGGCCGAGACGCGCCTATCGTGAGGCTGCTTCTCGAAATCGAGGGAATTATTGGGATCAAAAGCCCGGCCGACTGGGATGCGATCAGTCGCGAGCCTGGTCGGACAAACCTGGAGACCCATATACGTGAGCACGTCCGGAAGGCTGGAATCGATAATTTCCTGTCTTCGTTGCCTGCTTCGCTGCGCGAATATTTTGATGTCAGCGGCTTGTCTGAGCCGGAGGCGATGCTGACACAGACGCCTCGAATCCCAGGCCTCGACGGCCGCAAAATGTCGAAAAGCTACGGCAACGCCATCACGCTCTCTGAATCCGACGCCGATATCCGCGGAAAAACTAAAGTGATGGTCACCGACCCCGCCCGCAAGCGTCGCAGCGACCCCGGAAATCCGGACGTGTGTCCGGTCTACGATTGGCATAAACTCTTTTCGTCCCCGGAAACGCTGGCGTGGGCGGCGGAGGGCTGCCGCTCCGCCGGCATTGGCTGCATCGAGTGCAAAGCAAAAATGGCCGATCATCTGATCGAGTGGATCGCTCCGATTCGCGAACGCCGCGTGCAGTACGAAAAAAATCCCGCGCGCGTTCTCGAAGTGATCGACACTGGTTCGAAGCGCGCCCGGGACGTAGCAAAAGTTACCATGGAGCGCGTCCGCGAAGCCGTCTTCGGCTGGCAGAAAAAACGCGCCGAGATCAAGAATTCGTAGTGGCCACCTTCAGGTGGCCAGTTGCTGACGAGAATCGTGGCCGTCTAAAGACGGCCGCTACACGAGGATGAATGGCGACACCCTACAAAATCAACATCCCGATGTACGAAGGTCCTCTCGACCTGCTTCTCGACCTCATCAAGAAGCAGGAGATGTCCATCCACGACATCCAAATCTCCAAAATCACCTCGCAATATCTCGATTATCTGCACAAACTCGAAGAACTGAACGTCGATGTCTCTTCCGAATTCATCTACATGGCGGCCTCGCTGATTTACATCAAATCGAAAATGCTGCTCCCGCCCGACCCGCTGGCCTCAGCAGAAGACCCGTCCGCCGACCCGCGCGAAGAACTGGTCCAGCGCCTGCTCGAACACGAAAAATTCAAAAACGCTGCGCAGCTCCTCTACCAGAAACAGCAAATCGAGGAAAATGTCTGGTCCAAGCCGGACAAATCGCTTTACAACGACGAAGGCACCGAAGGTGAACTGGTCGTCTCGCTTGTCGACCTGGTGAAGGTTTTTCAGCAGGTCCTCGAACGCCGCAAAGAAGTTTCTCGCATCGAACTGCAGCACGAACAATTCACCGTGGCGCAAATGATCGCGCAGCTGCGTGGACAAATCCTCGCCAGCGATGACTCCAGCGTCAACTTGGTAAAGTTTTTCGAAGCCTGTCCTTCGCGCCACGCCATGATCGTGGCCTTCCTCGCGGTGCTCGAAATGGTCAAGTTGCAAGCCGTCGCCATCGTCCAGGAGAAACAGTTCGGCGAAATCCTGCTGCGCAAGAGCAAATCGTTCGACACCGTGTTCGACGAAAAAGGCGAAATGCGCCTCATCGACGAAGAATATAAGTAGCT
>Ga0209488_10000655_pt1 | contig 29329 bp, 27 predicted proteins | sample Rivendell_Oct201_8_FD_188349 | JGI IMG/M metagenome (GOLD analysis project Ga0209488, IMG submission 188349) | Vadose zone soil microbial communities from the Eel River Critical Zone Observatory, Northern California, USA -... | ecosystem: Environmental > Terrestrial > Soil > Vadose zone >...
GAACACGACGCCCAGGACGTCTATCAAGACGCCTTCCTTAAGGCCTATAAAAACATCGGAAATTTCCGCTTTGAGTGTTCCTTCTACACATGGATCTACCGGATCGTGACCAACCTGTGCCTCGATCACCTGCGCAAGAAGCAGGTGCGGAAGGAAGACGCGCCGGTTGCGAAGGATTCCTCGGGCGGCGAGTACGACTTGCTCGACCAGGTGCCGGACGGCCGTGCCGGAGCGAATCCGGAGCGCGACTTGATGCGGCGTCAGTTGGGTGCGCGGATTCATGTTGCGCTCGAAAAGCTCACGCCCCGGGAGCGAATGGTGTTTGAGCTGAAGCACTATCACGGACTCAAGCTGCGGACAGTAGGCGAGATATTGCATACAACGGAAGAGACTGCCAAGAACACCCTCTTCCGTGCCACGCAGAAATTACGCGGCGCCCTGGCGGACATGAAATGAGAGATCGAAGAATGAACGACCACGGAACATGTGGGGACAGCCGCCCCCGGCTGTCCAGCCGGGCAAAGCCCGGCAGCGTGGAATATGAGATGAAGGTGCAACGATGAAGTGCGAATGGGTAAGAGAAAATATCGTGCTCGAGGTCTACAACGAGCTGGCCGATGACGCTCGTCACGAACTGGAACAGCATGTGGCCCGCTGCGCCGATTGCGCAGCCGAACTGAAGGCAGCGAAAGAATTTCACGCCACGCTGTCGCAGACTCCAGTCCTGGAACCGTCACCCAACCTGGTGGCAGCGTCGCGCATGCGGTTGCAAGAGGCGCTGGAAACGGCCGAGCAGGGCCGCTTCTGGCACCGGCTGGCATGGGATCCAGCCAACTGGCTGCGGCAAATGCGCTTCTCCCCGGCGCTGGCCTCGGCGATTCTGATTCTGGGCTTTGCCGGCGGAGTCGGCACGACGTACAAGTTGGTCGGACGTCCCGCGTCAGGTACAGCGGCAACCTCCACCCCAGCCGCCCCGAATTCCGAAGCCTCCATTACCGGCATCAGCTCCGTCACTCAAGACCCTGTCACGAATCAGATCAACATCAAATACAACACCGTTTCAACCCAGGAAGCGCAGGGATCGTTGAATGACCAGCGCATCCAGCAGCTGCTGTTGTATGCGGCGCGGAACAATTACAACTCGGGCGTACGAATGGACTCCGTCGATCTGCTGACGCAGAAGCCCAATGATTCGCGGGTTCGCGAGGCGCTGATTTACGCGCTGCAATATGACACCAATCCAGGAGTAAGGCTGAAGTCTCTGGGAGCGCTTGGCGCCTACGTGAAGGACAATGTTGACGTTCGGAATGCAGTGCTGGCAGCTCTCGTAAACGATACGAACTCCGGCGTGCGCACCGAGGCGCTGCGCTTGATTGAGCCCGTGAAGGTCGATGGAAGCGTACGCGGAGTTTTGATGGCGCTGGCCGCCAAAGATCAGAGCCAGTACATCCGGTCCCAGGCCCGCACCATGCTGGCCCAGTTGCCGGAGATCGACTGAGGAATTGATACAGCGGAAGAATCGCGCAGTATCGCGAGAATCGAGTTGTGGTGGGTCATTTGAAACGTTCGTCACAGTTCGTCGGGCTGGCTTGCATGCTGGCCTTGCTTGCGCCTCTGGCACTGGCGCAGGAAACGCATATAGCCCGCGAGGGCGGCGCGTGGGCCCAGGAAGTTACGGGTTCACTGGCTGCTGTAAAAAACTTGCGGGTCAAAGTAGACATGGGCTCGGTGGTCGTGCACGGGGGACAGCAACAAGGCATCAATTATGTGATTCATACCCGCTCTTTTACCTCCTCGGAGCAGGACGCACGCCGCCAGTTCGAGTCCTACAAAATCAGCACATACGTTCGCGGAGACACAGCCTGGATCGTGGGCGACTGGCAGGGTAGGCACCCACACAAGTTTTCCGGCGAGTTCACCATTAACGTTCCACGCGAAATGGGATGGATAAAACTCGAGACCGAGGGTGGCAACGTGGACGCCGTAGGAATTTCGGGCCGCGTCGACGCCACGAGCGGGGGCGGCAGTATGCACCTCGACGACATCGGCGGAGGAGTCAACGTGGAGACCGGCGGCGGTTCGATCGACGTCGGCACCATCAGCGGCGATATCGGTTTGCGCACGGGTGGCGGCTCCATTGAAGTGCATCACGCCAACGGGAAGATCGTCGCCGAGACGGGCGGCGGCAGCGTCGAAATTCAGTCCGGATCGCAGAGCGCCACCATTGAGACCGGTGGCGGCAGCATTGAAGTCAAGCAGTGCAGCGGGAAGGTAAAGGTTTCCACGGGTGGCGGCAGCATCGACTTGGGAGACCTTGGCGGTCCGGCTGAGATCGACACAGGTGGCGGCAGTATCCACCTGACGTCGGCGAAGGGTCATGTTTCCGCCCAAACCGGCGGCGGCGGAATTGAACTGTTCGGAGTGCCTTCAGCCCGCGCCGAAACGGGCGCTGGAGGAATTACCGTCAAACTGGTGAACACCGGGGCCGAGCGCAGCGATTCTGTGCTCGAGACTTCGGCCGGCGACATCACCGTATACATAGCGTCTGACGTAGCGATCTCGGTGCGCGCCAACGTAGACATGGGAAGTGGACACCGCATCACATCAGACTTTCCCGACCTTCATATCAGCAGTGAAGGCGACCAGTGGGGTCCGAAAACCTTGACCGCCGAAGGCAAGCTGAACGGCGGCGGCCCGGTATTGAAGGTGCGAACCAGCACAGGTGACATCTGTTTCAAGCGCCTAGGCCACTAGAGATTCGTATCAGGGCAAGGCTTTAGCCTTGCCACTACGATCGAAAAGAATGTGGGGCTTTAGCCCCTGAGGGACTGACCATGCGGAAATATATTCTGACCATCGTCACCGTTTTGCCATTACTTCTCACCCTGTCGCACGCAGCACAGTCCTGGTCCGTGGACCCGCCAGCGCAGCCGTGGGGCTTGTCCAGCGAGGATTCTGGCACCGGCGCTTACCTGGGAGTCGACATCAGTGACGTGACAACTGACAGGATAGCCGCGCTGAAGTTGAAAGAGGAAAAAGGCGTCGAAGTTACGATGGTCGACCAAGATGCTCCCGCAGGTAAAGCGGGCATCAAGGAGCACGACGTCATCCTCAGCATGAACGGCACGCCCATCGAGAGTGGAACGCAGATCAAGCGCATGATTCGCGAAACTCCCGCGGGACGCCTGGTGACATTTGAACTGAGCCGCGACGGCCAGCCAGTGACAATTAAAGTGCAGTTGGCCGATCGCCGCAAACAGTTCGCCTGGTCGGGACATCTGAACTCGAAAGACTTCCATGTAGAAATACCGCCGATCCCGCCCATGCCTAATGTTCCAGACTTTGTGATGCCCGAGATTAACGTCGTGATGGTTCACTCTTCCGCGCGCAGCGGCCTGATGGTGGAGAACCTTACCCCTCAACTGGGCGAATTTTTCGGGGTGAAGAACGGAAAGGGAGTCCTCATCCGCTCGGTTGAGAAGGGCAGTCGCGCCGAGAAGGCCGGTTTCCGCGCGGGAGACGTTATCGTGAAGGTGAACGACCAGCCGGTGCATGACACCAGCGATTTCACGCACGCTCTGCGCCCAGGCAACGGAGGCTCGATCAACGTCAGCGTGATCCGCGACAAGAAAGAACAGAACCTGAACCTGACCTTGCCCCCGCACAAAGAGTCCGGAGAGATTTTCGAAGAAGAAGGCCTTGAACTCCCCATTCTCAACCAGGACTCGTACCTCAAGTTGAGCCAGGTACAAGACGAAATCGCCCGACTCCGGCCGGAAATGGAATTAGCTTCCGAAGAGGCTGGCAAAGCTGCGCAGGAAATGCGCAAGACGCTCTGCGAGCAGAAGAAGCTCGCACTGGAGCAGGCGGCGAAACTAACGCGCGAATTACAGCCGAAACTTCAGGAAGAACTCAAGAGAGAACAGGAAAAACTGAAGAACGAAATGGAACGCCTGCAGCACGAGATGCGCGGCGAATGGCTTGACATCTAGGCTCTAGCGGCTGTTGGAAGCCCCACGGGCCTGGCTTCCAGCACAAACATGATTTCGTCCTGCTTGTTTGGCGGCATAAAGACCAGTGTCGGCGGCTCGGACCAGATCATCCCGCGTGGTTCCATGATCCGGAAAGGCAGCGACTCCCGCGCTTACAGTGACCGTCCGCGGCACTCCCGGAAACTGCCACTGCTCGATGGTCTTCCGAAGTTTCTCGGCCACGCTGATGGCATGTTCAGCGCCGGTCTGGGTCAGCAGGATTCCAAACTCCTCTCCTCCATAACGGCATAACACGTCAATCTTGCGCAATTGCTGGTGGAAGACGGACGAAACTTGCCGCAAGACCTCATCGCCCAGCAGGTGTCCGAACTCGTCGTTCAGGCGCTTAAACTGATCGATGTCGACCATAATCACGGCCATGCCTGTACCGTAGCGGCGCGCGCGCTCAATCTCCTCCATAATCCGCAATTCAAAGAAGCGGCGGTTGAAGATACCGGTCAGCCCGTCCAGATAAGCCAGTTGTTTGACGCGCTCCACATAGTGGGCGTTCTGAATCGACGTGGCGCAGATATCGGCGACGGACTCAAGGGATTGCAGGTCGGTCTCGCAGAAGGCATCCGGGTTTGAGCTGTGCAGGCCAATCACACCCAGGACTTGTCCGAAGGAGACGAGCGGGATACTCATTCTGGAGTCGGACCCTTCGAAAAGTCTGACCGCATCCGGCGCGCAGAGAAGATCCTTTTCGATCAACGTTCCCCCGGTAGCCAGAATTTGCGACCAGGGTTCACGACTCGCAGGGAAACGCCCCCCTTGGGGGATGCGAGGCTTCAGAGTCCCATGGTGTGCCCGTAGCACCATATCGCCTTCCTCGCGCAAGAAGAGCGAAACATGCGAAACCTGGAAGGCGTCTTGAATCAGACAGCATACCCGCGACAGAAGCTCTTCCAGATCAAGCACGGCTGTACTTTGCTGCGCAATTGCATTGATGGCCTGCAGTTGACGTGCCCGTTGCCGCTCTAGCGAATAGAGGCGCGCGTTCTGCAGCGCCATGGAAGCCTGGGTTGAAAAAAGAGTCAGCAGATCGATGGTGTCGCTGTCAAAGTGATTGATGCGATCGCTTTGGCAGTCGAGCACGCCCACGACTTCATCCCGGACCATCAGAGGAACGGCCAACTCCGACCGCGTAGACTTTGCGGAACAAACGTAACGAGAATCCTGGCTCACATCAGGGACGTAAACTGGTTGCTTCTTGAGAGCGGCGGCTCCCGTAATCCCTTCCCCGAATCCCAGCGAAAGTTTATCTTCCCCCGCATCCCACCCAATCTGCGAGCGGACGCACAACCGCTGTGGCTCCTTGTCGAGCAACAAGATGGCCACGTTCTGTAGATGAAAGTAGTCGCGCGCGATCCCAAGGATTCTCTGCAACACCTCGTCCAGATCAAAGGTGGAGAGAACGGCTTGGCCCGCGTCATACAGAACCGCAATTTTTGCCATTCCAAGGGGATTCTATCGTCAGGAGCGGCCCTTACCGAGGTTCCGAAAGTAACCCACTTTTTCGGCCGTAATAACGCCTTTCTTATAGTTATCTCGCCTACTTCCATCTCCGGGCGGTGCGGATGAGGCCGTAGGCAACCAGACAGAACCAGAAATCCAACATCATGCCTAAGTCCAGCCGGAATGGGTGATGCCGGGCTACAGGTGGGAGAGAAGGAGCCAACAGGAAATAAACAAGATTTCCCAGCACGACGGCGAGCAATGCCTGGACGAGATTGACCAGCATCGGCTTGACCAGTATCGGTGGTTAGACACCACACACCTCTACCCGGTTGCCGGCAGCCGGTAGCCGGCTTCCAAACAACCGCCGTTTGCTCCTGCTAACATCCCTTGAGACATGCTGGAGCTTGCCACGCCGGTAAAGTACGTCAAAGGAATTGGTCCGCGCATCGCGGAGGTCCTGGCAGCGAAAGGCATCCACACCGTCGACGACCTCCTGCACTATCTTCCCTTCCGCTATGAAGACCGGCTGAACCCGCGTGGGATCAACGAACTGCGCCCCGGAGAAATGGCTTCAGTCATCGGCGAAGTGCGCAACTCCGGCCTCTTTCGAACGCGTCGCATGCCCATCTTCCAACTCACGATTGGACAAGGACGCTCCCGCCTCCGCTGTCTCTGGTTTCACGGCGCCTATCTGCAGGACAAGTTCAAAGCCGGCCAGATGGTCGCGCTCTACGGAAAAGTCGAACAAGACAAAAACGGAGAGCTCCAGATTATCCAGCCCCAGATCGAGATGCTGGGCGATCCCGCCGAGGCGGGCAGCGATGCCGGCGCGGAGAAAAAGGCGGCCGAATCGCTGGAAATCGGGCGCATCGTCCCCATTTATGAGTCCATCGGACAAGCCCGCCTCACGCCCCGCTGGTTTCGCCGCGTGATTCGCACGGCACTCGAAAGCCTGACGCCGGATCTTCCAGAGCCCATCCCTGCCGCAATACGTGCGCATCTCGGGCTCGTCTCGCCGCAAGAGGCGTTCTGGAAGGTCCACTGGCCCGAGCCGGGCGAGAGTCTGCAGGATTTGCAGTCCTGGCGCACGCCGGCACACGTCCGCCTGATCTTTGATGAGCTCTTCTTCATCGAACTGGGCCTGGAACTGAAGCGGCGGCAACAGAAGGCCGAAACTGGAATCGCCTTCGCCCTGGACGAACGCGTCCGCGCGGCAATCAAGAAAATTCTGCCGTTTCATCCCACCGCGGCGCAGAAGCGGGTGCTGAAGGAAATTGCCGGCGACATGCAGAAGCCGTATCCCATGCGGCGTTTGCTGCAAGGCGACGTTGGTTCGGGCAAGACCATCGTAGGTTTCGAGGCGGCGATCATCGCTATCGAAAATGGATGCCAGGTGGCGCTCATGGCGCCGACGGAGATCCTCGCCCAGCAGCATTATTTTTCCGCACGGCAAATTCTGGAAAGTGCGGGGTATCGCATCGTCCTTTTGACCGGCTCCTTGGAAGCGGACCGCAAGCGCGACACCCGCCGGCACATCGCGCAAGGCAATGCACAGCTCGTGATTGGCACGCATGCCCTGCTGGAGGAAAAAGTTGAGTTTGCCAAACTGGGGCTGGTAATCGTGGACGAACAACACCGCTTCGGAGTGATGCAACGGCTGAAGCTGATGAAGAAGTCGAAGGAGCCATTCCAGAATCGCGCACCGGACACGGGTATTCCCGATCTGAAAGACACGGCGGAAGCCGCTACCACTACAGGATTTCAAGGCAGAGCCGCCGACAGGAATTTTCCCGAGCCGGATGTGCTGGTGATGACCGCCACCCCCATTCCGCGCACCCTCGCTCTAACTTTGTATGGCGATCTTGATCTGAGCGTGCTGGATGAACTTCCGCCGGGCCGCACGCCCATCGTCACGCGTCGCGTCGCGGACGAACGTTCTCCCGAAGTATGGGACTTTGTTCGCAAGCACGTCCGCGCCGGACACCAGGCATATGTTGTCTATCCCGTAATCGAAGAAAATGAAGAGAGCGAGCTCAAGGCGGCGATCAAGATGTACCGCGAACTCAGTGGCCATACTTTCGCCGACCTTAAAGTCGGGCTACTTCACGGCCGTCTGGACCCCGCCCTGAAAGACCAGGTCATGCGGATGTTTCAAAAAGGCGAGCTGCAGATTCTGGTCGCAACCACCGTCATCGAAGTGGGCGTGGACGTTTCCAACGCAACGGTCATGGTAATCGAGCATGCCGAGCGCTTCGGCCTGGCGCAGCTTCACCAGTTGCGCGGGCGAATCGGCCGCGGAGCTGCAAAGTCTTACTGCATCCTCATGACGGGAGGCAAAGTTACGGAAGAAGGCGAGCGGCGTCTCGATGCCATGGTGCGCACCAACGACGGCTTTAAGATTGCCGAGCTCGATCTCGAACTGCGCGGGCCGGGCGAGTTTTTCGGTACCCGCCAAGCGGGGATGCCAAGCTTCCGCGTCGCCAACATCATTCGCGACCGCGAGTTGCTCGAAGCCGCCAAGCGCGAAGCGGCAGCCGTAATCGCAGGGCCGACCGCTGAAATTTCGCCCGAAGAAATCAGCCGCGCCCTGGTCTACATGCGCGGCCGCTGGCAGCACACCTATGGCCTGGTCGAAGCCGGCTGAAAATTTGGGGGTGGGCAGGTTTTGGGTGGCGCAGCGCTTCCAGCGCTGCGATAGGTGCCTTGTTCAACAGGGCTTCAGCCCCGGAGGCTGCGGAAGAATTCCGGATTCGTATCAGGGCATGACTTCAGTCATGCCAATAGGCTGCCGAAAAACGGGTCCGGCTTTAGCCGCTGGGGTCGACTTCCTCCCTGCCTCTCCCCAGCCCGCTAGTTCTGATCTCCTCCCCCGTGCCTGCCTTTGCAAACCTTGCAAAGTGTCGGTGCCAATGTATTGTCCACGCGGTGGTGAACTGGCTTCACCGTCCGCAAGTAGGCAAACATCGCCTTCAGGTCATCATCAGTCATGTTGCGCATCACGCCCCAGGGCATGATCGGATTGAGTTCTCGAGCTCCAACCTTACCGGTGCGCATAGCTTGAATAAAAGTCGTTTCGTTATAGTAAGAAATACCCGAGGGATCCGGAGTAATGTTCGCGGTGGTCACAGTTCCGAAAGGACCTTTCATCTCAAAGCCACCCGCCAAGTCTAACTCCGGATTCCGCTGTCCTCGTTCTTGAGGCGTGTGACAGTGCGAGCAGCTTGAGATGTGCACCAGATATTCTCCACGCTTAACAGAATCGGTGAAGTTCTTAGCGGGAACAGGCGCAGTCAAAGGTTTCGGAACACTACGGATCAAATATTTTACCGGGAAGATAATTTCAGTTTTAGGCAGCGGGTTACGCACTGCGGGAAGCGACTGTAGATAGACTACCAACGATGCCAGATCCTCATCCGGCAACGAGCGAAAATTATCGTACGGCATAAGCGGAAACAGAGCTCTGCCATCATGGCCGATGCCTTCGCGGATCGCCCTAGCCAGCTGATCGTCACTCCAGTTGCCCGCTCCGGTTTCCGGGTCAGGCGTAAGGTTTGAGGCCGTAACCCTCCCCGGTAGGCCCTCGACGGGAAACACGTCGCCTGCGCCCAGTCTGCCTTCCATGATTGGAGCGCCCGGAGCCTGCCAATCATGCGTCGAGTGGCAGAACATGCAGCCGGTAACCGCGTTAGCCAGGTAACGGCCACGGGCCAGTCGTTCGGGGGTAGGGTCGAACTTGCGTTCAGTCAAGGCTCGAGCGCGCGGGCCTGTAAACGGCCGCCATCCAATTGTCAGGCTGATGGCTGCGACGAGCACGACTGCCAGGACTAATATTCCAATGAACAGGAATTTCCAGAAGCGTTTCATCTCACCCCTTTGTGCAAATTTGATAAGCCGGCGAAGGAAGGTCTTTTGTGCCTGGTATATGTGACGTTGCATTCTAAGACGCTGAGGCCCTTTCGCTCAAGGACTGAGATCAAACTGATAGAATCGAAAAGATGGCAGGACCTTCCCAGCTAATCCAGATCGAGGTTGGACCGCCGCTCCGGCTGCCCAAGCCGGAATGGCTACGAGCCAAAGCTCCCGTCGGCGACAACTTCCACAATCTGAAGAAACTCGCACGCGGCTTAGGATTGCACACCGTTTGCGAATCGGCCCAATGCCCGAACATCGGCGAGTGCTGGAATCATCACACCGCCACTTTCATGCTGCTGGGGGATATCTGCACGCGTCGTTGCGGTTTTTGCGCCGTGCCCAAGGGAAGGCCTGAGCCCATCGACTGGGACGAGCCGCGCCGGGTAGCCGAGGCTGTAGCCACGCTTGGCTTAAAGCACGCGGTCGTGACCAGCGTGAACCGCGACGACGACAACATTGGCGGCGCCAAAGTCTTTGCCGAAACCATCCGCGAGATTCGCCACTTCATTCCCGACTGCCGTATTGAAGTATTGATTCCCGATTTTCAAGGGCTGGATGAAGCCTTGAAGATTGTGCTCGAAGCCAATCCCGATGTGCTGAACCACAACACTGAGACTGTGCCGCGACTCTATCGCGTAGTACGCTCCGGAGCGCGCTACGAGCGCACGCTCACGCTGTTGGAGAACGCGAAGAAATTCGCTCCCGGTATGGTCACGAAAAGCGGCGTCATGGTCGGCCTGGGCGAAACTTCGGAAGAGTTAGTGGAAGTCTTCCGCGATCTCGGAGAGCGCGGCGTCGACATTCTCACCGTCGGTCAGTACCTGCGTCCGTCAAAAGATCACTTGCCCATTGCCCGCTTCTACGCGCCCGCGGAATTCACCTGGCTGCGGGATGAAGCCATGCGCTTCGGCTTCCGCCACGTCGAATCCGGACCGCTGGTGCGCTCCAGTTACCACGCGCACGAGCAGGCCGAGGCTACCTCAAAGCCGCGAGTGGTATCCTAGCTCGCCCATGTTCCTTTCCGGCGTAACCGAAATCGTTCTTCATAAATCAGCGACGTGCAGCACTTCTCGCTGCCCCAGCGCCAGCTGGAGGTTCCGCTCTACGTGGTGAGCGTCCTTCTGGTTGTGCTTGGCTTCTTTGCCGGCTTGCTGGGGGCGATCACCGGCATCGGCGGGGGCATCCTATTATCCCCCATTTTAGCCCTGTATTTTGCCATTCCGATTCGCGAGGCGATTGGCACCAGCCTGGTAGCGGTCATCACGACTTCGGCCGCCAGTTCGTCGGTACACCTGCAGCGGCACACTACCGACATTCGCCTGGGCATGACGCTCGAACTGGCTACGGCGATTGGCGCTGCGGTTACCGCCTATCTGGTCGCCTACTTCAACCGCAACGCGCTCGAAGGCTTGTTTGCCGGCTTCCTCTTGTACAGCTCCATTACGATTCTGTGGCGCGGCGGAAAAATCAAGCCCGGGGATGAATCCCCACCTTCAAGCAATGGCGAGTTTGTGATCCCGCCATACGAACCGAAGCGTTACCCTTTGGGTCTAGCCGCGTCATTGGTGGCCGGCGCTCTCTCCGGCCTGCTCGGCATTGGCGGCGGGCCCATCAAGGTCCCCGTGATGTACATCTTCATGAACGTCCCGCTGGTTGTGGCCGCGGCGACTTCCAACTTCATGATTGGTGTGACGGCCACAGCCAGCGCAATCGTCTATTACCGCCGCGGAGACATTCTAGTGAACATCGCGGCTCCCTTAGCCGTCGGAGTCTTCCTGGGTTCGTTGCTGGGCGCACGCCTGGCGCCTCGCATTCACGCGCGATACGTAGTCTATCTGCTGGTCGCGATCATGCTTTATCTTGCCGGACACTTGCTCATACATCTGGCGCGCGGAGGCGCTGCATGAGCCAGGTGCGAGAACCCGAGTTCGACCGCGCGGTCGGCTGGGTGCTGCGCGTTGGTGCGTTCGGCTGCTTCTTCATCATGCTCGCCGGCCTCATCACTGGATTATTCGTTAGTGGTCATCTTCCCCTGGACATTGAGCGCGCAGGCGTGCTCTTGATGCTAGCCACTCCCGTAGTGCGCGTGCTCGTCGCCTGCGTTCTTTTTTTTCGCGAAAAAGACTGGAAGTACGGCTGGATTTCATTGGGGGTGCTAGTCATTCTGATGCTAGGGACTTTGTTTGGAATTGGGGAGCATTGAAACGTGCCTTAGCCTGGATACGGATCTGTCTCTGCCGGGGGCACGGTTTTTAGATTGCTAGAGTACCCGCTGCCCTGCATTTTCAGATTGGAGCTAAGCAAAAGTCTGACCAACTGCTGGCGGGTTGCGTTCTTCACGGCCGATTCGCTCTCCGGGATCGAATCAAGAACTTTCACGGCCATTCCCACGGTGTTGATCCTATCCAGCACGGCAACGAACTCATTCGCTTGTGCCATTGTGGAGCGGTAGATAACCATGAAAGTTGCACCGATGAATTGGGTGATTATTCCCGACACCGCCGCAACCTTCGAAGAAGAGGTGATGTGTAACTTGTCCTCGAAGGACAGATAGACCCCCGCGAGAACAAAACCAAAGCCCACGATCATCACAAAAACCGCAACCCAGAAGACGTAGTTAACTTGTACAAGATTCCGCTTGAAATAAGCCTGCAGGTTGACGCTGGCCGCTTCCCACGCGAAGCTCACCTTTTCCGGATTGTCCTGTGCCTTAGTTCTCGCTGCTTCAAACTGCTTCTCTTCTCGGTCTCTTAAGAGCCGAAGTCTGCGATCCGTCCAGTACACTAATACAGCTAGGAGAGCGAAGGCCAAAGCGGCATACGCCAAGGCCCTCATCCTCACGAGGAAGGGCGGCCGTGAGTAAATCGGCAAACTGAACATAGCAACTGTGCCAGTTTGGGATCCACCATCGGGAGGGATTGTTATCAGGGGAAGTTCGACCTGTGAGAGATCTGAGCCCTTTGACCGTACGGTAAAGTTAATCTCAACACTCGCTTGACCATCAGAGGCGAGCTTTTGAGTCGAACAGTCGCTGTAGCGATCAATTGTAACGTCACTGTTGTTGGCATCGGGAAAGATCATCAGCTTTTCCGCAGCAGGAGCGAGCTTGACCCCGGGAAGGTCGATCAACATCTCAGCGTGAAGCTGACGTGGCGCTTGTTGGATCAGGTAGGAAGGGCAGTCGCACACCAGAGTAACTGTGCCGTTGGTGCCAAGATACTTGATTGGACGCTTTATCGTCTGCCGGACATTTGAAGGATTGTCCTGCATGTGGGCAAAGAGGAACAACGCCCAGGTACCCAGGCAGATGATAGCGGGAAGCCCCAGAACGAGGAACGTGGTCTTGTTCCGAACGAAGAAGGAGGGCATCGTCATAGCCTCGTCTTAAAAGACGTGCAGTTTTATGCTGAGATATTTTTTCGGATTTTCGCGAATCGCTTTGATCAGATTTTGAGTCTCGGTCAGCATTCCGTTTGCGTTGTTGTAGAGCGATTCGTCCTTGAAAAACCTTCCTGCCGCGCCCTTCCCCGCTTCCATTCCGGTGGTCAGCTCTGAGAGTTTGCTGATCGTGTTATCCAGTTTGCGGGCTAGCTCCTCGTCTTTAGTGAGCTTCCCCAGGGTACCTTTCCCCGCATTGATGTCCTCGGTCAGCTTCCTCATGTTTGCAACCGTGTCGTTGGCATTGTTGTACAACGACGGGTCCTTCAGGAACTTTCCCGCCGTCCCCTTTCCTTGCTGCAAGTCATCCACCACGGCATTCAGTTTGTCGAGCGTGGAGGTGAACTTTTTGTACGCCTCGTCGCTGCTGATAAGGGATCCCAGGCTCCCTTGTCCTTTGGAGATCTGGTCTACGACTCCCTTGAACTCGTTCACCGTTACGGAGAAGCGGTCATACAGCGTCGGATCGTAAATCAGCTTGCCGATGGAACCCTTACCGCTCTCCACGAAGGCGACGATCCGATCCAGCCGCTTGAGCAGCGCGTCCATGTTCTGCAAGGTCCCCTGGCTGGAGCGAACCACCTCGTTGAAGTCCGGATGGACCCGCGTGGCCAGCACGTCGCCATCCTGAACCACAGGGCCGATGGCCTGGGAACTATCGATCTCCAGGTAGTACTCGCCCAGAACGCCAGCGGTGTCGAGCGAGGTCACCGAATCGCGGCGCAGGCTGAAGAGGTACTGCGTGCTCACCTTCACCGTAACTTCCACGGGCGTAAGTTGCTTATCCTTGTCGGGAACGATGCGGATTTTCGACACGTTTCCGATGTCGACTCCGCTCAGCCGCACCGGAGCGCCTACACGCAAGCCGCTGATGTTATCGAAGTAGGATTTAAGAATGACGTGGGAGGTAAACAGGCCGACCGTTCCGCTCATGAGGAACAGGAGCAGCGCCAGCGACAAACTGGCAACGATCACGGTGATCCCAACCCGAAGTTGCGACCACTTGAGCTGCTTCTGGCTAGGCAAAAGATTTCCTCATAGCGCCAGGTTGCGTGTGGTTTATCTCCGTCGCGCTAACAGCTCGCACTCGCGATCAACCCCTCGCTGCATCATAACAAAACCGGGCCTTTGTCTAAGCGGCTTTGGAGTGAAGTGCAGAGGTTAACAACAAAGCCAGAAGGTAAGCGCCAGCTCCGCAAGCCAGGGTAACGTTCAAGCCGAACTGTATAGCAATTACGATGGCCAGCACCGACCCAAGAACGCTGGCCGCCGCGTTCATCGCCCACGCCCACTCGACCGCGTTATCGGCCCCGGATCTCTTTTCCGAGACGGCCGGGCGAGCCGAGCTCAGCGCGCGCAAGCCGGTGGGGAACGGCATCCCCATCACGAAGCCCAAAGGCACCAGCAGGACGGCGCTGATCAGGAAGCGATAGCCCAATCCCAGTCCAACCAGAGCTGCCAACCTGCTGGGCATGAAGAAAAGGTCGAAAGTCAGGGTTGCAATCACCAGCACCAAGGGCACCCAGACCATCTCGGTCCGGGGAAGCCAGAGGCGCGAGAACAGGCTGCCCGCCCCGCTCGAAAGCATGAGAAGAAAAATCACGACCGTCAGCGCGTACGTGGGATGGCCGAGGAAAAGCACAAAGCGCTGGATGAAGGCGATCTCCACCAGAATGTAGCCGAGGCCCACCGCGACGAAGTAAAGCAGGGGCAACGGCGAGTGTCGCCGCCTTCCTCCTCTCAGCGCGAGCGGCAGAACAAGAAAAGCAATCACAGCGATTACAGAAATCACCAGGACAAGAAGTAAAACCAAAACTCCGAGATTCACCTTCCAATCGATTGCCTGCCGCAGCCCTTGCTGCAGAATTTGCCCGGCCTTGAGCGTGAAGAAGAAAAACGGAGCGTTATCGATGACTGGCGCAACATTGTAGGCATAGCTCTGCGCAAACCTGTAAGGATCGTTGCTCGCGATCAGATCAGAAAACGCGTTGTGGCCCGGCTCCGATGGCAAATAGAGCGGAGCGAGTTCGTCATATCGATGGAAATGAACCCGCACCGCAGACTCTTCCTCCGCTGTAAAAGCAGTTTTCTTGGCCAGCACCACCACTGGAATCCCGTCTTCATCGAATGCCCCTTGCGCAGCCACGATAAAGTTGTGCGCCGGATTGTCCACGCCCAGGCTATGCAACGCCTGCATCGCCACCGAAACCACCCGCAGAGCCTCCCGCGGCTGGCGAAATTCCCATCGCGTGATGGCGACCATACCGTCCGGTTTGAGATGCTCGAAATATTCCCGGAAGGCTTCCACCGTGTAGAGATTGTTTTCACTCAACGCGAATGCTCCCGCCGCCGTCGAGGCCCAGGTGTCCACCAGCGTCATTTGCACCACGTCGAACTGCTGCGGCGTCGAGCGCAGGTAAGATCGGCCGTCGGTCACGTGAAGGTGCACTTCCGGGCGCTCATAAAGATGTTGCGCATATTCGGCATACCGCCCACGCATGATGGTGTCGGCGATGATGGGATTGATCTCAATTCCGGTTACGCTGGGGCTGCCATTCGCGACGGCGCGCAGCACGTCAACTCCGCCGCCCGGCCCGATAATTGCGAACTCCCCGCGCGGCCGCAGAACGTTGGCCAGCGCCGGTGGAGCCGACATGAGACTGCGTTCCCACTCCGAGCCATGCCACTGTGCCAGATCACAATTCATGATGTAGGTGGAAGCATCGGCATCGATCACGATAGCCTTGGCTTGACCCTGCCGATCCACTTCCACGCGCGACAGCGCATTCCAGCGCGCGAATTCGACCCAGTCTGGATCCCGGAACATTCCCTTGGCATACACCACATCGATGAGCCGGCCCGAGTGGTTCGCAGCGATGAGCGCAACTAGCGCGATCGCAAACAACCCAGCGATCCGGCATGTAGTTCTCGATTCAGCCCAGACAGCGCCCGCTGCCGCCATGGTGACGCCGGCAAACAGGATCGTGTTCGGACCCCCTATCCAGTTCAACAGGAACACGACGGCCAGGCATGCCAGCGCGCCTCCGCACAGGTCCGCACCGTAAAGCCGCGGAATGCGATGCGACTCCCGCGCGAACACCACCGAGAAAAGCAATCCCGTCAGAAAAAATGGGACGGCGGCGGCCAGATAGAGCTCGGTCAGATGCAGGAAATTAGCCCCGGAAACCTCCAAAGCCACGGGAACGTGCAACACAATCTCCAGCACCGCCAGCACGATCACAGAATTTGCCAGGCACAGTCTGGCGGCCAGCCAGCGAGTGTCCCGCGCGCTGAGTTTGGTTTTCAGCAGATAGGCAAAGACTCCCCCGGCGCCAAGCCCCAGCAGAGCAATCGAAATTGCGAGAAACGCAAAGTGGTAGAACAGCACTACGGAAAACAGCCGGGTCAGCGACAGTTCAAGCAACAAGGCGGAGAAGCTGGTCAGCGCCAGCCCAGCGAGCAGAATTCGCTCTGGAATTGCGTTACTGCTGGCGAGCGGTATCGGGGTCGTAGGCGCGGTCACGGACATAAGATTTGGGAAGGCAAGAGTCTAGCAGAAGCGTGATCGCACTCATACGTTGCTCACAGCCAACGGCCTGCACCCTCGTCGTTCCCGGATTAGTTTTCGAGAATAACTTGCGCGATCGCCTGCTCGGCGGTATGCGACAGCGACAGCGCCGCATTCTTGACTTCCAATCGTGCAGCGAACTCCGCGGCACGGCCGTGAAAGCTGATGGTAGGGCGTCCGCCAGGCATGCGCACGACCTCGCAATCACGCCAGCGGACGCCGTGATTCCAGCCCGTGCCCAGCGCCTTCATCGCGGCTTCCTTGGCGGCAAAGCGCGCGGCGTACCGCTCAATGCGATTTGCCTTGGCGTCGCAGTAATGGATCTCTCCCGCCGTAAAAATGCGCTGCAGGAAGCGATCCCCGAAGCGCTCGATCGCGTGCCGAATGCGCGGGACTTCGGCGATATCAATTCCCGTCCCCACGATCATGATTTCATTCTCACGATTTCCTCTCCAGATTTCATTCTCAAACTTTTATAGCAGTCTATCCCCGCGGTAAATCAGTTCACCGTCGATCATGCGAGCTTCCGCAGTTAGCTGATGCGGTTTGGGAGCGCCGCTTCCGTCTATATGCATCACTTCGTGACCGTGCCCTACCAACCAGTCGGACACCAGCATGCGGTGGCAACGAAAATAAACCCGCTCCGCGCACATATATGCGACGTGCGAGGTCTCAGCCAGCGAGACCAGTTCCGCCATTGCCTTATCAAATTCCGGCGTCAGCATGTAATCGGCGTAGTGGCGAAAGCTCGCATTGCGCAAACCGATGTTGGGCGAGTCCTCCACAATTTTCTTGCGATAGCCCCCCAGAGCCTGCATCCAGACATAGCGGATCCCCACCGCGGGCAAGCTCTTTTCGAGCGCATCGCGATTGAACTGTGGCAGCCGGCGCGACATCGGAAATGCACGGATATCAACCAGAGTTTGAATCGTGTGCGCCTGCAGCCCCTCGATCAGATCGGCGAGGGGACGGGTCGAATGTCCAACGGTGTAAAGAAGAGCCAATGCTATTTCGATGCGGGAAGGTCAACTGGCGATTCGCTGAAGGGCCGCTGCCAGCGCGGCATCCTCTGCCGGAAATACAGTTCGCAAATCCATCAGCACGCGCCCTTCTTCGATCCTCGTAATGATCGGAGGATCGTTCGCGCGCAGGCGGCTCGCTAGCTCGTCCGCACTCAGATCGCTGCACGTCAAAGCCAGCAGGCGGGTCGGCAACACTGAAGACGGCGCAGCGCCTCCGCCAATGACGGACTCTCCATCGATCACCTCGACATGCAACTTGGAGGGCAAGGTTGACGACTTGATCTGTGTCGCCAGTGTGTCGGCGCGCCTGCCGATCTCATCCTTCGTGAGACGCATCATCCGCAGCGCGGGGATGGCATCATGGTCGCGCCTCACATAAGCCAGCAGCGTTGCTTCGAGTGCGGCATAGGTAAGCTTGTCCACGCGCAAAGCGCGAAACAGCGAATTCGAGCGCATGCGCACGATCAATTCACGCCGGCCGCTGATCAGCCCTGCTTGCGGCCCACCGAGAAGTTTGTCTCCGCTGTAAGTCACGACATCCACCCCGGCTCGAACGCTGTCGAGAACGCTGGCTTCGCCGCTGATTCCAATAGACTGCAGTTCCACCAGCGCGCCGCTCCCCAGGTCTTCCACCAGTGGCAGTTGATGCTTCCGGCCCAAGGCCACAAGTTCCGGCGTGGAAGCCTGCTCCGTAAAACCGGTAATGGCGAAGTTTGAGCGATGCACGCGCAGCAACAACCTCGTGCCCTCGTTAATGGCGTGCTCATAGTCGGCAATCCGCGTCCGGTTCGTAGTGCCAACCTCCCGCAGGATCGCTCCAGATTTCGCCATCACGTCCGGAATGCGAAACGAACCGCCGATCTCGACCAGCTCCCCGCGCGAAACAATAACCTCTCCGCCGTCGCCAAGCGTATTCAGTGCAAGCAAAACCGCAGCAGCATTGTTATTAACAACAATGGTAGAAATATCAGCTCGTGTGGAGAGGGGTGCTGGAGTGGTGACATCCGCTCGCGTAGGGACGGGCGCCCCCGCCCGTCCAGCCGAGCGAAGCTCGGCCGTTTTTGTCGGTGCGACTACACTCCCGTCATCAGAAAAGTTCTCCGCCCGAAGCAGTCGCTGAAACAACCGTTCCACGTGGACATCCCGCCTGCCACGCTCCCCGCCCTCCACATCAATCTCCAGATTCGAATAGCCCGCCGCCGTCTCCCGGATATGTTCAATCGCAGCTTCGCCCAGCGGCGCGCGCCCAAGATTGGTATGCAGGATGACTCCGGTGGCATTGATCACCGAACGTAGTGACAAGCGTTGCCCTCGGCGGAGTTGTTCTTCGATGGCCTCTGCAACACTCGAGAGCGCCAGGTCAAGGCCAAGCCCGTCCAGCAGGCCCGAGGAAATTTCCTCCCGCAACCGGTCGACCACGGCTCGCGCAGCATCCGTCACGGCGGCCGCCCCCTCGCTGGCAGCGAGCGCAAAGACCGGCGGAGTGCGCACCAATTCATCCACGGAAGGCAGCTTCCGAAAGAGCTCCGATTTCGCCGCGCTTTTCACTCGGGAATTATCCCACGAAAAGCACACACCGCTCCTACAGAGTGTGCATGTACGCCAGCAAGTCCTGGACCTCTTGTGGGCTAAGCGTCGGGCTGAAGCCGGGCATTTCATTCCGCCCGTGATTGACGATGTCTGCCACCCGTTCGTCATTGGCAGGAAGCCCGCTGAGCGGAAGATATTGGTGCTGAAAGACTCCCTTGAGCCCCGGACCTTTCTTGCCGTGGGTGGAATAAGGTTCGTGGCAACGGTCGCAGTGCTGGTCATACACCTTCCGTCCTGCGACTTGTTGCGGGGTGAGACCAAGTTCCGAGTCCGACTTGCGCCGCTCAACGTCACAACCCGTATGCGCCAGGACGATCGTCAAAACAACCAGAAGGGTCACCGTCGTAAAAATAAAACTGCGACACTGTCGGCGATCCCATGTTCGTCGCCGAATCCGCGCCGGGTTCATCAGTCGCATGAATTCTCTCGTTTCGGCACAGCAAGCGCCGCCGCCTCACCGCGCCGCAGTTTACAATCATAGATCAAGCCCATGCCGATCGCGGTCAAGCGAGTGTATGAAAAGGTTTCACAAAGAGACGGAACACGCGTGCTGGTCGACCGCCTTTGGCCGCGCGGACTGAGCAAGGCACAAGCCCAGGTCGACGAGTGGCTGCGAAACCTGGCTCCTTCCCACGAATTGCGCAAATGGTTTCATGCCCAACCCGGCCATTGGCTAACCTTTCGCAAGCAGTATGTGAAGGAACTTTCGCGGCTTCCCGAAGCCGACACCGAACTTCGGAAACTTTACGCCCTGGCACACAAGAAAAGGCGCCTGACATTATTGTTCGCGTCGAAGAATGAGACGCACAACAACGCAGTCGTGCTCAAAGAGTTGTTGGATGGAATGCGAAAACCACCAATCGGCAGCGGTCCCTCTGCCGTTCACGTAATCCGCAAGCGGCAAGCCGCCATCAAACCTCCCAGATGAACAAGCGTTCTCTTCGCAATTGATCTTCATTTAGAATCGTGCGCCATGAGAGCAGTCTTCCAATGGAACCTGGGTGCCCGTGCCCTGGAACTCGGCAAGCATACCCTGATCATGGGGATCGTCAACGTGACGCCGGACTCATTCTCTGACGGCGGTTTGTATCTGGACCGGGACCAGGCCATCGAATACGCGGGACGTTTATTGAGTGAAGGTGCCGACATTCTAGACATCGGCGGAGAGTCCACGCGTCCGGGCACACGCGTGGCGGCACCGATCGGCACCGCACAAAATGCCGAACTGCACAAAACTCCCACAGGTAAAAATCCATCCGCCGCTCCCGTCAGCGCCGAGGAAGAGATGAAGCGCGTCATTCCCGTGATAGCGGCACTGAAGAAGAAACATCCCCAGGCCGTCCTCTCCGTCGACACCTACAAAGCGGCCGTGGCCCGCGCGGCAATCAGCGCTGGGGCCGAGATCGTAAACGACGTCAGCGGCTTCCGCTGGGATCCGCAGATGGCAAAGACCGTCGCCGAACTGAAGTGTGGCGCAGTCCTCATGCACATGCGCGGACGCCCCGAAGAATGGCGAACCCTGCCGCCCCCCGGCGATGTAGTGCTGCTGGTCAAGCGCGAGCTCAGGGAATGGGCGGAGTCCGCCATCCTCTCCGGCGTGCGCCGGGAGCGCATTGTGCTCGATCCCGGCTTCGGCTTCGGCAAGAGTTTCGACGAGAACTATCCCTTGTTGGCACGCTTCAGCGAGCTACAGGCGGCGGGATTTCCGCTCCTGGCGGGAACGTCGCGCAAATCTTTTGTAGGCCGCACTCTCGCGAAAGATGGCAAGGATGCGTCTCCCGAAGATCGCTTGTTCGGAACCTTAGCCACCCAGACAGCGCTTATTCTCAAGGGAGCCCATATCCTTCGCACGCATGACGTTAAGCCCGCGGTGGAAGCGGCGCGCGTGGCGGATGCGATTTTGCAAGCCCGCTGAAGTTGGCCTCAAAGCTTCCGAATACCATCACTGCAACGACTGCAACAGGAGCCTGACCAGCTGCGGAATTCTCGTCAGGGAACCTTGCTTGTTCAACTCACTGACTGATCGTCACCATCCTTAGAGGGTGACAAAGTCTGGTTGCAGTTAGGGGGTGACATTATCTTGGAGCATTTACACATGCCACTCCGTTTCCTTGACACCCCCGCCCGACGCCCTTTATCCTAAGTCTTGCTCCTTGCGGTACTTACGCCCTTGGCGTGCTCCGCGGGCTTTTCGGGTGATTGCGGCGCGGAGGTTCTCGAATGTTCCTCGACATCAAGGAATTGGAACTCCATCCGGTAGATTTTACCGAGGAGCTGCAACCCGATGTCCTCGACTTGGGAGAAGACATCCGCCAGCGCACGCCTTTGAAGGCCAGCGGTCGCGCCGAATTGGTGGAAGAGCACCACGGCAAACACAAGGTAATCAAGGACATACGGGTAAGAGGACGGATTGCGGCTAGCTTCGAGCTCAGTTGTGCCCGCTGTCTGGAGCCGGTCGGCCAAAACGTAAGTCGCGAATTTGAACTCCTCTACCGACCGTTGGGCGTAGACGCTGGCCGCGAAGAGATCTCAGTCACCGACGCCGAGGCCGAGATCGGATATTATCAAGGCGAAGGTCTTTTGTTGGAGGACGTTCTCCGGGAGCAGGTGCTATTAGCCTTGCCCTTGAAAGTGACTTGCCGCGAGGATTGCAAGGGCCTCTGCTTGCATTGTGGCAAGAACTTAAATGAGGAACAGTGTTCCTGCACGGCTCCGCTGAAAGATCCGCGGTGGGAAGCGCTGAAAGAGATCCGCGGCCGGCTGGAGCATTGAAGCGAGCAATCTGCACTTAGCATTCAGCCCTCAGCCGGTTTAGAGTTCTACATGCTGAACGCCCGATTCAAGAACTGAAAATCATTCCGCGGGCGCGCATGAAGGCCCGCGAGAGGAATTCTTATACCATGCCAAATCCGAAACGGCGACACTCACAAAAGCGCACTTCAACCCGGCGCGCTCACGATGCACTCAAGAGCCATTCCCTTTCCGAGTGCCCCAACTGCCATGAAAAGAAAATGCCGCATCGCGCTTGCCCCAAGTGCGGCTACTATAAGGGACGCGATGTCCTCAACGTTGAGGAAGCCAGCTAACTACTGGTCCCGTTCTCGTCAAACATGCCTAGCGTAATCGCGCTGGATGCGATGGGTTCCGACCGCGCGCCCAAGCCAGAAATCGAGGGCGCCATACACGCGGCGCGCCACTACGGCGTGCGTGTGCTGCTGGTGGGTCCGGAAGCCACTATCAAGGCAGAGTTGGATCGTCATCCGTCCGCTTCACGCTTGCCCATCGAAATCGTCCACGCCAGCGAATACATCACCATGGAAGACAAGGTGGAAGCGATTCGCGGCAAGCGCGACTCCTCCATGCGAATCGGTCTGCGGTTGGTTCGCGAAGGACGTGCCGCAGGTTTCGTCACCGCCGGCAATACGGGCGCCGCCATGGCCACAGCAAAAATGGTTCTGGGCGCGATCCCGGGCGTCGATCGTCCCGCCCTGGCCGCAGTCTTTCCCACCGCGCCGGGCACAGCAGCAATTCTGCTGGATGTAGGTGCGAATGTCGACTGTCGCCCGCAAAACCTAGAGCAGTTCGCGGTCATGGGTGAGATTTATTCCCGGGCAATGTTCGGAACTCGCCGTCCGCGCGTCGGCTTGCTCTCCATCGGCGAAGAAGAAAACAAAGGCAACGAACTCACGCGCGAGTCATTTCAATTGCTCAAGCACCTCCCGCTGAATTTCGTCGGCAATGTTGAAGGGCGCGATCTGTTCACCGGGCACGTCGATGTAATCGTCGCCGACGGCTTTGTTGGCAACGTGGCTCTCAAGATTTCGGAAGGCGTAGCCAACCTGGTGCGCACCGCGCTCAAGGAGTCGCTGAAGGCCACTATCACGCGGCAGGTCGGCTATTTGCTCTCGCGCAGCGCTTTTAGCGATTTCAAGAAGCGCATCGACCACACCGAATATGGCGGCGCTCCGCTTTTAGGGGTAAAGGGCGTGTGCATCATCACGCACGGATCATCGAACACCAACGCAATGAAGAATGCCGTGCGCGTAGCGGCGGAATTCGCTCAGCGCGGCATCAATGAATCTATCGAACGCGGGCTGGCCGCACTCCGGCCTGCTCCTAGCGAGACGGAAGTCGCACACTCCAAGTAGAGCTTCTAGCAAGTTCATGACAGAGACCAACGGCGGTTTCGCATTCCTGTTTCCCGGCCAGGGCTCACAGACGGTTGGCATGGGCAAAGACTTGGCGGAAAAGTACCCCATCGCCCGCCAGACCTTCGAAGAAGCGGATGAGGCGCTAGGCTACAAACTTTCGCACCTTTGTTTCGAGGGTCCGGAAGACCAACTTCGTCTGACTGAGATTACGCAGCCGGCAATTCTGACCGCGTCCGTCGCAGCTTTGCGTGTGCTCGAAACGCGCATTCCCAGGGCGTGCTATGTGGCTGGACACAGTCTGGGAGAATACTCAGCACACGTCGCCTCCGGAACAATCACATTCGCGGACGCCGTCCGCACGGTGCGCAACCGCGGAAAGTACATGCAGGAAGCGGTGCCCGTGGGTGTGGGCGCCATGGCCGCGATCCTGGGCATGGAACTGGAGAAGGTCGCACGGATTTGTGAGGATGCAGCGCAGGGCAAAGTGTGCGAGCCCGCCAACATCAATTCATCCGAACAGATCGTCATCTCCGGAAACGCCGCCGCGGTCGAGCGCGCAGCAAAACTGGCCGACGAGCGCGGCGCTAAGCGCGCCAAAATGCTGCAGGTGAGCGCGCCCTTCCATTGTTCGCTTATGAAGCCGGCGCAGGAGCGGCTCGATGCTGACCTCAAGGCGCTCGCGTGGCAAAAGCCAGTCTATCCCGTCGTTTGCAATGTGGACGCTGACCTCGTTCTCGATGAACTTCGTGCCCGCGACACTCTGGTCCGACAGGTCACAGGCTCGGTGAAGTGGTGGCAGTGCATGCAGTTGCTCATTTCGAAGGGCGTCGAGACGTTCGTTGAAGTCGGCCCAGGTAAAGTTTTGTGCGGACTGATGCGGCAGATTGACCGATCGAAAACGTGTGTGAACGTTAATGACGAAGCGTCGCTCACAAAGACCCTTGAACAGTTGACCGCAGCTTGAGTCGTCCACCCCAGCGCAGCTTAACTCAACGAGCTCGTACTAATACGGCGAAAAGCTCATCGTCTTGTCAGACTTCTGCACCCAGACCCGCGCGGGCTGGGCACGATCATTCACGGTCACGTCGACGATCACGCCACTGCCTCCGCCGGGCGGGGATCCAACCGCATAGATCTTGTGCGATTTGATCACTCCCCACTCGCCACCCGGTCCCCAATCCCTATAAAACTCATTAAACGGATATTTCTGGTATCGATCAGGATGCTGCCGCCATTGCGGATCGTGCATCCAGATCGCATAAGCCGACTCGTAGCTCTGCTGCTGTAGCGCGTCGAAAAAACGCGCCGCCACCCGCTCTTCCGGCCAGAACCGAAACCACCACGCAAGGCCAGCCGCCACCAGCACAAGGACGACCACCCAAATAATCCGGGTCCTTCTCTTGCGCTCTTTTTCCGGATCGTACTCTTTCGCGTCCAGCAGAGTCATGAGCCTCTAGCATAACGGACAGCGGCGCCAAGTTAAAAGTTCCCGAAACTGATTTACCGCCGGGTACGCCGAGACTGCCGAGAAGATCAGGCCGCGGAACCGATCCACTATGCCTTGACTCTCTCGGCGTCCTCGGCGATCTCGGCGGTAAACGGTTTCATAGCGTGCGCTTGAACAGCGGGATAGCGATACCCAGTGCGATCGCAGCGGCAGCGGTGAGGAATAGCATGTCTCCCCAAATCGCACTCAGCGCCGTCTCTTTCAGCAAAAGGCACTTGAAACCGTCGACGGCATAGGTGAACGGGTCGACGAAGGCGATGGCGCGCAGCCACTTCGGAAAGGCCTGAACCGGATACACCGAACCGCTGGGGAAAAACAGCAGCGTGTTGAGGATGCCGAACATGGCTCGCGGCACCAGCGGATCTTCGATGCGCACCATGAGCAAAAACATCATCGTGTTGAAGGCCAGTGAAGTCGCCACGATCATCAGCAGCAGGCCAAACATGGTGGCGGGATTGAAAATGCTGCCCACTCCCGCCAGCAGAGATCCCACTACTACGATAATCAGGCCCGTCATCACCGCCTTGATCGCTCCTGCCAGATTCAATCCGAGCACCAGTTCAAGCTTGGTAATCGGCGTGACCAGATAGCCTTCATGCACGCCGCGCGCTTTGTCGTCGATGTACAGCATGCCGCCCCCGATCATCACTGAGACGAACATTGCCAATGCAATCGAGCCCGGCAGGAGGAACTTCATATATTCGATATAGGGATAGAGTTCGACAATGTCGAGCGCGGTTTGCTGCAGGATGCGCGGCGAGACATTAGGCTGATTGAGCGCGTTCGTCAGTTCGGTCAGCTCCGACTCAATCGCGGAACTCATGAAGTTGTCACTGTTGTCGACGATCAGGGCGATCCGCGGGTGATTGCTCTCGTAGACGCGCCGCGAAAACTGCGGCGGGATGATGACCGCTCCCTGCAGCTTGCCGTTGCGCACGTCTTCCATGGCCTGCCGGTCGCTGTCGTAGGAAACCGGCACGAAAGTGCGAATATTCGCCCGAACCGAGTCAAATGCCTCGCGGATCTTCAGCGCCTGTGTGCCGTCGTCCTGATCGACGATGCCCAGTTTGGCGTCGCGAATTTTTCCGCCAAAAGCATTACCGAGGATTATCAGCTGCACCAGGGGGAAGACCATCGCCACCAGCATCAGCGCCGGCGAGCGGAAGAACTTTCGCATTTCGCGCTCGACAATCGCCATCATGCGGTTCATGGTTGCAATCCTGGCCGCTGCGGCATGACAAAGCTGTAGGCCTTCACCAGTTCGTCGCGCAGTTGCCGCCCCGTGTAGTGCACGAAGACATCATCCAAAGTCGTGTTCTGCACCGAGAGTGACTTCACGGCAACCCCAGCCTGCACAGCCAGCTCGACCAATTCGGTCGTAGTGTGCGAGCCGTTGCCGGTCAGGACTCGATACATTCCCGCCCCCTCATGCTGAACGGAGGTAACATCATCGAGCGTGTGAAGACGCTGCTCCCAGTCGGCGGGCGGATTTTCAAACTGGGCTTCAATCACATTTGATCCCGGCACACTTGCCTTGAGCGCCATCGGCGTATCCAGTGCCACCAGCTTGCCGTGGTCCACAATGGCGATGCGATCGCACAGCCGGTCCGCCTCGTCCATGTAATGGGTCGTGATCAGGATGGTCAGCTGACGCTTGCTCTTGATATTTCCCAGCATCTCCCACACGGCCACGCGCGACACCGGGTCGAGGCCAGTTGTCGGTTCATCAAGAAAGAAAATCTTCGGGTGATGTACCAGGCCGCGGGCAATCTCAAGCCGTCGCCGCATGCCGCCGGACAGTGTCTTCGTTTGCGCGTCCCTCCACTTGGTTAAATCCACCAGTTCAAGCAGCTCATCGATCGACCGCTTCCGCTCTTTCGCGGGCACATCATAAAGCTTGGCGTAGATATTCAGATTCTCGTCCACCGTGAGATCGAGGTCGCTGGTCAATGCCTGCGGGATCACTCCGATCAGCCTGCGCGCCGCATCCGGCTCTCTGCTAACGTCGTGTCCGGTAATGCGCGCCTTCCCCGAGGTAATCGGAATCAGCGTGGTCATCATGCGGATCAGCGTCGACTTTCCCGCTCCATTCGGCCCGAGCAAGCCGAAAATCTCACCTTCTTTGACGTTGAACGAAACATTATCGACGGCCGTGAAGTCGCCATACTTCTTCACGATGTGGTCGACTTCGATCGCTGAGGCCGCAGTGGGATCGAATATGGGCTTTTCTAACGAGGGCGTGCGTGATTTCGCGGTCGCGGAGGATTCGCGGCCGCCATTCGATTTTTCATTCACATCGGCGGTCATCGCTGCTCCGCTGCCGCCGTGCTCCGCGGGCCGCTTTCGCCCTTCATCTGCTCAGGCGAAACCAGCACTTCGGCCGTCATTCCCGGCACGTACGCGCCTTTAGGATTGTCCAGCCGGACTTTCAGCACGATCGTCTTGATATCCCGTTTGCGGCGGCTCACATCGCGCTGCGTCGCGAAATCGCCTTCCACGCCTTTGAAGAAAACCTTGCCGCTGGTGACTGTGCCGCCCGGAAGGCGGACACGCAGAACGTCGCCGTATCCGATGTGGTCGGCGTAGGTTTCCGGGATAGCCGCCCGCGCCCAAGTGTCCGTCAGATCAACGATGGTCACTATCGGCGCGCCGATGTTAACAACTTCGCCCTCCCGCGCCGCGCGCACAGAAACCGTTCCACTTACCGGCGCGTAGACATTAGTGTAGCCGAGCCGCACCGCAGCCTGATTTTTCTGGGCAATCGCATTCTTGAGATTGGCTTCGGTTGCCTCGACGGTGCTCTTCGCCGCAGTGGCTTGATGGGTGCGGGCCACGGCGGAGTTTAAATCAGCATCCGCCGCCTTCACCAATTCCTGCTGAGCCTGGAATGTCGCCTGTGCCCCCTGCAAATTAGTTTCGGCTTGCACACGTTCCTGATCGGAAGCCACGCCCGCCTTGGCCAGTTCGATCATGCGCCGGCTGTCGCTCACGGTGCGATCAAGAGCGGCCTTTGCCTGCTGAAGTTGTGCCTTTGCCGATGCAAGCCTGGCCTGCGCGTTAACCACGTCGCTTGAAGTTGAGCCTGATGTAGATTGCTCCGCCGATTGCGTTTCGGAAACTTTGTGCTGCAGGCTGGCGATATTCGCCGCAGCAGCAGCTTCCTGTGTCTGCAACTCAGATGGATCAAGCACGGCGATCAAGTCTCCCACCTTCACTGGCGTGCCTTCGTCCACGAGCAGCTTCTGTATGCGGCCTTCCACCTGAGCGCTCACGATCACCTGGTTGGCGTCGACGGTGCCGATCAGCACCAGATCTTTCGAATGGTCGGCCGAGAACACGTAGTAGATCGCCGCAACCACGAAGACAATTCCGAGAAGCATAAAAACTCGGTTGCGCGGATTCATGCGCGTGCTCCTCGGGCAGCTTTGATGTGCTCAGCCTTACTATCGGGCCGAAATAGCGCCGCAGAGATAAAGTCCAGAACCGCGGCGCGCCGATCGGCGATCCTTTTAGGCGCGAGTGGATTGAACCGCACGATCCGATGCATCACCGGCGCACTACTGAAATAGAAAACGATCATCGCCACTATGGAAGGAACAAAGTGTGCGGGGTCAACGTCGCGAAATTCGCGCTCCGCGATTCCCTTGTGTAGCAACGCCTCTACTCGTCGATAAATAGGCTGAAAGTAAGTTTTGACCAGTCTGTCGATGTGCACCGAGTGGCCTTCGCGCGCTCGCATCATCTCGCGCTGCATGAGCTTGGGATAAATCTGGTTGGAAGCGATGAAATCAAAATAGGCGCCCACGTACGCCAGCATTTTTTCTCGCGGCGGCAGTTCGCTGTCGAGCACCTGGAAGACCGTCGTCTTCATGCCGGAAAAAGCATTGTCGAGCACCGCACCGTACAGTGTTTCCTTGTCTTCGAAGTAGTAATAGAGCAAAGCCTTGTTGACGCCGGCCTGACGTGCGATGGCGTCCGTACGTGCTCCCGCAATGCCGTGCTCGGCAAACTCCTTCGCCGCTGCCTGTAGTATGGCCGCGCGGCTCTCCTCCGGTTGTCCGCGCGATCCCATGCGGGAAGGAGCTGGGCGATGACTAAATAGTCGTGCCATGTGTGCATCCGTTAATTAACCAGTTAGTTATATCATAAAGCGCACGATGGTGCTTGCAAAGAAACTAGTTATTTGAAGCCCGCGCTGCGCCGCCCAAACCTGGGGGGTGCCTCCGTCGGATTTTTCCAGTCCGGAGCCTAGCCGCGTTGACTTCGCTCCGGCAAGCACTGCAGGCCTGAAACGGATGTTCCACCGCGAGCTATTTCAGGTTTACGGATTCTTTTAGCGGCAGGTCTCGCGAAGAGCCGCCGACCATTACGGTGTAATCGCCTGGGATCAGCTGCCAGGTGTCTTGGTCTACGTTGAAGATAGACAAATACTTTTGTTGGACGTCTACTGTTACTTCCTTGCTTTCGCCGGGCTTGAGGGCAACTTTGCTCCAGCCTACCAGACGCTTGGGCGGTTCCGCGGCAGCGGCCGGCAACGCGGCATAGACTTCTGCGACTTCCGCCCCCGCCCGATTGCCGGTATTAGTCACGGTGAAAGTCACGCGGGCATCTCTAGTTGGCGAAAGGCCGGGCTCTACTTTGAGATTGGAATA
>Ga0209488_10000657_pt1 | contig 29218 bp, 26 predicted proteins | sample Rivendell_Oct201_8_FD_188349 | JGI IMG/M metagenome (GOLD analysis project Ga0209488, IMG submission 188349) | Vadose zone soil microbial communities from the Eel River Critical Zone Observatory, Northern California, USA -... | ecosystem: Environmental > Terrestrial > Soil > Vadose zone >...
GGTGCCGGTTCACAAAAGACCGGGTGAAATCGGAACATAGCGGGCGAAGTCGGCAAATGGTTGATCCCAGCACAGCAGGCAGGGAAACCCCTCCAACCGGAAGCCCGCCCGGAGCAGCGGGCCGACCGTGCCCTCCGCAGCGCCCGGGAGCCAGAGCGCGAACGCGCCGCGCGGCCTGACAGCCGTCAGGAGGTGGCCGATGACCGGTCCGAGGAGGGCCGAGTCGCGAACCGCGATCGGCCCGACGCGGCCGGCTTCCGACGCGTAGCCGTAGCCGACCGGCCCGCCGTCGGGTCCCAGGAAGAGGAAGCCCAGCCGACCTTCGGTTCGGACCATCGCGTGGTCGACCGGGTGGTCGAACCCGACTGCATCCCGGTCGAGCGCCGCGATCTCGTCGTCGAGCGCCGCGCCGCCGATCCGATCGCCACCCCGGTCAACCTCGTCGAAGCCGATTGCGCGGACGCCCACCGGCAGGCTCGGCAGTTCCGTCGGCCGCTCTGCCAGCCCGACGAGTCGAAGGAGGGGCATCCGCGGGACCATCCCGATAGAGGCGTACAGGCCGTTGGAGATCGGCTGGGCCGCATCGGTGCACGTCACCATGGTGGCGGTCCCCGGCGACGGCAGGAGCCGGTCTAGCAGGGCCCGGCCGATCCCCGCCGCCTGGGCCTCGGGCAGGACGAACAGCATCGACAGGAACCAGACCGCGCCTCGCCGCACGGCCGCGGCGAAGGCGACGATCCGCACGCCGCCATCGGCTGTCGCCTCCTCGGCCACGAGGAAGCCCGCCGGATCCGTGGCCTGGAGATGGCGATGAATCCGGAGGATCGCCGCCAGGTCATCGGGGACTTCCGGAAGATTCAGCCGGCCCATGTAGTCGTTCAGGGCAGCTCGCCAGATGGCGCCGCACGCGGGCAGGTCGACTGGCGCTGCCTGGCGATAGGTCACTGCCGCCGCCCCAGTCGCGTGGACCGTCGGCCCCGGCTCGAGGACGGCCACCGTCAGGCGACCTCGTCGCTTCCGGTGTCCCCGCCGATCTCCTCGCCACGGGCACTCTCGCCGCCGGTCGCCAGGCGCTCCAGCTCGGCCTGCATGAAGGCGTCGAGATCGCCATCGAGCACGGCAGCCGTGTTGCCCGTTTCGTAGTTCGTCCTGAGGTCCTTGACCATCTGGTAGGGATGGAGGACATAGCTCCTGATCTGATTGCCCCAGCCGGCCTCGACGTGCTCGCCGCGAAGCTTCCTGATCTCCGCCTCCTTCTCCTCGAGGGCGCGCTCGAGCATCCGGGACTTGAGGACCTTGATCGCCGTTTCCTTGTTCTGGGTCTGCGATCGCTCGTTCTGGCTCTGGGCGACGATGCCTGTCGGCACGTGGGTCAGGCGGACGGCGGAGTCGGTCTTGTTGACGTGCTGCCCACCGGCACCCTGGGCGCGGAACGTGTCGACCCGGATCTCGTCCCAGTTCAGCTCGATCTCGATGTCGTCGTCTGCCTCCGGCAGGACCTCGACGAGGGCGAACGTCGTCTGGCGCCGCTTCTGCGAGTCGAACGGGCTGATCCGGACCAGGCGATGGACGCCGCGTTCGACCCGCAGCCAGCCGTAGGCAGACCGGCCGTTGATCTCGACCGTCACGCTCTTGAGGCCGGCCTGCTCGCCCTCCTGCTGGTCGACGACCTCGGTGTGGAAGCGGTGGCGCTCGGCCCAGCGGAGGTACATCCGCAGGAGCATTTCCGCCCAGTCGGTGGCCTCCGTGCCGCCCGCCCCGGCGCTGATCGACAGGACGGCGCCGCGGTGATCGTGCTCGCCCGAGAACAGCAGCGCGGTCCGCTCGCGGGCGAAGTCCGCCTCAAGTGACGCAGCGCCACGGTCGAGCTCGGCAGTCAGCTCGGCGTCGGCCGATTCCTCGACGAGTTCGAGGGTTGCCAGGAGGTCCGCGGCGCGAGCTTCGAGGCCGCGCCACAGCTCGATCTCGTCCCGCAGTCCGCTGGCTTCGCGGAGGACCTTCTGGGCGACCCGCTGGTCATCCCAGAAACCGGGCTCGGTCGTCTGCGCCTCTAGCTGTGAGGCGCGTGCTTCCTTCGTCCCGAGGTCAAAGATGCCCCGAGGTCGACCGAATCCGCTCGGCCAGGTCGCGAACCGCGGAGGCGTCCACTAGTTTCGGGCCTGGAGATCCTGGAGCAGGATTGGCCGGAGCTCGATCAGGCGCAACGCCGATTTGCTCCGGGCGACGACGGGGTTCACGCAGGGACAGTAGCCGTTATGGGGGCAGACGCCGCAGTTGCCATCACAGTCGAGTGCGGCGGCATAGCTGCACGAGCGACAATCGCGCTCGCAGGCGATCAGATCGACGAACGACGCTTCCTCGGCCTGCTTCACGTTTCCCTCTCTCAGTGTGGGGCAAAGTCTGGCTAGGCGCGTGGCGTTGGTGTGTGCCGCCGGCATCCTGACCGTTACCGGGGCGGAGGTTTTGCGCAGTATACGTGGAGAAGGCGCCCGAGCCAAGAGGGAGAAACGAACCGCGGAACGGGGCGGCTCAGGGACCGGTTCCGGCGATGAAGTACAGGGCGAGCGCCCCGATCTCGTGGCCGGTCGCCTCGATCTGGTCCGGGATGTTCGACGCCGCGGGGCTCGTCGTCGTCGGTGATCCGTAGGCCTCGATGCCCTGGTCCCGGGCGATCCTCAGGCTCCGCAGCATGTGGGTCCTGTCGGACACCAGGACGGCCGACCGAAGGCCGCGATCCCGCAGCATCTGGCCGACGGTTCGAAGCTGCTCGAGCGTCGTTCGGCTCTCGTCCTCGATGAGGATCGCCGATGCCGGAACCCCGTGCGCCACCGCGTAGTCCCGTGCCGCCCTCGCCTCCGTCGTGATGTCTCCAGGACGGCCCTTGCCGCCGGTCACGATGAAGGTGCCGGCGATTCCGTTCTCGTAGAGCTGGACGGCGTGGGAGATCCGAGCCTCGAACAGCGGCGACGGGGTCCCGTTGTACTGGGCGGCCCCGAGGACCACGATCGCATCCGCGTTGCGAGCCTCATCGCGACCGCCCTGGTCCCAGATCCGGTAGGTCGTGTAGCCGATGACGACGAGGCTGCCGATGATCCCGGCCAGGGCAAGACGGATCACGTCCCGCCACATTGCCGGGTCCTGCTGATCGCCGGAATTGCGCCAATGCGGCCCCGGGTCAGCGCCCGTGACACTTCTTGTATTTCTGGCCCGAGCCGCACCAGCAGGCATCGTTGCGGCCGATCCGCGCACCGGTCGGGGTGTAGCCGGGCTTGGCCCCCCCGGCTGCCGCGCCGTCGCCGCCGCGCTGGCGGAGCGCCTGGGCCATCGGGTCGGGGGCGAGTCCGCCGGAGACCGGCGGCGCGAGCCGGGACGACCCACCGCCGCCACCGGCGGAGGACCCGAGCAGCCCTGTTGCGGCCCCGCCCCCGGCGGCGATCACGCCCGCCGAGCCGGCCGCCGCGGCCGCGCCGCTCGTCGCGGCGGATGACCCGGACGACGTGCCGAACGGAACGGCACCGACCATTTCCGGGGGCGGCTCCGGGGTCGGGTTGCGGGTGACCGTGACGCGGAAGATCGTCGAGGCGAGCTGGTGGCGGATCAGGCCGCGAAGCTCCTCGTACAGCCGATACGCTTCGCGCCGGAACTCGTTGAGCGGGTCCTGCTGGGCGTAGCCGCGGAGGCCGATCCCCCGCCGCATGTCATCGATCTCGGTGAGATGCTCGACCCACAGCGAGTCGATCGTTCGAAGCAGGACGAGCCGCTCGACCATCGACCAGTCGGCCTCGCCGATCTCCGCCTCCTTGGCCGCCAACGTGCCGTCGGCCAGGTCGAGGAGATGCTCGAGAATGGCGTCGCGGCTGCCGAGGTCCCAGAGCTCGTCCTCGCTCGTGCCCTGGCCGTCGAGGCCCATGGCCCGGAGCGCGGCGACGAGCGCCTCCATGCCCCAGTCGTCGGGATTGTCGGCAGTGAGATGCATCTCGACGAGCGATCGGACCTCGTCGTCGAGGAATGCCTGGACCGTCTCGGTCAGGTCCTCGTTGCGAAGGACCTTGTTGCGCTCTTCGTAGATGGTCTCGCGCTGGCGGTTGATGACGTCGTCGAACTCGACGACGCGCTTGCGCATGTCGAAGTTGAAGCCCTCGACCCGGCTCTGGGCACTCTCGATCGTCTTGCTTACGATCCGCGATTCGATCGCGACGTCGTCCTCGAGGCCGAGTCGCTCCATCAAGCCCGCGACGCGATCCGAGGCAAAGCGCTTCATCAGGTCGTCTTCGAGCGACAGGTAGAAGCGCGATGAGCCGGGGTCGCCCTGTCGGCCGGCACGGCCGCGGAGCTGGTTGTCGATCCGGCGCGAGTCGTGCCGCTCGGTGCCGATGATGTGGAGACCGCCCACGGCGACAACCCGTTCGTGGTCCTCGTCGGTGACCTGCCTCGCCTCGGCGAGGGCCGCGTCATAGGTCGCCTTGTCGACTTCGGCCGGGTTCAGGCCCCGCTTGTGGAGGATCTCGCTCGCGAGACCGGCCGGATTGCCGCCGAGGAGGATGTCGGTGCCACGACCGGCCATGTTCGTGGCGATCGTGACCGCCCCCGTTCGTCCGGCCTGGGCGATGATCCCCGATTCCTTCTCGTGGAACTTCGCGTTGAGCACCTCGTGCCTGATGCCCCGCCGCTTGAGCATCGTGGCGAGGACTTCGGACTTCTCGACGCTCACCGTGCCGACGAGGACCGGCCGTCCTTCTTCCTGCATTTCGACGATCTCGTCGATCAGGGCGTTGAACTTGCCGCCCTCGTTGCGGAACACGAGATCCGCGTCGTCCACCCGGATCATGTCCTTGTGGGTCGGGATCGCGACGACCTCGAGCTCGTAGATCTTGTGGAACTCCTCGGCCTCGGTCATCGCCGTGCCGGTCATCCCGGCCAGCTTGTCGTAGAGCCGGAAGTAGTTCTGGAACGTGATCGTGGCGAGCGTCACGCTCTCCCGCTGGACCCGCAGGCCTTCCTTGGCCTCGATCGCCTGGTGGAGTCCCTCCGACCAGCGCCGACCCGGCATCTGGCGACCGGTGAACTCGTCGACGATGATGATCTCGCCGTCCTTGACGATGTAATCCTTGTCCCGCCGGTAGAGCGCGTGCGCTCGGAGCGCCTGCTCGAAGTGGCGGGCGAGGCGTGGATCGGCGTCGTACATGTTCTTGACGCCGAGGAGCCCCTCCATCTTGTCGATGCCCTCTTCCGTCGGCGATACGGCGCGATCCTTGAGGTCGACGAAGAAGTCGCCACCCTCCTCCTCGCCCTCGGGTCGACCCTTGAGCTTCGGGACGAGGCGGGCGAACGTGTAGTAGAGGTCGGCCGATTCCTCGGCCTGGCCGCTGATGATGAGCGGCGTCCGGGCCTCGTCGATGAGGATGTTGTCGACCTCGTCGACGATCGCGAAGCTGCGCTCGCGTTGGACCCGCTGATCGAGCTCGACCACCATGTTGTCGCGGAGGTAGTCGAAGCCGAACTCGTTGTTCGTGCCGTAGGTCACGTCGGCGGCGTAGGCCTCGCGGCGGGTGACCGGGCGAAGGTTGATGAGTCGCTCGTCGCTCGTCGGATAGCCCGGCTCGAAGAGGAACGACTCGTCGTGGGTGATCATCCCGAGGCTCACCCCGAGAAAGTGGAAGACGGGCCCCATCCACTGGGGGTCGCGTCGGGCGAGGTAATCGTTCGGGGTCACGATGTGGACGCCACGACCGGTCATCGAATTGAGGATCGCCGCCATCGTGGGCAGGAACGTCTTGCCCTCGCCGGTCTTCATCTCGGCGATCTTGCCCTGGTGGAGGACGGCTGCACCCATCAGCTGGACGTCGAAATGACGCATCCCGAGCGTCCGCTGCATGGCCTCACGGGCCATGGCAAAGACCTCGGGCAGGACGTCGTCCAGGGCGGCCTGGATCTGGGCGTTCTCCTTCTTCCGACGGTCCTTGACCAGCTCGCGGCGACGCTCCAGGTCCGGGTGGTGGAGCTCGTCCTCGGACGGTTCGCCCGGCTCGGCGATCTCGCGGATCTCCTCGCGGATCACCTGGAAGCGCTGGCGGATCTCCTCGTCGGGGAGGGCCTGGATCTCTGGCTCGAGGGCGTTCGCCTCGTCGATGAAGGGTTGGAGGTGGTGGAGCTCACGGTCGTTGGAGTCGACAAAACGGGAAAGGAATCGCATAGCCGGTGAAGTATACGGGGAGCCACTCGATCGGCCGACCGTGCGGCAGGAACTCAGAGGCGCGTCGTCAGAAGCGCCAGAAGCCCGATCCGTAACCGACCACCAGCAGCACGAACGTCAGCGCCGCCAGGCCGAGCCAGAACAGGACGGCCATGACCGTCGACGTCGGGTTCATCTCCGGGTTCGACAGCTCGGGCAGCTTCCCGCCGCGGCGCGATGCTCCCCAGCGAGACGACCGCAGCTGGCTCCGCCAGTTCCGTTCGTCTCCGGGTCGCGGCTCCAGGCCGCCGCGGCTGTCGGGTCGATGGAGCTGGAGGCTCATCGGTCTCTCGGCCGGATGGCGGACGCGAATTGGGCCAGTTGTTCGGGCTCCGTGTCGTCGGCGCCGCCGTCAGGCCTATCGCCGTCGCCCTGTTCAGGGTCGTCGCGGGTATCGAGCCGGCGCTGCTGGCCGTCCTCCCAGAGGAGCATCTCCTGGGTGAACGAGACCTCGCTGCTGAACAGGGCGCCGACCGACTCGCCGCGGTGGATCCGCCTGATCGCCTCGCCGATGAGCGGCGCGACCGACAGCGTCGTGATCTTCGGCAGCCGCTTGATCGCCGGCAGGGGCACGGTGTCGGTCAGGACGACCTCGAGGACGCTCGAGTCCCGCAACTTCTCGACCGCCGGACCGCTCAGCACGCCGTGGGTGGCGCAGGCGTAGATCTCGGACACCTTCTCGCGCTCGAGGGCGCGGACGATCTCGGTCAGCGTGCCTGCGGTGTCGATCTCGTCGTCGACGATGATCGCCCGCTTGCCGCGGACGTCACCGATGACGTTCATCAGCTCGGCCCGGTCGAGGTTGCCGATGCGCCGCTTCTCGATGACCGCGAGGGGCGCGTCGAGAAGCTCCGCGAACGTCCGAGCGCGCTTGGCGAAGCCGAGGTCCGTGACCACGACGAGGTCCTTGAGACGCTTGGTCACGAAGTAGTTCGACAGCATGTGCACGGCGGTCAGCTCGTCGACCGGGATGTTGAAGAAGCCCTGGATCTGGCCCTGGTGGAGGTCCATCGCCAGAACTCGATCGGCGCCTGCGACGGTCACCATGTCGGCGATCAGGCGGGCCGTGATCGGGACGCGGGGCTGGTCCTTCTTGTCCGACCGACCATAGGCGTAGAACGGGATCACCGCGGTGATCCGGCCGGCGCTCGCCCGCTTGAACGCGTCGATCATGATCAGCAGTTCCATGATCGACTGGTTGACCGGGTGACAGGTCGGCTGGACGAGGAAGACGTCCTTCTCGCGGACGTTGTCGAGGATCTTGACGAAGATGTTCTCGTTGGCGAACTGGAAGACCTCGGCCTTGCCCGGCTCGACCCCGAGGTAGCGACAGATCTTCCGGGCGAGATCAGGGTTCGAGTTGCCGTGGTAGATCTCGAACTGGTCCGCGTACACGCCGCCCTCCCGACCGAGGCTCACCACGGCGCCGTCACGCGCCGCTTCCCGTTCCGGGACCGACCCCGCCCGGTTCGGGGGCGCCATTGTCGCCGATGGCGTCCGGGTCCGCCAGCCCTGCCCGGAAGGCCGAGATCGCAACCACCCGGTCGCCTTCGGCCAGGCGCATGACGATGACCCCGCGAGCCGAGGACGAATAGCGATTGATCGAATTCGTCTCGGTCCGGATGACCTGGCCCTGGGCGCTGATGAGGAGGAGCTCCTCGTCCAGCTCCGTGACTTGCTGGACGGCGGCGATATCGCCGGTCTTCTTGCCCTCGAGCGACATGAGCTGAACGCCCTGCCCACCGCGGTGCTTGACCCGGAATTCGCCCAACGAGACCCGCTTGCCATAGCCGGTTTCGCTCAAGACGAGGAGGTCGGCGTCGGGCTGGACGACGCTCATCCCGACAACCGAATCGCCCTTGCGGGCGAGCCGGATCCCGATCACACCGGCCGCATCACGACCCATTGCGCGGACCTCATCCTCGTGGAAGCGGGCCAGCTTGCCCTGGGCGGTCGCGATGATGACGTCGTCGTCACCGGTCGAGATGTCGACCCAGGCGAGCTCGTCCCTGTCGTCGATCGTGATCGCCCGGATGCCGGTCGAGCGGACTCGATCGAACTGCTCGAGCGGCGTCTTCTTGATCTTGCCCTGTCGGGTGGCCAGCACCAGGTAGCTGCCGGGGGTGAAGTCCTTGAGGGTGATCGTCGCCATCGGGACCTCGCCGGACTCGACCTGGACCCCCGGCAGGTTGATGATCGGGATGCCCTTCGCCTGGCGGCTGGCATCAGGAATCGAGTGGACCTTGGCCGAGAAGACGCGGCCGCGGTTGGTGAAGAACAGGGCCCAGTCGTGGGTCGTCGCGACGATGAGGTGCTCGACGGCATCCTCCTCGCGGGTGACGTGGCCGATGATTCCCTTGCCACCGCGATTCTGGCGGCGATAGGTCGTGACAGGCTGACGCTTGATGTAGCCGCGACCGGAGATCGTCACGACGACGTCCTCATCGGCGATCAGGTCCTCGTCGGTCATCTCCCGGCTCGAGTCATCGGCGACCCTGGTCCTGCGCTCGCCGGCGTACTTCTTCTTGAGGTCGACGAGCTCGTCCTTGATGATGCTCAGGACCCGCTGGGGGTTGGCGAGGATGTCCTCGAGCTCGGCGATGAGCTGGATGACCGAGAGGTACTCATCCTCGATCTTCTTCCGCTCGAGGGCGGCCAGGCGGGCCAGCCGCAGGTCGAGGATCGCCTGCGCCTGGAGCTCGGATAGCTCGAACCGCAGCATCAGGTTCGTGCGGGCCAGCTCGACGTCGGCCGATTCGCGGATCGTCTGGATGACGGCGTCGAGATTGTCGAGGGCGATCTTGAGGCCCTCGAGGATGTGGGCCCGGGCGCGTGCCTTGCCGAGGTCGAACTCGGTCCGGCGGCGGACGATCTCGCGGCGGTGGTCGACGTGATGCTGGAGGACCGACTTGAGCGGCAGCGTCTGCGGCTGGCCGTCGACGAGGGCCAGCAGGTTCATGTTGAAGGTGAGCTGCATCGGCGTGTGCTTGAACAGGTTGTTCAGCACCTTGTGGGGGTTGGCGTCGCGCTTGATCTCGATGTAGATCCGCATCCCGTCACGGTCCGACTCGTCGCGCAGGTCGCTGATCCCATCGATCCGCTTGTCCTTGACGAGGTCCGCGATCTTCTCGAGGAGCGACGCCTTGTTGACCTGGTATGGCAGCTCCGTGACGATGATCGCCATCCGGTCGCCGCGGACCTCCTCGAAGGCGACCTGGGCGCGCATGACGACGCGGCCACGGCCGTGCGCGTACATCTGGCGGATCGCGTCGACCGTCTCCCACTCGCCCGAGATGACGTTGCGCTGCTGCTCGAAGCGATAGATCGTCCCACCGGTCGGGAAATCGGGCCCCTTGACGTATTCGCACAGGCCGTCCGAGGTGATGTCCGGGTCGTCGATGATCGCCACGGTCGCGTCGACGATCTCGCCGAGGTGATGCGGGGGAATGTTCGTCGCCATCCCGACGGCGATGCCCGAGCTGCCGTTGATGAGGAGGTTCGGGAGCTTCGCCGGCAGCACCGAGGGCTGCTTCTGGGTGCCGTCGTAGTTGTCCTCGAAATCGACCGTGTCCTTGTCGATGTCGTCGAGCATCTCGGCGGCGATCGCCGTCAGGCGCGCTTCCGTGTAGCGCATGGCGGCGGCACTGTCGCCGTCGACGCTGCCGAAGTTGCCCTGGCCGTCGACGAGCGGGTAGCGCATCGAGAAGTCCTGGGCGAGACGGACGAGGGCGTCGTATAGGGCCACGTCGCCGTGCGGGTGGTACTTGCCCATCACCTCGCCGACGATCGCAGCGCACTTGCGGAACGAGCTGGTCGCGGACAGGCCCATCTCGCCCATCGTGTAGAGGATTCGGCGATGGACGGGCTTGAGGCCGTCACGAACGTCCGGCAGGGCGCGTGCCACGATCACGCTCATCGCGTAGTCGAGGTAGCTCACTCGCATCTCGTCTTCGATGCGGATGGCTCGGATATCGCCCAGGTCGTCGGTCACTGGTCAGGCTCTCCTAACGAACGTTAGTTTGTGTCACGTGAGCGGCGGCTCCGGAAGCGGCTGCCCGAGGGCGCCCCCGCCGAACCTTGCGGCAGCGGCTGCGGCCGCGGAGGTCGACGGTGCACCCGCCTTGCGGCGAATGCCGTCGAGCCGAGCCCTGATCCTGCCCGCTGCCTCCGGATCGAGCTTGGGCAGGGAATCCCGAATGACCCATGCCCGGTGCCCATCCGAACCTTCGGCGGCCCGGACGGCCTCGATCTCGCAGAACGCCGTCACCGCCGGCCGATCGACGAGGGTCAGGCTGCGAAGGGCCCAGGCGAGCGCCTTCTGGACGTCCGGCTCGTCGTCGCCGAGGAGCTGGCCGATCAGGTCCAGGCCGTGCCTTGCCACGTCCGGCTGGCGACCGAGACGATGGTCGATAAACGGGACCGTCGCGATCGTGCTGCCGATCAGCCGGCGCTCCCAGCGCGAGGGGGAGTAGACGAGCTGATCGAGCTCGGCCCAGCGGTACGACTCGGCGAGGATGCCCTTGCCGACGGGGTGGGCCAGGGAATCGACCGTGATCCAGTCGCCTGCTTCGCGGGCTGCCCGCCGCAGGAGCTGCCACGTGCGCTCGGGGTCGTCGGCGATCAGTCGCTCCAGCAGGCCGAAGGCGAACCAGCGTGGCTCGAGCTCCTCCTCGCGGAGAAGGCGGTCGGCGACGAAGAGCCAGCCGCCGGTGCGGTCTCTGCGGGTCGACTCGCGGAACCCGCGCTTGACCGCTTCGATCAGGGGCCAGCGAACCCCGAACAGGGCGCCGATCCCGGGGGCGATGCGACGCTGCCCCTCGAGGTACTCCGGATCGGACAGGCCGCGGAGTCCGTCACGCAGCGCGGCAGCGAAGGCCGCAGGATCGTTGACGTGTTCGGCGAGGTCACGCCCCAGCGCCTCGGCGATTGGTCGTCGCTCGGCGACGAGGGCCGTTGCTCGCTCCGTGACCGGGCTGAGGGTCGCCGTCGTCATCGTTGCGGCTCCGCGGCGTCGACGAGGCGAAAGCCGTAGCGGTCTTTCAGCTCGCGCTTGCGCTCTTCGGGCGCCGCGACGTAGGTCGCCTCGGCCGTGGCGAGGATGACGTCGGTGGCCGGATCCACGACCCGTCCGGCCGTCGTGATCAGGCGGCGGCGCGCCTGCGTGACCCAGCCCTCGGCGCGGATGGGCGTCTCGAGAGGAACGGGCCGCTTGAAGTCGACGCTGAGTCGGGCGGTCAGGCCCCAGTTGTCGTGATCGACGAGCGACCAGGCCATGACCTCGTCGAGGAGGGTGCAGACGATGCCACCGTGGGCGATGCCGTCCCAACCCTGGAATCGGCCGGCCAGCGCGATCGTCGTCCAGCAGCGCTCACCGTCGACGTGGAGGTCGAGCTGGAGCCCGTTCGTATTCAGTGACCCGCAGGCGAAGCAGTTGTGCGGCTCGAACGAGAACCGCCGATCCACGGTCCCGGGCCTCTCGATGGGCGGTACGCCGCGCTCGAGCTTCCTCCGGCCGGTCGCGATCGTCTCAGACGTCAAGATTCTGGACCTTGCGAGCTTCGGTCTTGATGAACTCCTTGCGTGGGCCGACCTTCTCGCCCATGAGCATCGTGAACATCTCGTCGGCAGCCGCTGCGTTCTCGCTGTCGACCCGCAGCAGCGTCCGCGTCTCGGGGTTCATCGTCGTGTCCCAGAGCTGGTCGGCGTTCATCTCGCCGAGGCCCTTGAAGCGCTGGACGGACAGGTTCTTGACGTTGAATTCCTTGACGATCCGGTCCCGTTCCTTCTCGCTCTGGGCGTACTTCGTCACCTTGCCCGTGCTCACCCGATAGAGCGGAGGCTGAGCGATATAGAGGTAGCCGGAGTCGATGACCTGCGGCATGTGGCGGTAGAAGAAAGTCAGCAGGAGCGTCCTGATGTGGGCGCCGTCGACGTCGGCGTCGGTCATGATGATGATCCGGTGATAGCGCAGCTTGGTGATGTCGAAGCTGTCGCCGATGCCCTCGATGCCGGCGCCCAGGGCGATGATCAGGGGCCGGACGTTCTCGCTGGCGACGATCTTGTCGAGACGGGCCTTTTCGACGTTGAGGAGCTTGCCCCGCAGCGGCAGGATCGCCTGGAAGCGCCGATCCCGGCCCTGCTTCGCGGATCCGCCTGCTGAGTCGCCCTCGACGATGTAGAGCTCGCTTCGTGCGGGGTCGCGCTCCTGGCAGTCGGCCAGCTTGCCGGGCAGGGAGAGGCCGTCGAGCGCGCCCTTGCGGATGACGAGGTCACGCGCCTTGCGGGCGGCCTCGCGAGCCCGAGCCGCGGTCAGGCATTTCTCGATGATGCGTCGCCCGTCGCCGGGGTTCTCGTCGAGGTACTGGCTCAGGCTTTCGCTGACGGCCGTCTGGACCTGGCCCTTGACTTCAGCGTTGCCGAGCTTCGCCTTCGTCTGGCCCTCGAACTGGGGCTCGGTGAGCTTTACGCTGATGACCGCGGTCAGGCCCTCGCGAACATCGTCGCCCGACAGGTTGCCGTCGGCGTCCTTGAGCACCCCGGTTCGATGCGCCCAATCGTTGAGTGAGCTCGTGAGAGCGGCCCGGAAGCCGGTGACGTGGGTCCCGCCGTCGACGGTGTTGATGTTGTTGGCGAAGGCGAGGACGTTCTCCGTGTACGTGTCGTTGTACTGGAGGGCCACTTCGACGAGGGTGGCGCCGAGTCGCTTCTCGCAGTAGATCGGCCGGTTGTGGAGCGCCTCCTTGTTCCGGTTCAGGTGGCGGACGAAGGAGACGAGGCCACCCTCGAAGTAGAAGGAACGCTCGCGATCTCGGCGCTCGTCGATGAACGTGATCCACACGCCCTTCGTCAGGTATGCCGACTCGCGCAGGCGCTGCGAGATCAATTCGAACGAGTAATCGATCGTCTCGAACATCTCGGGGTCGGCACGGAACTGGGTCGTCGTGCCGCGACGGCCGTTGGCAGGCCCGATCTTCTTGACCGGAGTGATCGGCTTGCCGCGGACGTATTCCTGGGCGTAGACCGCACCGTCACGGGCAGATTCGACGCGCATCCACTCGGACAGGGCGTTCACGACGCTCACGCCGACGCCGTGCAGGCCACCTGAGACCTTGTAGCCGCCACCACCGAACTTGCCGCCGGCGTGGAGAACCGTGTGGACGACCTCCAGGGCGTCCTTGCCGGTCGAGTGCTTGCCGACCGGGACGCCACGGCCGTTGTCGACGACGACGACGGTCCCATCGGTCTTGATCGTGACGAGGATTTTCGTCGCGTGGCCCGCCATCGCCTCGTCGATCGAGTTGTCGACGACCTCCCAGACGAGGTGGTGGAGGCCGCGCTCGTCCGTCGAGCCGATGTACATGCCGGGCCGGCGTCGAACGGCCTCGAGCCCTTCGAGGACCTGGATGCTCGATGCGTTGTAATCCGAACCGGCGCCGCTCGACTTCGACCGTCGCGGCGGAGAGCCCTTTGCCGCGACTGGCTTCACTCGGGTCGCTTCGTCGGTCACGCGGGTCCTCCGATCAAGCGGTCGTAGAGCTGGGTCAGCTCCTCGTCGCTGTAGTACTCGATGACGATCCTGCCGCCGCGACGCGATCGGGCGAGGGTGACTTTCGTGCCGAGAGCGCGGCGAAGGTCTTCCTCGACCCGTTCGAGCTCGGGTTCGAGCCGAGGCGCCACGGCGTCGGCGGTAGTGCGGCGCGGCTCGCGGAGGCGCCGCACCAGCTCCTCTGTCTGGCGAACCGAGAGCTGCTGATCGACCACCGTGCCGACGACCCTCACCTGCTGGTCCGTCGTCAACCCGCCGAGTGCCCGGGCGTGTCCCTCCGTGATCGTGCCGTCGACGAGTGCGGCCTGGACGCCTTCATCCAGATCGAGCAGGCGCAGCGTGTTGGCGACCGTCGAACGAGCACGCCCGACCCGACCGGCGATCTCTTCCTGCGACATCCCGAAGTCGTCGACCAGGGAGCGGAAGGCATTGGCTTCCTCGAGCGGTCCGAGATCCTCGCGCTGGAGGTTCTCCACAAGCGCCAGCTCCAGCTGATCTCGATCGGCGAGCTGGCGGATGATCGCCGGGATCCGCTCCAGGCCGGCCAGCTGACTTGCCCGCAACCGGCGCTCGCCCGCGACCAGCTGGTAGCCATCGATCGTCTCAATCACGAGGATCGGCTGGAGGACGCCGTGGGCGATGATGCTCGCCGCGAGGGTCTCGAGCTCGGCCTGACCGATCCGCTGACGGGGCTGGCGCGGGTTGGGCCGGATCCGCGAGATCGGGATCTCGACACTGCCGGCCGGGTTGGCCCGTTGCGGGATGAGCGCCGCGAGCCCACGACCCAGGCCCTGTTGGCGGTCGTGTCGAACGGTCACGAGAGACTCCCGGCGTGCGTCGCGTGCTCCTTGCCCATGGATTTGCCCGCGCCGCCCGTCGTCGATTGGCGAGCTCCATTTCGCCCTCGTAGCTCGACGGCCAGGGCTGCGTACGCTTCGGCGCCCTTCGAGTCGGGTCGATACAACGCGATCGGGAGGCCAAAGCTTGGAGCTTCCGACAGTCGGACATTGCGGGGAACGACGGTATCGAAAACGACCGAACCGAGATGGCGTCGGGCCTCAGCGCTGACGTCGGCCGACAGGTTCGTCCGACCGTCGGCCATGGTCAGCACGACGCCCTTGATCTCGAGATCCGGGTTGAGGTTGTCACGAACGAGATTGACGGTGGCGATCAGTTGGGTCAGTCCTTCTAGTGCGTAGAACTCGCATTGGAGCGGGATGAGCACGGTGTCGGCGGCAGTCAGGGCATTGACAGTGAGCAGGCCAAGGGACGGCGGACAGTCGAGCAGGATGTAGTCGTAGTCGTCAGTGACGCCGGCCAGAATCCCGGCGAGTCGGCGTTCCCGTCGGTCGCTCGCCGCAAGCTCGACCTCGGCGCCGGCCATGCTGATCGACGAAGGAACGAGCGAAAGACCTTCCACACCAGTTGGGATGGTCACTTCCGTGACCGGGATCGAATCGGTGAGCGCGTCGTAGAGGGTCCCTTCGAGGCTCGATCGATCGATACCGAGCCCGCTCGTCGCGTTGCCCTGGGGATCAACATCGACGATCAGTACGCGCAATCCCCCGAGGGCCAGATACGTCCCGAGATTGATGACGGTTGTGGTCTTCCCGACGCCGCCCTTCTGATTCGCACAGGCGATCGTCTGTGCCACTCAGGACCCCTGCCAACTCTCACTCACGATCACGAATTCTACCATTGGAAGGCCTCTGGCTCTTCGTCCGCTACCTCGCGGAGGGCCGTCGCGGAGCGGGCGCCGAGCATCGCATACGGCGCTTACCTGCGGATTGCCTAGGTTCGTCCGCGGATTTTCGCGCCGAATGTTTCACGTGAAGTCTGGCCCCCGCCGTTGAGCGGCCAGGCACTCCCCTGCATAGGGCAACCGCACACTGGCCAGGGCCGCGCGGAACGGACCCACTGTGCCAAGAAGACCGCCCGACGCCAGACTGGCCGACCCCCGTTGCTCCATCGGCACGGCCGTGGGATACTCCGCATTGACGTCGCCACGAGTTCCCGACCGTCGGGCAACGCATCGAGCCGGGCGCCGACCCTGGCCAATCCGCCGAGGATCGACCGCCATGTCTCTGTTCGTCGCCGCGATCGGGGCGGCGGTGACCGCGATCTTCGAACTTACCGTTGGTCCATATCTTCGGGTGGGCGATGCCCAACCGCATCTCGTATTCGTTTTCGCAGTCGTCTGCACGATTGCTGTCGGTCTCGAGACCGGGTTGGCGTGGGGCTTCGTCGGTGGGATCGTCCTCGACGTTCTTGCTCAACGCCCGCTTGGCAGCACGTCGTTCGCTCTCATCATCGTGGTCGGCATCGCGGCCGCCATCGGTCGCCTGTTCATCCGGCTCCGGCCTCTCGTGGTCGCCCCGGCAGTTGCACTCCTGAGCCTCGTGTACTCCATGACCTTGTTCATCCTGCTCGCGGCCCTCCGTGCGTCCGCGGCGCCATCCGAGCCACTTGCGCTGCTCGGTCCCGGCGTCGCGTATGACGCCGTCATTGCCGTCATCGTCGGGCCGCTCGCGGTCGCCATCCACGATCGACGCGTCGACCAGGGAGTCATCGACTGGTGAGCGCCTACCTCGACGGCCGGCGCGAGTCCAGTCGGCCCCTGTCGCGGTTTCTGGTGTTCGGCCTGGCCGTGGTCATCGGCCTCGGCTCGCTGTCAGCTCGGCTCTTCTACATGCAGGTCGTCAGCGCCAGCGACTATTCCGCGCTGGCCCAAAGCAACCGGACGGTGATCCAGGCGATCCCATCGTCTCGGGGCCTCATCTACGATCGAACCGGCCTCGAGCTGGTAACGAACGTCCCAACGTTTGCCGTGAAGATCAGGCCGGCGGACCTTCCGGAGGACCGTCGCGACGACGTCGTCGCACGGCTTGCCAGCCTGACGGGCACGTCGGCGGCCGACATCAACGCCGCCATCGACGGGAATCCGGGCTCTCGTTTCGATCTGGTCAGGATCGCCCAGGACGTGCCCAAGGAGACCGCCAACCTGATCGCCGAGGCGGGCTTCGAGCTGCCTGGCGTCGAAGTCGTTGTTGAGGCCCGCCGGCAGTACTCCATGGGCCCCCTGCTGTCGCAGATCCTTGGCTACACGGGCCCTGTCTCCGCGGACCAGCTGGATGGGCTCAAAGCGAAGGGCTACCTGCCTGACGACCTTCTCGGTAAGACCGGGCTCGAGGCCTATTACGAGGACCAGCTGCGCGGCGTGTACGGGAGCGAGACCGTCGAGCGCGATGCGTCCGGCCGAAAGCTCCAGGTGCTGGACACCATCAGCCAGGCACAGGCGGGCGACTCGCTCCGCCTGACGATCGATACCAAGGAACAGCAATACGCCCAGAAGGCGCTCCAGTGGGGCATGAAGGCGGCAGGCCTCAAACGCGGAGTCGTCATCGTCATGAATCCGCAGACGGGCGAGATCCTCGCGATGGTCAGCCTGCCGACGTACGACAACAACGCCTTCGCACGTGGCATCAGCCAGAAGGACTTCACCAAGCTGGTCAACAACAAGGACAAGCCGCTCCTGAATCACGCGATCGCCGCCCACTATCCACCCGGCTCCACGTACAAGCTCGTGACCGGGACGGGCGCGTTGTCCGACCGCAAGATCTCGTCGACGACCCGGGTCCTTACCAGGCCGTTCCTGACCCTCGGACAGTCCAAGTTCTACGACTGGAACCGCCGCGGCTTCGGACGCTGCAACATCTACTGCGGCTTCGGTCACTCGAGCGACACGTTCTTCTTCCAGCTCGCTGGCATGCTTGGGATCGACCGACTGGCCTATTGGGCGAAGGACTTCGGCTTCGGCGCGAAGACCGGGATCGACCTGCCGGGCGAGGTGAACGGCATCGTCCCGAGCAACGACTGGAAGCTCCAGAACCTCGGCGCCCGGATCTTCCCGGGCGAGGTGTACCAGGCCGGGATCGGGCAGGGCTACGACGTCGTGACACCGATCCAGTTGATCAACGCGTACGCGGCCCTGGCAAATGGTGGCAAGCTGCTGCAGCCCCAGCTCGTGCGGGAAGTCGTCGGGCCGGATGGAAGCGTCGTCCGGCCATTCAAACCGGTTCTGATCCACAAGCTTCATGCGCCGAAGGGTGTTCTCGCGACGATGCGCGCGGCGGCACGATCAGTCGTGACCCTTCGCCATACGTACAACCTCGTCGACCTCCCGATCGTCGTCGCCGGCAAGTCCGGAACGGCCGAGTTCGGGAACCGCGACAGCCAGGGCCGGCTGCCGTTCCACTCGTGGTTCGTCGGGTTCACGCCCAAGGACCCGACCAAGAAGGCCAGCGATCCGGACGGCCTCAAGGCGCTCGCCAAGGGCGATTCGCAGCTGGTCGTGCTCGCCTTTGCCTACGACTCGCGGACGAAGGGCAACGCTGCCACCGAGATCGTCAAGTACTACCTGCAGCTCCATTACGGCATCAAGCAGGACTACCGCAAGTTCAACCTGCTGCAGCGCGGCAACTTCTACCACTCGAACTGATGAACGACCAGCAGAGGAACGCGGCATGGGCGTGATCCGGGCTGAGCCGGCGAGAGTCACCGATTGGGCAGCGCGCTCCATCGGGGCGGCTTGGCGCGCCTTCGACCTGCAGCTTGCGGCGTACGCTGGACTACTCGCGATCCTCGGGCTCGTCATGGCCTACAGCAACAGCGCCGAGCACGGCGAGTCAGTCCTCGCGGCAGGCACGACCTTCACCCGCGGGCTGATGTGGACGGGGATCGCCCTGATCGTCTTCGTCCTCGCCACGTCCTTCGACTACAAGTGGCTGAAGACGTTCGCCTGGCCGCTCTACGCCATCCAGCTGGGTCTGCTCGTCCTGACCCTCGCGATCGGCCACGGTGTGGGTGGCTCGGCCCGCTGGATCTCGATCGGACCGTTCGATTTCCAGTTCAGCGAGCTCGCCAAGATCCTCATGGGGGTCGTTCTGGCGAATTACCTCGGGTCGCGCCAGGGCCGGCTGGGATCGTTGCCGTCGATTCTCGGCGCCTGCATCCTTGTCGGCCCGCCGTTCCTCCTGGTCATGGTTCAGCCCGACCTCGGGACGTCCCTCGCACTGGTTGCCATCCTCGTCGGGATGCTCTTCATGTCGGGCGCGAGCCTGCGCTGGTTAGGAGCGCTCGCGGCTGGTGTACTCGCCGCGTTTCCACTCATCTGGACCTACGTGCTGCAGGACTATCAGAAGGCGCGCATCGTGGGATTCCTCAATCCGACGTGCGACCTTCATGGCGCCTGCTGGCAGATCCAGCAGTCGTTGATCGCGGTCGGATCGGGTGGATTCTTCGGCAAGGGCCTGACGAACAGCACCCAGAACCAGCTCAATTTCCTGCCGGTCCAGGAGAGCGACTTCGTCGCCGCGATCTATCTCGAGGAGCTCGGCTTTTTCGGGGCGATGCTCCTGCTCGTCCTCTTCGGGGCCCTTCTCTGGCGGGTCCTGGTCTCCGGCTGGCGCTCGCGCGATCCGTTCGGGACGATGTTCGCGGCCGGTCTGGCGTCGATGATCCTGTTCCAGCTCGTCGTCAACCTGGGGATGGTCATCGGGATCATGCCGATCACGGGTATCCCGCTGCCGTTCATCTCCCATGGCGGCGCGTCGCTCATCAGCCTCGCCGCGGGTCTGGGGATCCTCCAGAGCATCAATATCCGGCAGACCCGGGCGGAGTGGTGATTCGGGCGTCGGGTCGTCGCTGACAAACGACACGCCCGGACAGGTGGACGGCAGGCTGGTCGGTCAGCGCCTCCGGAAGAGGCCCCGCCGCTCGTTCGCCTCGACGGCCGCGCTCTTGCGGCGACCCGCCCGACGAAGGATCGGGTCGATCTCCTCGCGGTAGGTCCGGCCGATCGGCACTCGGTCGAGCCACTCGATGTACTCCATATCGGCCCGTGAGATCTCCCCGAGCGACCAGCCGGCATAGCGACCGAAGTTGAGGACGCTCCCCGAGGCATTGCCCGGCGGCGGACCGGCGGCTCCCAGTCCGTCCGGTGCCCGCATCGTTGCCGCGTCGTAGCCGCCGCCGGTGGTCGATCGGCCGGACGTCCAGTCGGGCGAGACGGTCTCCGCAGGCCGGGGCTGCGACCCTGGCGATGCCCAATCCGACGGCCGTTCTGCTCCCGGCCCCGCAGCATGATCTGCCGTTGGAGTCCCCGGCGGTGCTGTCGCTCGCGACGGCTGCCCGCCGGGGCTCGATGCCCCCGGCCCGCCGACCGAGCCTGCCGACTGCCGATGGCGGACGGACAAGTCGTAGGCCCTGCGGCGGTCGGGCTCGCCGATCAGCTCCCACGCGGCATTGATGGCGACCATTCGTTCGACCGCCTCGCTTCCGGCGGCGCGGTCCGGGTGATATTTCTGGGCGAGCCGGCGATAGGCGGCCTGAATGACCTCGTCCTCTGCCTCGGGATCGACCTGGAGGATCTTGTAGGGATCCGGAGCGTGGGCCATCGAGCTCAGGCCTCAGCTGGCGCGCTGTCGGGCGCTTCGGCATCCGGGGTGACAACGGACCTCGGATGCGCCCGAATGTAGGCAACGGCCTCGTCCGGGCTCGAGGGCGGCTCGTCCAGCCGGTGGAACAGGTAGCGGAAGACGTCGCGAGCGGCGGCCGTGATCGGCAAGGCGAGGATTGCCCCGAGGAGGCCGGCGATCGCGCCACCGATGACGAGGGCGAACATCACCGCACTCGGGTGAAGCTCGACCGCGTCGCCCTGGATCTTTGGGACGAGCAGGTTGTTCTCCAGTTGCTGGATCACCGTGTACATGATGACCGCGGCAACTGCGACGTCGAGCCCGGCGGTCAGGGCAAGGAGCACCGCCGGTATGGCCGCGATGATCGGGCCGATGATCGGCAGGAGCTCGAGGACGCCGGCGATGACCGACAGGAGGACCGCGAACCGGCCGAAGATCGGATCGACGGTCGTGCTGAGCAGGATCAGCCCGGCGAACGTCGCGACGCCGACGGTCAACCCGAGGAAGAGCTGGCCGCGGAGCCACTGGCCGAAAACGCGAAGCACGAGGTCGCTGATCGCCCGGACGTCCCGCCACCAGGCCACGGGCATCGAGCGCGCCATCGCCGCCGTCAGGGCCGGCCGGTCCTTGATCAGGTAGAAGACCCAGACGGGGATGAGGATGTAGCCGACGATCGATGCAAAGATCCCGGCGATTCCACTGACCACCGGAAGCAGGGCCGTCGGATCGAGCCCCGCGATCCCTGCGCCGAGCTCGCTCAGCCATTTGTCGATCGCGTTTCGGAGGGTGGGGGCGAGGTCGAGATGGGCGTAAGCGTTCGTGACCCGGGTCATGAAGCTCGGGAATTCGCGGATGAACGTCGACATCTCGTCGGCGAGCGGCCGAATCGTCAGGACGGCGGCTTCAACGACGACGAACACCGTGATCGCGTAAACGATCAGCACGGCCAGCCAGCGTGGAACGCCGATCCGCGACATCCGCTCGACAGGCATGTCGAGCAGGTAGGCCAACACCAGGCCGACGACGAACGGGCCGAGGGCGGCGCTACCAAGGTAGAGAAGGACGGCGAGGACGACCGCGCCGACGATCACGAGAGCCACTCGAGGGCTCGGCCGACCAACGCGGCGGCCTGGCTGCGATACGACCACCGGGGCCTGGGGAGGAGCGCTGGAGCCCTCGGCGTCGGGCTGAGCCGGCTCGGCTGCTGGCGGTGCCGGATCGGGCCGGACGGGCTCGTCCATCGTTGGCGCAGACTAGCAGACGTGGAGACCCCGACAGAGGCACCCAGCGAGGCCCAGGCGGGCCCGGCTCCAGCGCGAGCCGCCGCGACCGAGGCCCGCCAGCGCTGGCGGGTGACGTTCTGTCGCGACCTCCTTCCCGGGGAGCATGGCCTCGTCGGCAGGGACTACGCCGCCGCCTGGGAGGATGCACTCGGGCGGTCATCCCTGCCGATTGCCGAAACCGCCGCGGGCCGCCTGCGGTTCAGCCTGGCGGCACCCCTGCCGGCGTCATCAGCTGGCGAGGCGGAGCTGGCCGAGCTGTGGCTGACGGCGCGCCTCCCGGCGTGGCGGCTGCGGGAAGCCCTGACGCCGCCGCTTCCGGCCGGTCACCGGATCACCGACCTCGAGGACGTCTGGATCGGGGCGCCGGCCCTGGCTGGTCGGGTTGCCGCGGCCGACTATCGGGTCGCGCTCGCGGGCGAACCGGACGAGCGGGAGGTTGCGGCGGCCGCGCGGCGTGTCATTGCCGCCCGATCCCTGCCTCGATCGCGAGCGAAGGGCGGCGCCGTCAAGTCGTACGACCTGCGACCACTGCTGATCTCGATCCGGATCGGCGGCGACGGCGATGGCGACAGGGTCAAGGGGCCAGCGCAGCAGGTCGTTGCCCGCCTGCGGACGCGAATCCATCCCGAGCTGGGCTCCGGCCGGCCGGAAGAAGTCCTGGCCGCCCTTTCCGACGAGCTCGGCGTTGTTCTCGAGGCGGCTGAGACCGTCCGCGAGCGGTTGGTCCTTGCCGACGAGCTCGAAGCCTGATCGCGGGGCCCGCAAAACAGCGCTCGCCACGCACGATTGACGCTCAGGCGGGCTTGGTCATACACTCCCCGTTCACGCCTCGGGGCTCCCGAGCGTATTTTCCCTGTCCGCCGTCGCGGTCGCCGCATGCGACCGCCACCCAAATCCTGAGGATCCATGTACGCAGTCATCGTCACCGGCGGCAAGCAGTATCGCGTCGAGGTCGGGACCGAGCTTGAAGTCGAGCTGCTCGACGTCGAGCCCGGCCAGGCGATCACGCTCGACCGTGTGCTCCTCGTCGCCGATGGCGACGAGTCGGCGATCGGCCGGCCGCTCGTCGCGGACGCCGAGGTCAGCGCCGAGGTCGTCCGCCAGACCCGTGGCGAGAAGCTCATTGCATTCAAGTACCGCCCGAAGGCCCGCAGCCGGGTCAAGAAGGGTCATCGCCAGGAGCTGACGGTGCTCCGGATCACCGACGTCCGGCTCGGATCGAAGAGCGCGGCCGAGTCCGTTCGCAAGGCCGAGGCCGACGCGAAGACCGAGCGCCAGCGTCTCGAGGAGGCTGCCGCCAAGCAGGCTGCCGTCGACGCCGCTCTCGCCGCCAAGCTCGCCAAGTCCGCCCCGGCCGAGGCGAAGCCGACGAAAGCCTCGAGCGCAAAGCCGAAGGCGACCGCGGCGAAGGCCGAGGCGAAGACAGCTCCCGCCAAGGCCGCGCCAAAGTCGGCTGCGAAGGCCGCGCCGAAGAAGCCGGCCGCCATGGCGTCGGCTGCCGACGACAAGACAACGAAGAAGGCCGCCCCGAAGGCGGCTCCGAAAACCACCCGCGCACCGAAGGACAAGTAACCGATGGCCCACAAGAAGGCAGGCGGCAGCGTCAAGAATGGCCGCGACAGCGTCGGCCAGCGGCTCGGCGTGAAGGCCGGCGACGGCCAGCTCGTGCCGGCCGGCTCGATCATCGTCCGTCAGCGCGGCCAGACGTTCCTGTCGGGGACCGGCACCGGTATCGGCAGGGATTACACCGTGTTCGCGACCATCACCGGCCGCGTGAGGTTCGAGCACGCAACGAAGACAAAGAAGCGGATCCGGGTCATCGCCGCCGACGAAGTGGCTGCGGCGGCCGCGAAGTCCGCTCCGGTCGCCAAGGCCGCCACCGAGAAGCCCGCCGCGAAGACCTCGTCCCCGCGCCGGACGACAAAGCCATCGACCGGCGACGCGACTGCCGCGCCGTCCGCCGAGGCCTGACAACCAGAGAACCAGTAGCCGGCGACCACCGGCGGGGCGATGGCCCCGCACGGACGGCGTCGGAGGAGATGCACCCGTGAAGCCCGATATCCATCCAAAGTATTACGCCGCGAAGGTCCACTGCGGCTCGTGCGGTACCGAGTGGACAGTCGGCTCGACTCGACCGGAGCTCCGCGTCGACGTCTGCGCCAACTGCCACCCGTTCTTTACCGGCACGCAGAACATCATCGACACGGCCGGACAGGTCGAGCGCTTCCAGAAGCGCCTGGAGCGGTCGGCTCGCGGCTAGAGCAGCGACCTCTCAGCGATCGGCGGGCCCCTCGGGGCCCGCCGTTCTGATTCATGCCCTGACGCGAGCCCCTCGGAGCGCCTACGATTCGAGCGTGCTCGAGGACGACGTCACGATCTGGCAGGGCGACAGTCGCGAGCTCCTCGCGCGCGTCCCCGATCACAGCGTCGACCTGATCTGCACCGACCCGCCGTACAACCTGGGCGGGTACTCCACCGGCAACATCAAGATGTCGTGGCGGTCCGATTTCAACAACGACGTCGCAGCCTGGGACCAGATCGAATTCGACCCTGCGGAGTGGCTGGCCGAGTTCCGGCGTGTCCTCAAGCCGACCGGCACGATCTTCGCCTTCACGAGCTACAACATGCTCGGGCGCTGGCACGGGGCCTACGACCCCGTGTTCGACACGTTCCAGTTCATCGTGTGGCACAAGACAAACCCGCCGCCGAAGCTCCGCCGGGTCGGCTTCCTCAACAGCTGCGAGCTGATCGTCTGCTGCTGGGACAAGGGCCACACCTGGAACTTCACCCGCCAGCGCGACATGCACAACTTCATCGAGGCGCCGATCTGCAGCGGCAACGAGCGTGTCAAGGACCCGGTCCACCCGACACAGAAGCCGCTTCGGGTGCTCCGCCGCCTGCTCGAGCTCGCAAGCGCGCCCGGGGACGTCGTCCTCGATCCGTTCATGGGCGTCGGGTCGACGGGCGTGGCGGCGGTCGAGCTGGGCCGGCGGTTCATCGGGATGGAGATCGACGCGGGCTATCTGGAATCGGCGCGGCTCCGTCTCGAGGCGACCCAGCTCAAGGTCGCGACCTCCGCCTGAGCCACTCCAAACCGGCCTGATCGGCGCCAGCCGGTAGACTTCCCGCATGCCTCGCTATTCCTACGGCGGCCAGGCGCTGATCGAAGGCGTCCTCATGCGCGGCCGGAACGCGATCGCGGTCGCCTTTCGCCATCCCGACGGTCGGATCGTCTGGGCGACCGAGCAGCTCGACTCCGGGATCCACCGGACCGGCCTGGCCAAGCTGCCGTTCATCCGCGGTCTCGTCGTCCTCTACGAGACGCTTGTCGTCGGGACGCGCTGGCTGATCCGGAGCGCCGGTCTCCAGGCCGAGGAGGATGGCGTCGAGCTCGGCAAGGGCTCGATCATCCTGACCCTGGCGATCACGCTGATAGCGGGCATCGGGATCTTTTTCCTGTTGCCCCTGTTCATCGCCAGCGCCACGACCGGCAACATCCAGAACCAGGTCGTCCAGCACCTCGTCGAGGGGCTGGTCAAAGTCGCGATCTTCCTCGCCTACCTGGCGGTGATCGGTCGCTCGCCGGAGATCGGCCGGGTATTCCAGTACCACGGCGCCGAGCACATGACGATCCACGCCCTCGAGGCTGGCGACCCGCTGACCCCAGAGGCGATCCGCAAATATCCGACCGCCCATCCCCGCTGCGGCACGGAATTCCTCGTCGTCGTCATCGCCCTGTCGATCATCGCGTTCACACTCGTCGGGCGCCAGGATCCGGTCGTGATGATCTCGAGCCGGGTGCTGCTTATCCCGGTCATCGCAGCAGTCGGTTACGAGCTCCTCCGCTGGGGGGCGCGCCATCGCGCCAACCCGATCGTCCGCTCGATCATGTGGCCGGGCATCCTCGTCCAGATGATCACGACCCGCCAGCCGACCGACGGCATGATCGAGGTGGCCATCGTCTCGATGGAGCAGGCTCTCGAAGCGGACGGCGAGGCGGTCCCGGCCGGCAGCGCGCCGCTCGAGCGCTCGCCGTTGCCACCGCCCGGCGCCGGCGTGCGCGACCCGGACGCACCCAGCGTCATCACCGAGTCGGCGGCTCCGGTCACGATCGACCCGCCGCTTCCCGGGGTATGACGGTCGCGGCGGCCGGCTCCGACCTCGACGCAAAGCTCACCGAGGTCGCCCACCAGTACGACGACCTCCAGTCCGAGCTCTCCCGACCCGAGATCGCCACGGACCCGGATGCGATCCGGCGCCTCGGCAGGGAGCTCGCCCGGCTAGAGCCGGTCGTGGCCGCCTTCCGGCGCCTGGAGGCGACCCGGGCGGAGCTCGCCGGGGCTCGCGAGCTGCGCGACGGCGCGGACGCCGACGACGAGCTCAAGAGCATGGCCGGCGACGAGATCACGCGCCTGGAGAAGGACGAGAACGATCTTCTTGATGGCCTGAAAGTGCTGCTCCTGCCGCGCGACCCGAACGACGATCGCGACGTGATCATGGAGATTCGGGCGGGCGCCGGCGGCGACGAGGCGGCCCTGTTCGCCGGCGAGCTCCTCCGCATGTACACGCGCTACGCCGAGAAGCATCGGTTCACCCCCGAGATCCTCAGCCGCCACGACACGGGCGTCGAGGGCGTCAAGGAGGCGATCCTCCAGATCCACGGCGACGGCGCCTACAGCCGCTTCAAGTTCGAGGGCGGCGTCCATCGGGTCCAGCGGATCCCGGCAACAGAATCGTCGGGCCGGATCCACACCTCGACGGCGACCGTCGTCGTCATGCCCGAGGCCGATCCGCTCGAGATCGACATCGACGAGGAGAAGGACCTCCGGATCGACGTCAAGCGCTCATCGGGGCCCGGCGGCCAGTCCGTCAACACGACCGACTCGGCGGTCCGCATCACCCACCTGCCGACCGGCCTTGTCGTCGAGATCCAGGACGAGAAGAGCCAGCACAAGAACAAGGCCAAGGCGATGTCCGTCCTGCGGACGCGGCTCTACGATCGCGAGCTGGCGAAACAGCGCGAAGCCGACTCCGTCGCGCGTCGGTCGATGGTCGGCGGCGGTGATCGCTCGGACAAGATCAGGACCTACAACTTCCCCCAGGATCGAGTGACGGACCATCGAATCCGGCTCGATCTGTCGGCGCTGCCGCGGGTCATGGACGGCGATATCGATCGGCTGATCGACGCCCTCGTCATGGCCGACCAGGCAGAGCGCCTCAGTACCCTGACCGGAGGCGACGATGGCACGCGATAGCCAGGCTGCGGCTGGGCCAACCGGTTCGGTCGGTTCGGCCCGTTCGGCAGCGACCTCTCCGATTCCGCCCCAATCCCAGATCGCCCAGCCGACCTCCCAGTCGACGGCACCGGCTTCGGCGACCCGGGCGAAGACACACGCGGGACAGGCAAAGGCGAACGGCGCCGTCGTCGATGGCGTCCGGTTCTTCGAGCCTCGTGACAGCCGGATCGAGAAGGCGACCGACCTCGGCTCCGTCCAGGTCCTGAAGCACGGCAACCTGTTCATGCTCACGGACCAGTTCGGCGACATCCACGCCGATTCGCGCGGCCTTGGGCTCTATCGCGACGACAACCGCCTGCTGTCGTGTTCGGTCCTGCGCGTCGGCGGGGCACGGCCCGTCGCGCTCCAGGGCTCGACCGGGGCGAACTATCGCGGTGTCATCCAGCTCACGAATCCGACCCTCGCGCGGAACCCGGACGACAAGATCAACCCGGGCCAGGGCCTCGTCGGCAAGAAGCTCGGCATCACCCGTGACCGGCTGCTCAGCAACGACGCCCTCGAGGAGCGGGTCAAGGTCGTCAACTTCGCCGAGCACGACGAGACGGTCGACGTGGTCCTCGAGCTGGGCGACGACTCGGCCGACATCTTCGAGGTTCGCGGTTACGAGCGAGCGCGTGGAACCCTGCTGCCGATCGCGACGACCGACACGCGGGTGACATTCCGCTACGACGGACTCGACAAGCGACGGCGACGGACCCACGTTTCGTTCTCGGAGCCAGCGACGATCGAGGCCGTGCGGCCCGGCGATCCGACCGACCAGGGCGGCACGATCCGCCTGCGCTGGGTGTGGCCGCTGGAGGCCGGGGGCGACCACGAGCTGACGTGGACCGTGTGGTCGACCATCTCCCCGCTGCCCGAGGCGACCCCGGCGGGCGACGCGACGGAGCTCTTTCCGGAGGTCCCGCGCGTCGCCGCCGACGAGGGTGCGGCCGCCTATCACGCCTGGGCCCGGAGCACGACCGCGGTCGCCGCCGACCATGAGCTGTTCAACCTGACGATCGCCCGGAGCGTCGCCGACCTCCGCCTCCTCGTCAACGAGGGGCCGCGGGCCGGCGAGCGGTACATCGCGGCCGGCGTCCCGTGGTTCACGACCCTGTTCGGACGCGACTCGATCATCGTTGCCCTCCAGACCCTCGCGTTCCGGCCCCAGATCGCCGTCGAGATCCTCGACGTTCTCGCGGCCCTCCAGGCAACGGAGGTCGACGACTGGCGCGATGCGGAGCCGGGCAAGATCCTCCACGAACTGCGCCAGGGCGAGACGGCGCTCGACGGCGAGCTGCCCCATTCGCCCTACTACGGCAGCGTCGATTCGACGCCGCTCTGGTTGATCCTCCTGGGGGCGACGTACGACTGGACGGGCGACCTGTCGATCGTCGACCGCCTCTGGCCGAATGCCCTGGCGGCCCTCCGCTGGATCGACGAATGGGGCGATCGCGATGGCGACGGCTTCGTCGAGTACGAGCGGCGCTCGCCGCGCGGCCTGCTCAACCAAGGGTGGAAGGACTCGGGCGACGCGATCCGCGACCGGAACGGCCAGCAGATGGTGGCTCCGATCGCGCTTGCCGAGGTCCAGGGCTACGTCTTCGACGCGAAGCGGCGAATGGCGGCATTGGCCCGTATCCGTTCCGAGGACGAGCTGGCGAACCGCCTCGAGGCCGACGCGGAGAAGCTCCGAGCCCGCTTCGAGGAGGCGTTCTGGGTCGAGGACCAGCGCTACTACGCGATGGCCCTCGACGGCGAGAAGCGCCAGGCCGACGCGATCGGCTCGAACGCCGGGCAGTGCCTGTGGACGGGGATCATCTCGCCGCAGCGCGCGAGGGACGTGGCGGATCGGCTGCTCGGGCACTCGATGTTCTCTGGTTGGGGCGTCCGGACGTACGGCGCCGCCCAGCCCGGCTACACGCCGTTCGGCTATCACACCGGTACGGTCTGGCCGCACGACAACTCCATCATGGCTGCCGGGCTCAAGCGGTACGGCTTCCAGGACGAGGCCAACCGCATCGTCGGGACGGTGTTCGAGGCGGCTCAGCAGTTCAGCGACTTCCGCCTGCCCGAGCTCTTCTGCGGCTTCGATCGGGAGGGCTCGGCGATGCCGGTGCCCTATCCCGTGGCGTGCTCGCCGCAGGCATGGTCGGCCGGCGCCGCGTTCATGTTCCTCGAGACGATGGTCGGATTGCGCGCGCACGCGGATCGGCGCGAGCTGGAGCTCCTCCGGCCGCACCTCCCGGACTGGCTCGGCAAGGTGACGATCACCAATCTCCGGATCGGGGACGCGTCGGTCGACCTGCTTTTCCATCGCTGGCGGGGAACGACCAGCGCCGAGGTCCTCCGCAAAGTTGGCGACCTGTCGGTCACGATCAGGCTCTGAGCGGGGGAGTGGCGAG
>Ga0209488_10000659_pt1 | contig 29200 bp, 29 predicted proteins | sample Rivendell_Oct201_8_FD_188349 | JGI IMG/M metagenome (GOLD analysis project Ga0209488, IMG submission 188349) | Vadose zone soil microbial communities from the Eel River Critical Zone Observatory, Northern California, USA -... | ecosystem: Environmental > Terrestrial > Soil > Vadose zone >...
CATCGCCGTGCAATCCGGCTGGGGCGTCGATGCTCAGCGCATCCAGGACGCGCTCGCCAAGGGCAATGTCGGCGTCAGCGACAACGTCCCGCAGGGCGGCGTCGTCTGGGTGTTCGCCTTGAAGCAGCAGTAAGGCGTTGCCATAGGCGGGCCGACAACGGCCCGCCTATTTTTTCGCCTCGGTCAAGGCGCGTAGGCCAGCATGCGACCCGGGGTCAGGCCGGCGACCTCGATCGTCAGCTTGCGCCGGAACGCGTCGGCGAAGGCGTCGAACCCGTCCGCCACCACCATGAAATGACCGGGGCCGCCGACGACGTTGGCGCGATACCAAGCGTCGACATGCGGATCGTCGCCCGATGTGATCGGCAGTCCGTTGATGGTGATGTCGCGGGCGATGGCGGCGTCGCGCGCCTCCGTGGTCGAGATCTCGCCCGTGTTCTGCTCGCCGTCGCCGGACAGGTCGATCACCTTGCGTTCCGGCAGCAGCGGCGCCTTGTTGAAGAGCGCGTCGGCGGCGGCGATGCCGCCGCTCGGGTCGGTTCTGGTGTGCACCCAGGACCGTTGCGCGCTGCGCAAAGTGCGCGCCACCTGCGCCAGATCCTGGCGTCCGCGCACCACCGTCCACGGCACGATGACGCTCTGCTCCTCCGCCCATTCGACGACGGCGATCTCGATGGTCCGGTAGTTGCCGGCGGACACCACGTTGGCGAAATCATCGCTGTCGAGGGCCTTGGCGATGCCCTCGCGCTGCAGGTGGAAGCGCTCTCCGCTCACCGAGCCGGACACGTCCACGGCGAGGACCAGCGCCAGATCGGCCTGGGCGGCGGCTTGGTGCATGCCGCCCAGCGCCGCGGCAGCGAGCGCCGCCGCGAACCAGAAGGTTCTCACTTCTCGTCCTGCTCCGGATCACCGTACATGCAGATCACCTGCAGGGGCCGGTAGCCGGAATCGTCGATCGTCCCTGCCAGATTGTTTTGCAGTTCCGCCGCCCGCTGGTTGCACTCCTCATGGCTGACCGGGGTCGGATGCTGCACAATCGACTTGCAGTGGCTGCCATGCGGCAGGCATGTGACCAGCACCAACGCGATAATGTTCATGGCAACCCCTCGCACCTGGGCTCATTTAGGGCGGGCGTGGCCGTCGCCGGGCGCGCCCGGTTCAGACCGCTTGCCAGAACCATGCCAAAGAGGGTGGTCGTCGGTGACCCAGCGCTGGCGGTCCGCTTCGCAATAGATCTAGTCGGCAAATCCATTTACTCCTGGTTAACGGCGACTCCCTGTCCGCTATCGTTGGTTGAGACATATCAATCAGGCGCTCGATGCGCCCTTGGCTTCCGGCGAATGGCGCGAGGAGCCACGCCCCGGTCATTTGTCGCTGCCCGAGCGCTGGCCTTCCTCGCTCGAGCCGCTCTGGCTTGGGTTCTCGTTGGCCTTGAGCGCGGCGTTGCCGCGCTCCTGCCCGCGCGCCGTCGACGCGTCGGGCGCCGGCAGCGGCAGCACCTGCGCCCCCGACGGCACCGGCATGCCATTGGCGGGATTGCCATTCTTGGCATCGGCCGGTTGCGCCGCCGGCGGTGCCTCGCGCGCAGCGGCATCGTCGGCGGGCGCGGCGGCGCGCGGCGGCACCGCCCCTAGCGTCACGGTCAGCAGGACGGCGGCGGCGAGCGGCAGGCGGGTCATGGCATTCCGTCTTTCCTTGTCTCTGCTCGAGGCGCCTGGCGCGGCCGCCGCGAGCCCTTCCTCGCAAACGGGGCCCCGCGCCGGATTGCTCCGCTTTTTGGACGCGCCGAATGGGCGGCGCCCGCAGCGCGCGGCCTCAAAAGGGTTGTGCGAGACGCGCGATCGGCGATAGAATTTTCAACAACGCCCGCAGATGTTGGTCCAATAACACCGGCGCTCCTGCCGGGGCGATGCTCGAGACAAGAGGCAAGAACAAGAAGAGGCGACTTCGGACGTGGCCGCGACAGCGCCGGCGGCCGAAGCGCTCGCATTCCTTCCGAGGGAGGTGACCGATGGTCAAGTTACGCGTCAACGGCCAGGAGCAGGCTTTCGACGGCGATGGGTCGATGCCGCTGCTCTGGTATCTCCGCGACGAGCTGGGGCTCACCGGCACGAAATACGGCTGCGGCATTGCCCAATGCGGCTCCTGCACCGTCCATGTCGACGGCGAGGCTGCCCGCGCCTGCGCCACCGCGCTGAGCGACGTCGCCGGCCGCTCGGTGGTCACCATCGAAGGCCTCGACGCGAACGGCATGCACCCCGTGCAGAAGGCCTGGCGCGCGCTCAACGTGCCGCAATGCGGCTACTGCCAGACCGGCCAGATCATGCAGGCGGCCGCCCTCCTCGCCTCGACCAAGAACCCCTCCGAGGGGCAGATCAACGACGCGATGAGCGGCAACATCTGCCGCTGCGGCTGCTATCAACGCATCACCGCGGCCGTCAAGGCCGCAGCGACAGGAGCGTGACATGACCACACTCCACGCCCGCATCGAGAATGTCAGCCGCCGCCGCTTCCTCCAGGGGATGGTCGCGACGGGCGGCCTCGTCATCGCCGCCGAGTTCCTGCCGGCCAGGGCCTTCGCCTATGCGACAGGCGCTGGCGAGATGCCACATGGCGTCGTCTCCGACCCGCACGTCTTCATTTCGATCGACCCGAACGGCATCGTCACCATTTTCGCGCATCGCTCGGAGATGGGTACCGGCTCGCGCACCAGCCTGCCGATGGTCGTCGCCGACGAGCTCGAAGCCGACTGGTCGCGCGTGCGCATCGCGCAGGCGCCGGGGAACGAGGAGAAATACGGCAACCAGGACACCGACGGCTCGCGCAGCATGCGGCACTTCATCCAGCCCATGCGGCAATGCGGCGCCGCCTGCCGGCAGATGCTGGAGAGCGCGGCCGCCAAGCGCTGGGGCGTCGATGTCGGCGAGGTCGAGGCGAAGAACCACGAGGTCGTCCACAAAGCCTCGGGCCGGAAGCTCGGCTATGGCGAACTCGCCGCCGATGCGAGCGCCTTGCCGACGCCCGCCGCCGACAAGATCAAGCTCAAGGACGCCGCTTCCTTCCGCTATATCGGCAAAGGCAACACGCCGATCACCGATCTCTTCGACATCACCACCGGCCGCGCCATGTACGGCATCGACGCCAAGATGCCGGGCATGAAATACGCGGTCATCGCCCGCCCGCCGGTGTTCGGCGGCAAGCTCGCCTCGCATGACGCGAGCGCGGCGATGAAGGTGCCGGGCGTCGAGAAGGTGGTGGTCATCGAGGGCACGCCGGCGCCGGCGAAGTTCCAGCCGCTGGGCGGTGTTGCGGTGGTCGCCAGCAACACCTGGGCGGCGCTGCAAGGGCGCGAGGCGCTCAAGCTTACCTGGGACGACGGCCCCAACGCGTCCTATGATTCCGCCGCCTACAAGAAGCAGCTCGAGGAGACGACGCGCCGTCCGGGCAAGGTGATCCGCAGCGACGGCGATGCCGAGAAGGCGCTCGCCTCCGCGGCGAAGACGGTCACGGCGGAGTACTACATTCCGCACCTCGCCCATGCCTCGATGGAGCCGCCAAGCGCCACCGTGCGCGTCGCCGACGGCAAGTGCGAGGCCTGGGCCTGCGTGCAGAGCCCGGGCGGGACGCGGGAGGAGCTCGCCAAGAAGCTCGGCCTCAAGCCCGAGGACGTGACCGTGCATGTCACGCTCCTGGGCGGCGGCTTCGGCCGCAAGTCGAAATGCGACTTCGTGCTCGAGGCGGCGGTCCTGTCGAAGGAGATGGGGGGCGCGCCCGTCAAGGTCATCTGGACGCGCGAGGACGACATCCAGAACGGCTACTATCACGCCGTCTCGGCCGAGCGCATCGAGGCCGGCCTCGACAAGAACAACAAGGTCGTCGCGTGGCGGCACCGCAGCGCGGCGCCGACCATCCTGTCGATCTTCGCGCCGGACCAGAAACATGAAGCGCCGTTCGAGATCGGCATGGGGCTGGTCGACAATCCCTTCGACATCCCCAACTTCCGCGTCGAGAACGGCGAGGCCGAGGCGCATACGCGCATCGGCTGGTTCCGCTCGGTCTACAACATTCCGCACGCCTTCGCGGTGCAGTCCTTCGTGGCGGAGCTCGCCAAGTCGACCGAGCGCGACCCGAAAGAGGTCCTGCTCGAGCTGCTCGGCCCGCCGCGCATCGTCGACCCCCGCAAGTCGCAGGACGTCGCCGATTTCTGGAACTACGGCGATCCGTTCGAGACGTATCCGATCGACACCGGAAGACTGAGGCGGGTGGTCGAGCTCGTCACCGAGAAGGCCGAGTGGGGCAAGAAGCTGCCGGCGCGGCACGGTCGCGGCCTTGCCGTGCACCGCAGCTTCCTCAGCTACATTGCCACCGTGATCGAAGTGTCCGTGGACGAGAAGGGCCGGCTCACCGTGCCGCGGGTCGACACGGCCATCGATTGCGGCTTCGCCGCCAACCCCGAGCGCATCCGCTCGCAGATCGAAGGTGCGGCGGTGATGGGAATGAGCCTCGCTCTCTATGGCGAAATCACCTTCAAGAACGGCCGCGTCGAGCAGAGCAACTTTGACACCTACAAGGTCATCCGCATCGAGGAGTCGCCGCCGGTGACGCATACGCACATCGTCGCGAATGGCATCGACGTCCCGTCGAGCGGCGTCGGCGAGCCGGGGCTGCCGCCTTTCGCGCCGGCGCTGTGCAATGCCATCTTCGATGCGACGGGCAAGCGCATCCGCCGGCTGCCCATCGGCGACCAGTTGTCGATCTGAGCCTGGATGGCCGGGCGGGACAATCCCGCCCGGCCACGATACGCGCGGCAGCTATGCCGCGCGGTAGCGGGCAATGACCGAGGGATCCGGGTCGCAGCCGAGGCCGGGGCCATCGGGCACGGTCATCATGCCGTCGCGCGCATCGACGAAACCGCCGAAGAGGCTCGCCTCGAGCTCGACATAAAGACGTTCCACCAGCATCTCCTGCGGCGCCGCGGCGAGGATGTGCAAGGTCGCGAGCAGGCCGGGCCCGAAATAGGGCGAGTGCGGTACCGCGGTGACGTTGGCCGCCTCGGCGAGCGCCAGCACCTTGCGCATCTCGCCGATACCGCCGATCTTGGTGACGCTGGGCTGCGCATAGTCGAGCGCGCCGGCCGCGAACATCTGCGCGAATTGCAGCGCGCTGCCGGCGTTCTCGCCGGCCGCGATGGGTATGCCCGCGCTCGCCCTGAGCCGGGCAAGCGCGGCGAAATCCTCGGGCGGCCAGATCGGCTCCTCGAGCCAGAAGAGATCATGCGGCTTGAGCCGCCGCGCCATCGCCTGCGCCTCGTCGAGCGACCACGGGCAGTTGGTGTCGAGCATCAGCGCGACCCCGGCGCCGACCGCTGCGCGCGCCGCCGCAACCGGCGGCACGTCGATCTCGTGCAGCTTGACATGCGCATAGCCGCGCTCCACCGCTTCCGCCGCGAGCTTCGCCACCACGGCCGGATCGTGATAGCGCAGCAGGCTCGCATAGGCGCGCAGCTCGCGCCGCCCGGCGCCGCCGAGCAGGCGGTTGAGCGGCAAGCGCGCGCATTTCCCGGCAATATCCCACAGCGCGATGTCGATGCCAGAGAGGCCATAGATCGCCGGTCCGCCGCGGCCGAAGAAATGCAGCTTCTTCTGCAGCTCCGCCGTCAGCGCCGAAATCATCGTCGCGTCGCGGCCGAGACAGAGCGGCGCGATCAGCGTGTCGATGGTCGCCTTGGTGCCCTCATTGATGTTGTAGCCGAACGCCTCCCCCCATCCGGTGATGCCGTCGTCGGTGTCGACGCGAACCAGCAGCGTGTCGAGCGTCGTCCACAGCTTGCCGCCGAAGCCGGTCGGCGGCCCGCTGTGGCGATAGGGGATGCGCAGCAGCATGGTCTCGACGGTGGTGATCTTCATGGCGCCCTCCCCTCTGCCGACGGAATCTTGCGGCCGGCCATGTGCCTGAGGTAGTCGACGATCAGCCCGATCTCCTGATCGCTGAGCTGCTCCTCGGTGAAGCCCGGCATCTGCTGCTCCGGCCAGGCGCGAACCGCGCGGGGATTGCGGATCAATGTCCGCAGGCCGGCATCCGTCAAATACTCCGTGGGATTCATTGGCACATTCAGGTCCGGTCCGACAACCGCCAGCCCGGCGTGATTCAAGCTGTGGCAGGTGAAGCAAGTCCGGGCGAACAGGTTCTGCCCGGCGCGGACGGGATCGAGCGCCGGCAGCTTTGCATCGACGGCGAGTGCCGGCCACCGCTTGGTCGGCGCATCCTGCACCGTCAGGCGGAACACCTGATAGGGCCATTCGAGCGCCGGCACGGCGGCGCTGCGATCGCCGAGCCAGACGATATAGAACGGGCCGGCGCTCCGCGCCTTGGCGGGGAGAAGCGGCCACGGCTCGTCGGCGGTCTCGATCGCCACATACGCGACCGCTTGCCGTAGATCACGATTGTCGACCAGTTCCAGCGGCAGCTGCGCAACGAACCCGTCTTCCGCCTCGACTTCGAGCACCCGATCGGCGGAAACCGCGACATTCAGCAAGCCGGCCAGAGGCACCGCGCGATAGATCGTGGCGGCGCCGTAGGCTATGTCGCGCGGAACGCTGATCTCGGCGGCGTCCGGTCGGGCCAGCAACGCATCGCGATCGAAGCTCCGCGTCGTGCCGTCGACGACGATGGTGAGGGTCGGGCCGGCGGCGCGGGCACTGGCCGGCACCATCGCGGCAGCCGCAATGCCGATCAGCAAGATGGGAACGAGGAAGCTCATGGCGCCCCGTCATGCTACCGCGTTGCTCGGCGCCGGCGCCATCATGGCACTTCTCCGATGTCCTGACGGGCGCTGGAGTGGGCGCCGGCAAGCCGGCGCGGCGCGAGTTGACCGCTCCCCGGTTGGGCGAGCGTGGTTCGTCGACGCGCCGCCGCCGGATTGACGATCGCACCTTCCGTCGCCTATATTGCCCTCATGCACAGCACGCGGATCAACGGCCTGCGACTTACTGCCCCGGCGCTCTGACGAGCGTCGGCAGGTCTGCCGTTGTCTCCCTTCCGCGTGAGTTCTGCATCATGCCTTCCGCACCCTCCGTCCGCTGCCATGTCGCGCCGTCGCGCGCGCTCCTGCTGCTGAGCGATCGACTTATCGACGGTCGTCGCGCCTGAACCGGCGCGGCGCCCGTCAGCCGATCGTCCCCTTGTCCGGCCGCCGCTCGCGGCGGCCGCTGCAGCACCGGAGGCCCGTCATGACCAGCATGCCCGTCCACAAATACCGCCCCTTCGCCCCCATCGCGCTCCCCGACCGGCGCTGGCCGTCGGCCGTCATCGAGCGCGCGCCGATCTGGTGCAGCGTCGATCTGCGCGACGGCAACCAGGCCCTCGTCGAGCCGATGGGGCCCGAGCGCAAGCGCCGCATGTTCGACCTCCTGGTGAAGATGGGATTCAAGGAGATCGAGGTCGGCTTCCCCGCGGCGTCGCAGACCGATTTCGACTTCGTGCGCCAGCTCGTCGACGAGAAGCTCGTGCCGGATGACGTCACCATCCAAGTGCTGACGCAGTCGCGCCCCGAGCAGATCACGCGCAGCTTCGATGCCATCCGCGGTGCGCGCCGCGCCATCCTCCATCTTTACAACTCGACCTCGACCTTGCAGCGCCGCGTCGTCTTCGGGCTCGACCGCGTCGGCATCGTCGACATCGCCGTCAGCGGCGCGCGCCTCATCCGCGAGCTCGCCGCGGCGATGCCGGAGAGCGAGATCGTCTATCAATATTCGCCGGAGAGCTTCACCGGCACCGAGCTCGATTTCGCGGTCGACATCTGCGAGGCGGTGCTCGATGTGTGGCAGCCGACGCCGGCGCGCAAGGCCATCCTGAATTTGCCGGCCACGGTGGAGATGGCGACGCCCAACATCTTCGCCGACCAGATCGAATGGTTCGGCCGCAACATCAAGGGCCGCGACCGCATCGTGCTCAGTGTCCATCCGCACAACGACCGCGGCACGGCGGTCGCCGCGGCCGAGCTGGCGGTGATGGCCGGCGCCGACCGCGTCGAGGGCACGCTCTTCGGCAATGGCGAGCGCACCGGCAATGTCGACGTGATGACGCTGGCGCTCAACCTGTTCAGCCAGGGCGTCGATCCCGGGATCGAGATCAAGGACATCAACGCGATCGTGCGCACGGTCGAGTACTGCAACCAGCTCCCGGTGCATCCGCGCCATCCTTACGCCGGCGAGCTCGTCTTCACGGCCTTTTCGGGCTCGCACCAGGACGCCATCAAGAAGGGCTTCGACGATCTCGCCCGGCGCAACGACGCTGTGTGGGAGGTGCCCTACCTGCCGATCGATCCGCAGGATCTCGGGCGCAGCTACGAGGCGATCATCCGCATCAACAGCCAGTCCGGCAAAGGCGGCATCGCCTATCTGCTCAAGACCGATCACGGAATCGACCTGCCGCGCCTGCTGCAGGTCGAGTTCAGCGCGATCGTCCAGGAGATGACCGACCGCACCGGCAAGGAGGCGAGCGCGGCCGACATCTGGCGGCTGTTCGGGAAGACCTATCTCGATCCGGCGGCGGCGGTGGCGCTCATCGACTACCAGATGCTGCCCGACGCCAAGGCGGGCCGCCATCTTCGTGCCACGATCCGCCGCGACGGCAAGGAGGAGATGATCGAGGGGCGCGGCAACGGCCCGATCGACGCCTTCATCGACGCGCTGCGCGTCCAATGCGGCATCGATCTCGCCGTGACCGATTATCGCGAGCACGCGGTGACGGCGGGCTCGTCCTCGCAGGCCGCCGCCTATGTGCAGATCCGCTCCAACGGCGGCACGCTGTTCGGCGTCGGCCTCGACGAGAACATCGTCACCGCCTCGCTGCAGGCGGTGGCGAGCGCGGCGGCGCGGCTGGGGAAATAGCGGACGGCGCGAACGCTCTCTCAGCGCCGCGGCCCGCCCCGCGCATGCGCGACGATCTTCTTCATCACCGTCGGCAGCGCCTGGGTCGACAATTGGTCCAGACTGGTCCACTGCCCGCCCTTGGCAAAGCCGGCGCGCACCTCGCCGGCGAGCACGGCGAGCTCCAGGTGGAAATGGGTGAAGCTGTGCCGCACCACCCCCGGCAGGAGGCGCCATCTGGCCGCCACCGGTGCCGCCGCCTTCGCCTCCGCCTCGCTCCAGGACGCCTGGCGCCAGGGCGTCGAGGGCACCTCCATCATGCCGCCGAGCAAGCCCTTCTCCGGCCGCCGACGCAGCAGCACGGCGCCGTCCGGCCGCACCGCCCAGAAGGCGACACCGCGCCGCAGCGGCTTTTCCGCCTTGGCGCGCCGCGCCGGCAGGCTCTCGGCGATGCCCTCGGCGCGGGCGCGGCAGGCCTGGCGCCACGGGCACAGGATGCATTTGGGCTTCCGCGGCGTGCAGATGGCGGCGCCCAGATCCATCACCGCCTGGGCATAGTCGCCGGCGCGCTCGGCCGGCGTGAGCGTCGCGGCCAACCGCCGCAGCGCCGCCTTGGCCTCGGGCAGGGGCTCGGCATGCGCGAACAGCCGCGCCATCACCCGCTCGATGTTGCCGTCGACCGGCGTCGCCGCGCGCCCGAAGGCGATCGCGGCGATCGCCGCGGCGGTGTAGCCGCCGATCCCCGGCAGGGTCAGCAGCTCCGCCTCGGTCTCGGGGAAGCGCCCGCCGTGCCGCTCGGCGACGGCGCGGGCGCAGGCGTGGAGGTGGCGGGCGCGGGCGTAGTAACCCAGGCCCTGCCAGGCATGCAGGACCTCGTCGAGCGTGGCGGCGGCGAGCGCCGGCAGGTCGGGCCAGCGCGCCATGAAACGGCCAAAATAGGCGCCTACCGTCGCCACGGTCGTCTGCTGCAGCATGATCTCGCTGAGCCAGACGCGGTAGGGGTCGGGCCGCTCGCCGGCGCGCGCCCGCCACGGCAGGTCGCGACGGTGGCGGTCGTACCAGCGGAGCAGCCGCTCCGGCAGGCCGCTCAGCTCCAACGCCGGATCGGGCGGGAGGACAGCTGCGGCAGAGGGACGCGCGGAGCGGGGCATCGACGGCAGGAGCGAACACCTCTAGCATGGCACGGCACCAAGGTCCGCACCAGGAGGGTTAGACAGTGGCAGAGGAGCGCCGCGGCCGCTTGCGCGCGATTGCCGCGGAGGTGCCGCGCATCGCCGGACCGGTGCTGGGCAAGCGCGGCTTCGCCGAGGCGCAGCTCGTGGCGCAATGGCCGGCCATCATCGGCGAGGAGCTGGCCCGCGGCGTCAGCCCGGAAAAGCTCCGCTTCGCGCGCGGCGAGCGGCGCGACGGGACGCTCCACCTGCGCGTCGCCCCCGGCCTCGGGCCCGAGATCCAGCATCGCGAGCCCGTGCTGATCGAGCGCATCAACGCCTTCTTCGGCTATCACGCGGTGGCGCGGCTCGCCCAGAAGCAGGGCCCGCCGTCGCGGCCCGCCGATCCGCCTCCGTCGCGGCCCCGGCCCCTCGCCGATCCCGAGCGGCAAATCCTTGACCGCAGCCTCGCCGACATCGAGGATCGCGAGCTGCGCGACGCCCTGCGGCGGCTGGGCGAGGCCGTCATTGGCAGCGCGGAGCGGTGATCGGCGTTGTCTTGGCGCGGCTTGCATTGCTGGGCAGCTGAGCCTAGCATCAACATGTAGTGGTTTGGAGCGACTAAATGCATAAATTTTGGTTGACCGTGGCAGCGTTGTGCGTGCTGGCGCCCGTTCTGGGCAGCGGCGCGGCACGCGGCGCGGAGGCGCCTTCGGTGACGCCCAAGGACCGCGTCCTCGGCCAGGCCGATGCACCGGTCACCATCATTGAATATGCCTCGCTCACCTGCCCGCATTGCGCCGCCTTCGACCGCGACACGCTGCCGAAGATCCGGCAAAACTGGATCGACACCGGCAAGGCCAAGCTGGTCTATCGCGACTTTCCGCTGGATGGCTGGGCGCTGCGCGCCGCCATGGTGGCCCGCTGCGCCCCGCCGGAGCGCTATTTCGGCTTCATCGACGCCCTGTTCCAGGGCCAGAACGCCTGGGCGCGGCCCGAGGTCGACCACGAGCAGGCGCTGGGGCGCATCGCCAAGCTCGGCGGCATCAGCGACGACAAGTTCCAGAGCTGCATCAAGGACGAAAAGATGGCCGATGCCATCGCCGCCTCGCGCGTCGTGGCCGAGAAGGAGTACGGCGTCGAGTCGACGCCCACTTTCTTCATCAACGGCAGCAAGATGGTCGGCGAGCAATCCTACGAGGCTTTCGAAAAAGCGCTGACCGCGGCGCAGCCCAAGACCTGACGATCACCCGTGCATTTCTCGAAGCTCCGCCTCAGCGGCTTCAAGTCCTTCGTCGATCCGACCGAGCTCGCGATCGAGACCGGCCTGACCGGGATCGTCGGCCCCAATGGCTGCGGCAAATCGAATCTGGTCGAGGCGCTGCGCTGGGTGATGGGCGAGAACTCGGCCAAGCGCATGCGCGGCGGCGAGATGGACGACGTCATCTTCGGCGGCACTACGTCGCGGCCGGCGCGCAACATCGCCGAAGTGGCGCTTCATCTCGACAACACGCGGCGCAACGCGCCCGGCCACTACAACGAGTATGACGAGATCGAGGTGGCGCGCCGCATCGAGCGCGGCGCCGGCTCGGGCTACCGCGTCAACGGCCGCGAGGTGCGCGCGCGCGACGTGCAGCTGCTCTTCGCCGACCAGGCGAGCGGCGCGCATTCGACGGCGCTGGTGAGCCAGGGCCGCATCGGCGCCATCATCAACGCCAAGCCGATCGAGCGCCGCGGCTTGCTGGAAGAGGCGGCCGGGATCGCCGGGCTGCATTCGCGCCGCCACGAGGCCGAGCTGCGCCTGAAGGGCGCCGAGATCAATCTGTCGCGGCTCGACGACGTGCTGGGCACGCTGCAGACCCAGCTCGACGCGCTGCGCAAGCAGGCCCGCCAGGCGCAGCGCTACCGCCGCCTCTCCGAGCATATCCGCCGCGCCGAGGCCGTGCTGCTGCACGTCTCCTGGCAGGCCGCCATCGCCGAGCTCGCCGCGGCGGCGGAGCGCCTCGCCGCGGCCGAGCGCACCGTCGCCGATCACACCGCCGCCGCGCTCGCCGCCGAGCGCGCGCGCGAAGCCGCCGCCGCCGAGCTGCCGGCGCTGCGCCAGGCGGAGGCCGCCGCCGGCGCCGAGCTGCAGCGCCTGGTCCTGGCGCGGCAGGCGCTCGACGAAGAGGAGCGCCGTGTCGCCCAGGCGCGCGCGGCGGCCGATCAGCGCGTCGCCCAGCTCGCCGCCGATCTCACCCGCGAGGACGAGCTTGCCGCCGACGCCCGCGCCGCGCTGGCCCGGCTCGAGGAGGAACGCGCCGCCATCGCCGCCGCCCAGGCGAGCGAGGCGGCGGCCCAGCACGAGGCTTCCACCGCGCTCGCCGCGGCGGTGGCCGAGGTCATGGCGCTCGAGGGTGAGCTGACGCGCCTCACCGAGCAGGTCGCCGCCGACGAGGCGCGCCGCGTCGCCTTGCAGAAGCAGCAGCAGGAGGCAGCCGAACGCCGCTCTCGACTGACGCAGCGCCAGGAGGAGATCGCGCGTCAGCGCGCCGCGCTCGAGGCCGAGGCGATCGACGCGGCGCTGACCGAGGCGGCCGCCGCGGCGGTGCGTGCCGCCGAGGCCGAAGTCGAGCGCAGCCGCGCCGCTTCCGACGCCGCCGAGCAGACGCTGCGCACGGCGCAGGCGGCCGAGCTTGCGGCGCGCGAGGTGGCGCAGGCGGCGGAGACCACGCGCACCAAGCTGCGCGCCGAGATCCAGGCGCTGACCGAGCTGCTCGCCGCGGCGAGCGACAAGCGCTGGACGCCGGTGCTCGACTCGGTCCGCGTCGACCCCGGCTACGAGGCGGCGCTGGGCGCGGCGCTCGGCGATGATTTGACGGCGCCGCTCGACGGCGAGGCGCCGACGCATTGGCGCGCCCTGCCCGCTTATGCCTATGCCCTGGCGCTGCCCGGCGGCGCCGTGTCGCTCGCCGCCCATGTGACGGCGCCGCCGGCGCTGCAGCGCCGCCTCGCGCAGATCGGCGTCGTCGCCGATGCGGCGACGGCCGAGCGGCTGCACAGCAGCCTCGTGCCCGGGCAGCGCCTCGTCACGCGCGATGGCGGCTTGTGGCGCTGGGACGGCTTCCGGCGCACGGTCGGCACGCCCACCGCCGCCGGTCAGCGCCTGCGCCAGCGCAACCGCCTTGTCGAGCTGGGCGAGGCATTGCGCACGGTCGAAGCCGAGGCAACCGCCCGCGCCGCCGAGTCAGCCGAGGCGCAGCGCGTCGCGCGCCAGGCCGGCGAGGCCGAGCGGGCGCAACGCCAAGCCATGCGCGACGCCTTGGGTACGCTGGGCCGTGCGCAGGAGCACGACGCGGAACTGCGCAAGCAGGCGGCCGCCACGGCGTCACGCCTCGCCGCTCTCGCCGAGAGCGCCGAGCGGCTGGCGCTCGATCTGGCGGAAGCCGAGGCGCAGGGACGCGCCGCGGCCGAAGGCATCGCCGCGCTGCCCGACCTTGCCCATGGCCGCGAGCAGGTCGCGGTGTTGCGCAGGCAGTTGGCCGAGCGGCGCGCCATCCAGGCGTCGCGCCAGGGCGAGCATGATCGTCTGTTGCGCGAAGCATCGGCCAGGAGCGAGCGGCTCGGCGGCATCGCCAAGGAAGCGCAGTCCTGGCAGGGCCGCGCCGAGGCGGCGGCGCGTCAGCGCGCGACCATCGAGGAGCGGCGCGCCGGCATCGCCGCGGAGATCGAGCGGCTCGAGCGCCGTCCCGCCGAGATCGCCGAGCAGCGCGACAAGCTCGTCGCCGCCAGCGCCAGCGCGACCGAGCGGCGCAACCATTCGGCCGACGCGCTCGCCAGCGGCGAGACACGGCTTGCTGAAGCCGAGAAGGCGAGCAAGGCCGCCGACGCCGCGCTCGGCGCGGCGCGCGAGGAGCGCGTGCGCTGCCAGGGCCTGCGCGAGCAGGCGGATCATACGCGCCAGGGCATCGCCCAGCGCATCAGCGAGCGGCTCGAATGCGCGCCCGAGGCGGCGCTCGCGGCGGGCGGCGTCGAGGCGGGCGAGGAAATGCCGGCGATCGCCGATGCCGACGCCAAGCTGCAGCGCCTGACGCGCGAGCGCGACGGCATGGGTCCCGTCAACCTCGTCGCCGAGGCCGAGGCGACGGAGATCGAGGCGCGGCTCACGGCGCTGCAGCGCGAGCGCGACGATCTCACCGCCGCGATCGCGCGGCTGCGCCAGGGCATCTCGGCCCTGAACCGCGAGGGCCGCGAGCGGCTGATGGCGGCCTTCGCGCAGGTCAACGATCATTTCGGCAAGCTCTTCGTGCGGCTGTTCGGCGGCGGCCGCGCCCTTCTCACGCTCGATCAGGGCGAGGACGGCGACGCGGAGCGCGACCCGCTGGAGGCCGGCCTCGAGATCATGGCGAGCCCGCCGGGCAAGCGGCTGCAGGTGATGTCGCTGCTCTCGGGCGGCGAGCAGGCCTTGACCGGGCTGGCGCTGCTCTTTGCCGTGTTCCTCACCAACCCGGCGCCGATCTGCGTGCTGGACGAGGTCGACGCCCCCCTCGACGACGCCAATGTCGACCGCTTCTGCAGCCTCGTCGAGGAGATCGGCGAGAGCGCGCAGACGCGCTTCCTCATCATCACCCATCACCGGCTGACCATGGCCCGCATGAACCGGCTGTTCGGCGTCACGATGGCCGAGCGCGGCGTATCGCAGCTCGTTTCGGTGGACCTGGAGCAGGCGCAGGTGCTGCGCCGCACGGCGTAGCCGCTCGCCCGCTCCTCTCCCCTTGCGGGAGAGGAAGGGGCCCATTGCGCAGCAATGGGAAGGTGAGGGGGCTGTCAGAAGCATGAGAACGGCAGCGACCGCCCCCTCACCCTCCCACGCCTCCGGCGTGGGTCCCTCCCTCTCCCGCGAGGGGAGAGGGGAGAGGGCTAGGACTCCGCTTTCCCAATCCATGCATTCTGGGCTAATCGTCATTCAGGGCTGAATGACGGGAGGCTGCGATCGCCGATTGGGACCTCTACCGGCTCTTCTTCGCCGTGGCGGAAACCGGAAGCATCAGCAAGGCGGCGGCACGCGTTGGGGTGAGCCAGCCGACCCTCAGCCGGCGGATGGCCGAACTCGAAAACCACCTCGGCGTGCCTCTGCTCTATCGTACGTCGTCGGGGGTGACGATGACCTCGGAGGGCGAGCGGCTATACCATAACGCCTCGGCGCTTCTTGGTTCTTTCGAAGAGTTCGAGCGGGACTTTCGATCGGAGGCCAGTGAGCGTGGGGCGCTGATCAGGATATCGGCGCCCGAGGGCGTGACGCGGTACTGGCTGTTGCCCCGGCTTAGGGGGTACATGGCCAAGCATGCGGCCTTGCGGTTCGACGTCGCAGCGACGCTGGAAACGCTCAGCCTCATAGACCACGACCTCGACTTCGTCATTCGTGTCGGCGATCCTTCGGATCCCGAACTCGTCGGACGCAAGGCGGCGCGCCTGGTTTTCGGCCTGTTCGCATCGCGGGATTATCTGGCGTCCCGCCCGCGAATTCGCCGGCGCGCCGACCTCGATCTCGGTGACGTCGTCGGGCGCGGCAACGCGATCTCGCGCTTTCGGGCGGAGCAGTCCGGACTGCTTCCCGCGCTCTCCGCCTTCGCTCAGAACAAGGCGCCGAGGCTCCGGATCGGTCCGGCCGCATGCCACTACGCGGCGGTGGCCACCGGTATCGGTCCGGCGCTGATGCCAGTGCCCTTTGCCCTGGCCGAGGGACTGGTGGAAATCCTGCCTCACGAGGCGCGCTTCGAACAGGACATATGGCTCCTGAGGCGCAGAGAGGCGCATCTGCGCAAGCCGCACAAGGATTTCGCACGCTTTCTCGAAAGCGAGCTGGTGGCGTCGCGCGCGTGGTTTTCGGGCGAAGGCTGACTGCAACTTCGCTATTCGTATTTGAATAGCCCTTCATCGAAATCGCGCTGGGCGCTGCTGTCTAAAAGGTTCAAACCGGCACGACAAGAGCATACCGACGCTGCGTCGGAAGAGGACGGGCCATGTCTGTCAGGTTTGAAATGGATGGTCAGGTGGCGATCGCCACGTTTGCCGCGCCGCCGATGAATCTTCTCACCGTCGAGGCGATCGAGGCGTTCGGAAACGCTGCACAGGCAGCACTCGATGCCAACGCTCGGGCGTTTCTTACTTTGGCCGAGGGCGATCATTTCTGTGCCGGGGCCGACGTGCTCAGCAACTTCGTCGGCAAGGACTCGAATTTCGGACGGCGCATGCTCGCAAACGCCTTCGCCATCATTCACAAGGTCGAGCACTTGCCCATCCCGACCGTCGTCGCCGTGCGCGGACTCTGCCTTGGCGGCGGATGTGAACTGATGCAGTTGCATGACATCGTCTTGGTTGGCGAAGGCGCCGGCATCGGCCAGGTCGAAGCGCAAATCGCCACCTCGACGCTGCTCGGCGGCGCAGCGCGGCTCGTCTCGAAGATCGGCGCCGCCCGTGCGAAGGAGATGGTGTTCTCCGCCGACATCTATGATGCGAAGACGCTTCTCGCTTGGGGCCTTGTCAACAAGGTTTACCTCGACGCCGACGTCGAGGCGGAGGCGCGCGCCTATGCTCAGAAGCTCGCCGCCGGTCCGACCGTCGCCTATCGCTACGCCAAGGCGCTCATCAACACCGCCGTCGCCAATGGCGTCGGCGCCGCGGATCTATTCGCGATGGAGGTGACACCGCAAACCTTCGACACGGAAGACATGCGCAACGCGACGAAGCGCTTCGCTGAACTCGGCCCGCGCAAATTCCGCGACGGTCTCGCGTTCAAAGGCCGCTGAGGCCACTGTCCGCGACGCGATCGACCATCCTGCATTCGAGCCCTTTCTCAACGAGAGGTCTGCAAATGGTGAAAGCTCTGGAGAACTACGTCGCCGGCGTACTGGAGAGCGATCGGGAAAAGATCGGCGCTCAATTCTCCCCGTCTGTCCAGGTGCATTCGCCCGCGGGCAATACGGCCTCGACAGGCGTTGACCGCATTTCCGCGAACCTCAGCAAGGTCAAGCAGGCGATGGACCGTTTTGCCTTCGTGCGATTTGGCGAAGCCTCCGACCGCTGGCATACCATCCAGTTCGCGGGCGAGGTACAGGGAGTGCCCTTTGACGAAATTGACCTGATGCATCTCGGTGAAGACGGGCTCATCGACGAGATGCGGGTGTTCTTCCGCCCGGCGCCTGCCGCCGAGCTGTTCGTCAAGGCGATGAAGGCGGCGCAGAAGAGCTAGGTCGGCGTTACCATGGCCGGGCGCGGTGTCTCGCAACTCGTCTCGGTCGACCTGCAACAGGCGCAGGAGCTGCGGCGGACGGCTTAGACGGCCGCGCGTTCCTCTCCCCTCGCGGGAGAGGAAGGGCCCATTGCGCAGCAATGGGGGCTGTTTGACGCACGAGATCGGCAAGCAGGCGATCGGCCACCCCCTCACCCTCCCACGCCCCCGGCGTGGGTCCCTCCCTCTCCCGCGAGGGGAGAGGGTAGATGTGTGGCGTCGGTTATGCCGAGTTATTCCGGGAGCACAATGCACGACTGACCGCTGTAGCGCGCCTGTCATAGCGTGGCGGAAATTCCTGCGCGCTGTGCTTGTGCCGGGCATCCACGTCTTTCTTCTTGCATCCGCAAGACGTGGATGGCCGGGACTCGGCCTTCGGCCGGCCCGGCCATGACGCGGGAGGGGTTTCGCCGACGGTACAAAAATTTTCCCAGCCCTGCGCGCAAGCGGGGATGACGACGAACGAGGCCTACCTTTTCCGTTCGATCGGAATGCCGTCTCCGCCGCGATGCCTAAATCGTCGAGCGCATCCGCACGCTCTGCACCTTGACACTCCCTCAACCGCCCCGTAAGTTCCGCGCCGTTTCGGCGCCGAGGCGGCCGGGACCGGGGGGAAGTCTTCTCACGCTTTGCGGGCGGTTCGCCGATGGACGAACGCGACACGCGGGATCCTCTGCGGGATCTGGAGGAACGGCTCGACAAGGCGCGCCGCGGTCGGGATCGGCCGGCTTCCGGCACTCCTTCCGAAAGCGGCGTGAGCGACGCGCGTGCCGCGCTCAGTTTCGGCTTGCGGATCGGCTTGGAGCTGGTGGTTGCCGTCGCGGTCGGTGTCGCCATCGGCTGGGCGTTCGACCGGTGGCTCGGCACGCGGCCCTGGGCGATGATCGTGTTTCTCTTCCTCGGCATCGGCGCCGGCATGTTGAACGTCTATCGCGCGGTGTCCGGCATGGGCATGGCGATGGGTTATAAAGGCGCGAACCAGCGTTCCGCTGGCGCGCCCAAGCAGACGGACTGGTCGGACGACGAGGAGTGACGTGGCGGCAGCAGAGACGAACCCCCTTCATCAATTCGCGATCGAGCGCATCATCCCGCTGCATATCGGCCGGTTCGACGTGTCCTTCACCAACTCGGCCGCCTACATGGTCGCGGCCGTGCTCCTCGTCACCGCGTTCATCCTGCTGACGACGCGCCACGCGCGGCTGGTGCCGGGCCGCTGGCAGTCGGTCACCGAGCTGTCCTACGAATTCATCGCCAACATGATCGAAGAGAACGCCGGGCACGGCAGCGAGCGCTATTTCCCGTTCATCTTCTCGCTCTTCATGTTCATCCTGCTCGGCAATCTGCTGGGGATGATCCCCTACACCTTCACCTACACCAGCCATATCATCGTGACATTCGCGCTGGCGGCGATCGTCTTCATCGGTGTGACGCTGATCGGCATCGCGCGGCACGGCGTGCGGTTCTTGAGCCTTTTTGTGCCGCACGGCGTGCCGCTCTGGCTGATGCCGATCCTGGTGCCGATCGAGGTCATCTCCTATTTCATCCGCCCGTTCACGCTGTCGATCCGGCTGTTCGCCAACATGGTCGCGGGCCACACCACGCTGGCGATTTTCGCCGGCTTCGTGGTGAGCCTCGGCATCTTCGGCTTCCTGCCGCTCGCCGTCACCGTCGCGCTGATCCTGCTGGAGCTGCTGGTCGCCGTGCTGCAGGCCTATGTCTTCGCCATCCTCACCTGTCTCTACCTGCACGACGCGCTCCACCTTCACTGAAGGCGCATCGGCACGGCAGCGACAGGCTCCCGCGTCACCTTCAACCCAGAGGACATTTCATGGAACTCGCAGCTGCCAAAATGATCGGTGCCGGCCTCGCCTGCTTCGCGCTCGCGGGCGCCGGCGTCGGCATCGGCCTCGTCTTCGCCGCGCTCATCAACTCGCTGGCGCGCAATCCCGCGGCGCAGGTCACGCCGTTCGCCTTCCTGGGCTTCGCGCTCGCCGAGGCGACCGGTCTGTTCGGCCTGCTGATCGCGTTCCTGATCCTGTTCGTGTTCTGAGGATGCGGGGACGGCGCCGGCGCACGAAGCCGGCACTGCCCCGCCGAGGAAGGCCGGCATGCCGCAACTGGATATCGCCACCTACCTGCCCCAGCTCTTCTGGCTGGCGGTCACCTTCATCGCGCTTTACGTGGTGATGGCGTGGGTGGGGCTGCCGCGCGTCGGCGGTGTCCTCCTGCAGCGCCGCAATCGCATCGAGGCCGATCTGGAGAAGGCGGCGCAAATGCGCGCCGAGGCGGAGGCGGTGATCGCCGCCTATGAGCGCGCGCTCGCCGAAGCGCGCGCCGAGGCGCAGCAGACCCTCAAGGAGACCACCGAGCGGCTCAACGCGGAAGCGGCGGAGCGGCTGCGCAAGGCGGCGGAGGTGCTCAATGCCGAGACCGCCGCCGCGGAGCGGCGCATCGCCGAGGCGCGCCTGGCGGCGCTCGGCAGCATCCGCGGCGTGGCGGTCGAGGTGGCGCGTGCCGCGGCGGCGAAGCTCGCCGGCATCGATGTCGATGCCGCCAGCACCGCCGCCGCCGTCGACGCCGTGCTGCGGGAGCGCGGCTGATGTTCGAGCTGCTGCACGATCCCGAATTCTGGGTGCTCGTCGCTTTCGCCATCGCCTTCGGCGGGCTGGCGCGCAAGGCCGGGCCGGTCATCGCCAAGGCGCTCGACGATCGCGCCGGCAAGATCAAGGCCGAGTTGGAAGAGGCGCACAGGCTGCGCGAGGAGGCGCAGCGCATGCTCGCCGACTATCAGCGCAAGCAGCGCGACGCGCTCAAGGAGGCCGAGGAGATCATCGCCCATGCCCGCGTCGAGGCGGAGCGCGCCGCCGCGCAGGCGGCGCGCGACCTCGAGGCGGCGCTGGAGCGCCGCAAGCGGCTCGCGCTCGAGAAGATTGCGCTGGCCGAGAGCAAGGCGATCGCGGAGGTGCGGAACACCGCCGTCGACATCGCCATCTCAGCGGTGCGGGAAATACTTGCCCAGGCGCTCGACGCGCCGCGCAAGAGCAAGCTCATCGACGAGGCCATCGCCGAGCTGCCGCAGCGGCTGCATTAGGCGAAACCCGCCGCTCACCTTGCCGCCGGCATCGGGCAGGTCACGCCGGTGCCGCCGAGTCCGCAATAGCCGCCGGGATTCTTCGCCAGGTATTGCTGGTGATAGTCCTCGGCATAATAGAATTCGGGCGCCTCGCGGATTTCCGTGGTGATCGCGCCGCGGCCCGAGGACGCAAGCGCCTTCTGGTAGATGTCGCGCGCGGCCTCGGCACGGCGCTTCTGCTCCGGCGTGGTGGCGTAGATCGCCGAGCGGTATTGCGTGCCGACATCGTTGCCCTGGCGCATGCCCTGGGTCGGGTCGTGGCTCTCCCAGAAGGTCTTCAACAGCGCCTCGTAGCTGACGAGCTTGGGGTCGAACACGACCAGCACGGCTTCGGTATGGCCGGTGCCGCCGGAGCATACTTCCTCATAGGTCGGGTTGGGCGTCTGCCCGCCGGCATAGCCGACCGCGGTGCTGTAGACGCCCGGCAGCTGCCAGAAGCAGCGCTCGGCGCCCCAGAAGCAGCCGAGCCCGAAGATGGCCGTCTCGAGGCCCGCCGGGAAAGGCGGCGTCAGGCGATGGCCGTTGACGAAATGCGCCTCCGCCACCGGCATCTTGGCCGCGCGCCCCGCCAGCGCCTGATCGGGCGCCGGCATCGCCAGCTTCCTGCGGGACATCCACATGACCGTATCTCCTCTTGGGACTCGGCGGCAGCGCCGCTTGCCGCGAATCTAGGTATTCCCACCATGCCCCCGCAACGTCCTTGACGCAAACGTGAGCCAAGTTGCGCCGGCGGCGCCGGCGGGCTAGGGCGACGGGCGGCGGAGCCAGGGAGAGCCGGGGATGAAGGTCATGGAGATGCGCGACGCATGGGGCGTCGATTACATCAAGCCGGGGACCCGCCCCGACCGCTCGCCCGGGGCCGGCGAAGTGCTGGTCAAGATGCAGGCCGCCTCCGTCAATTATCGCGACCTCGTCATGACCCAGCGCGGCTACGGCCGGCACAGCGGCGAGCTGCCGCTGGTGCCGCTGTCCGACGGCGCCGGCATCGTGGCGCAGACCGGCCCGGGCGTGACGCGGGTCAAGGCGGGCGACCTCGTCTGCCCGAGCTTCGCGCAGAGCTGGATCAGCGGCCCGCTGCGCGAGGAATACCGCCCGGGCATGCTGGGCGGCCCGCTCGACGGCGTGATGCAGGAATACATGGTGCTGCCCGAGGGCGGCGTGGTCAAAGCGCCCGCGCATTTCTCCGCGCTCGAGGCGGCGACGCTGCCCTGCGCCGCCGTGACCGCCTGGAGCGCCGTCATCGGCGGCGGCGTCAAGCCGGGCGATGTGGTGGTGACGCAGGGCACGGGCGGCGTATCGCTCTTCGCCATGATGTTCGCCAAGCTCTCGGGCGCGCGGACCATCATCACCTCGTCGAGCGACGAGAAGCTCGACCGCGCCAAGGCGCTGGGCGCCGATATCGGCGTCAACTACCGGACATATCCCGAATGGAGCCGCAATGTGCGGCAGGCGCTCGGCGGTCGTGGCGCCGATCTCATCGTCGAGCTCGGCGGCGCGCAATCGCTCGACCAATCGCTGCGCGCGGTCCGCACCAGCGGCACGCTGGCGATGATCGGCGTGTTGTCGGGCGGCTTGGCCGAGCTCAATCTCGGCCGCGTCGTGACGCAGAATTTGCGGCTCCAGGGCGTGACGCTGGGCAGCCGCGAGATGTTCGAGGACATGGTGCGCGCAATCGAGGCGCACCGCCTCAAGCCGCCGATCGACGAGAAGGTTTATGCCTTCGATGAGGTGGCCGACGCCATCCGGTCGATCCCTGCCGGCCGGCATTTCGGCAAGATCTGCCTGGCGTTCTAGGGCGCCTGGCGCAGCGCCTTACGTGCCGGCGTGCCCGAGGTGACGGAGGAAGTCGCGCAAGCGGGCCTTGACGGCATTGAGTTCGCCTTCGGCCACATCGGCGGTGCGCATCAGCTGCATGGGCGGCGGCTGGCGGCGGCGGAAGAAGGCGGTGATCTCCTCCTGGAGCCCGCGCGAACGCGCGAGCGCCTCATCCCGTGACCGGAGAAGCGCCTGCCATTCCTCTTCCCACTCCTGCCGCAACAGCCTTCCCCCGAGAGCGGCCGGCACCATTGCCGGGGAGACACTAGCGGAGCTGTTCGCGGAAACGGCGTGACCAATAAGGGGCAAGCCGGCTAATTCCGCCCGCCGAGCAGACCGCGGGCGATGACGTGGGCCTGGATCTCGGCGGCGCCCTCGACGATGTTGAGGATGCGCGCGTCGCAGATCACGCGGCTGATCGGGTATTCGCGCGGGCAGCCGTTCCCGCCGTCCATCTGCAGCGCGTTGTCGGCATTGGCCCAGGCGGTGCGCGCCCAGCTTCGCGATGACGGCCGCTAGGGTGGCGTCACCGGCGCTCGATCTCGACGGCGACGAAGATCATGTCCACCGTCTCGCGGTCGGCCGATAGCGGCATCAGGCAGTGCCTGATACCCCGCACATAACGGTCGGCGCCGACATAGTCGACCGCGGCGGTGAGCGGCTGGCGCCTGAGCACGACCGTCTCGTATTCCGCCCAGACCTTGTTCCCGCTGGTCATGTGCGGGATGGTGGAAAAGCGCCGGCCCAGGTAATCGTCGGAGATGATCGCATCGATCTCGGTGCCGATCAGGCGGAACTTGAAATCGAGCGGCTCGCCGAGCACGTCGACCAGCATGATGAAAGGCAGGAGCTTGGGGATATCGACGGGATCGAGCTCGCTTCGCCTGGGCATGGCGTGCGCGGCGCGGATGCGTTCCCAATAGGCCATCGCCTTCCTGATGATCTCTGGCGCCAACGGACAGCATCCCCGTCTCGTGCCTGTCGCGCCCGTGCTAAACGAAATTCCTTAAATTCGCGCGAATCCGAAGGGCCGACGGCAGCACACCTTTTGAGTGTTCAGTGATGCGCGCGGTGAGCGACCGCTGAGCGCTGCGCGATCGACGGGCTATGCCGACATTGGCGCGCCGACGCCGCGCGCTCAGTTCCGCCCGCCGAGCAGACCGCGGGCGATGACGTGGGCCTGGATCTCGGCGGCGCCTTCGAAGATATTGAGGATGCGCGCGTCGCAGATCACGCGGCTGATCGGGTATTCCAGCGCATAGCCGTTGCCGCCATGGATCTGCAACGCGTTGTCGGCATTGGCCCAGGCGGTGCGCGCGGCGAGCAGCTTCGCCATGCCGGCCTCGATGTCGCAGCGCCGCTCGCTGTCCTTCTCGCGCGCGGCGAAATATGTCAACTGGCGCGCGATCATCGTCTCCACCGCCATCCAGGCGAGCTTGCCGAAGACGCGCGGAAAGGCATAGATCGGCTTGCCGAATTGCTGGCGCTCGCGGGCGTAGCGCATGCCCAGCTCGAGCGCGTTCTGCGCCACGCCGACGGCGCGCGACGCCGTCTGGATGCGCGCGCTCTCGAAGGTCGCCATGAGCTGCTTGAAGCCCTGCCCCTCGATGCCGCCGAGCAGGTTCTCGGCCGGCACGGCGAAACCGTCGAAGCCGAGCTCGTATTCCTTCATGCCGCGATAGCCCAGCACGCGGATCTCGCTGCCGCTCATGCCGGGCGCCGGAAACGGATTCTGATCTGTGCCGCGCGGCTTCTCCGCGAGGAACATGCTGAGGCCGCGATAATCGCCCGTCTTTGCGTCCGTGCGCACCAGCAAGGTCATGAGGTCGGTGCGCGCCGCATGGGTGATCCAGGTCTTGGCGCCGTAGATCTTGTAGACTGCGCCCTCGCGCACGGCGCGCGCCCGCAGGCTGGCGAGATCGGAGCCGGTATTGGGCTCGGTGAAGACGGCGGTCGGCAGGATCTCGCCCGAGGCGATGCGCGGCAGGTATTTCTCCTTCTGCTGCGCCGTGCCGCCGAGGCGGATGAGCTCGGCGGCGATCTCGGAGCGGGTGCCGAGCGAGCCGACGCCGATATAGGCGCGCGACAGCTCCTCCGAGACGATGCACATGGCGAGCTTGCCGAGGCCCAGGCCGCCGGCACTCTCGGGCACGGTGAGGCCGAACACGCCGAGCGCCGCCATCTCCTCGACCACGGCGAGCGGGATGAGCTCGTCCTTGAGATGCCAGTCATGGGCGAAGGGCGCGACGCGCTCGGCGCCGAAGCGGCGGAACTGGTCGCGCACCATGTCGAGCGCCTCCTCGCCGAGCGCGAGGTGGCCGAAATCGCCGCCGTCGAGCGCATCCTTCAGCAGCTCGGCAAGCCGGGCGCGCGCCGCCTCGCTGTTGCCGGCGCGCACGAGCAGCGCGACCTCGGGCCGGCGGAAGGCGTGGAGATCGTCATCGCCGAGCCCCAGGTCGTGCGGCCGCAGCACCTCGACCTGGCTCAGCGCGATGCCGCCGGCGAGCTGTCCCAGATACTCGCCGAACGCCATCTGCAGCATGAGCGCCTCGCGCTCGCCGAGCCCGCCGGCCTCATCCAGCCGCTCGGCCCACAGGCGCATCTGCCGCAGCGCTTCGACATATGTGGCCATCCAGGCGTAGCCATGCGCCGCGAATTGCCGCGCTTCCAGCAGCGCCGGATCGATCGTCCCGCCCGGCGCGAGATCCGCCAGCAGCCGACCCTTGGCCGCCGCGAGCAGGCCCTCGGCGGCGCCGAGCGCGCGACCGGTGAGCGCAAGGAGGTCAGGGAGGAGCGGACCTGACGGGGCGGTGCTTGCTGTTGTCCGGACGGAACTCATCGCTGACCTCAAAGCCCCTCTCCCCTTGCGGGAGAGGGAGGGACCCGGCGCGAAGCGACGGGAAGGTGAGGGGTTTGCCCGCAGCCCCCTCACCCGCGATCGCTTCGCGATCGCACCCTCTCCCGCAAGGGGAGAGGGCTGGCGGGAGCGCCGTTGGCGCTCAGGCCTGCGCCGCCTCCTCGAGCGTGCGCATGCCCGGACGCTTGGCCTGCACGAGGACGGCCATGTTGCCGGGCTTGTGCTCGTTGCGCCACATCTTCATGTGCGCGCGCGGGATGTCCGACCAGGAGAAGACCTCGGACATGCAGGGATCGATGCGCCGCTCGACCACCAGCCGGTTCGCCTGGCTCGCCTGCAGCAGGTTGGCGAAATGGCTGCCCTGGATGCGCTTCTGCCGCATCCACACGAAGCGTGCGTCGAAGGTGAGGTTGTAGCCGGTGGTGCCCGCGCAGAACACCACCATGCCGCCGCGCTTCACGATGAAGCAGGAGACCGGGAAGGTCTGCTCGCCGGGATGCTCGAAGACGAAATCGACGTCGTTGCCCTTGCCGGTGAACTGCCAGATCGCCTTGCCGAACTCGCGCACCTTCTTCATGTAGTCGCCATAGCCGCCGGTGGCATTCACGTCGGGGAGGCGCCCCCAGCAATCGAATTTCTTGCGGTTGATGACGCCCTTGGCGCCGAGCGACATGACGAAGTCGCGCTTCTCGTCCTCGGAGATGACGGCGATCGCGTTGGCGCCGGCGGTGGCGATGAGCTGGATCGCCATCGACCCGAGCCCGCCGGCGGCGCCCCACACCAGCACGTTCTGGCCCGGCCGCAGGACGTGCGGGCGATGGCCGAACAGCATGCGGTAGGCGGTGGCGAGCGTCAGCACGTAGCAGCCGCTCTCCTCCCAGGTGAGGTGCAGCGGCCGCTCCATGAGCTGCCGGCCCTGCACGCGCGCGAACTGCGCGAAGGAGCCGTCGGGCGTCTCGTAGCCCCAGATGCGCTGGCTCGGCGAGAACATGGGGTCGCCGCCATTGCACTCCTCGTCGTCGCCGTCATCCTGGTTGCAGTGGACGACGACCTCGTCGCCGACCTTCCAGCGCTTCACCTTGGAGCCGATCGCCCAGACCACGCCGACCGCGTCGGAACCGGCGACATGGAACTCGGCCCTGTGCACATCGAAAGGCGAAATCGGCTTGCCCAGCGCCGCCCAGACGCCGTTGTAGTTGACGCCGGCGGCCATCACCATGACGAGCACCTCGTCGGGGGCGAGCTCGGGCGTCGGCACGGCCTCGACCTGCATCGCCGATTCCGGCGGCCCGTGCCGGTCGCGGCGGATGGCCCAGGCATACATGCGCTTCGGCACATGGCCGAGGGGCGGAATCTCGCCGATCTCGTAGAGGTCCTTCACCGGCCGGCCGGCCGTCGAACCCGGGGCGAAAGGGATCACCTGGGCAGGCTCGCTCATCGCACCACCTCCGTTGCCGCCAATAGCCGCGCCGGTCGCGCTGCGGCGCAGCAAAGCGATAAACACCGGTGTAACGGAGATGTCTTTGTGCTGCAATGCACAAAAGCCGCTTTGTGTCGAATCTGCTGTTGACAGATAATTTTATTGCGACTTGGTGGCGCAGATGGCCTTGAGCGCCTGCCAGTCGGCGTTCGACAGCGCCGGCGATTTGCCGTGCGTCGCCTCCGCCCGCACGGCGGCAAGGCGCTGCGCATCGGGCGGATGCGTGCTGAGATAGGGCAGCTTGGGGCCGAGGGCCCGCTTTTCCATGCGCTCGAAGAACGCGGCGAAGCCCTCGGTGCCGATGCCGGCGCGCCGCAGCAGCGTCACGGCGCCGGCATCGGCCTCGGCCTCCATGGCGCGTGAATAGGAGAGCGACGTCAGCAGGAAGCCGACAGAGGCGCCGGTGCCGTTGCCCAAGGTCACCTCGATGAGAAGCGCGAGCCCGGAATTGGCCACCAGCGCCCGCATCGGGTGGCGGTTGAGGGCGTGCGTCAGCTCGTGGGCGATCACGCCCGCCACCTCGTCCGGCGACTGCGCCTCGCCGAGCAGCCCGCGCAGCAGCACGATACGTCCGCCCGGCAGGGCGTAGGCATTGACGATCGGGCTGTCGCGGACGATGACGGTGATCGGAAAGGGCGGCTCGACGCCCTTGGTCAGCTGCCGGGTCAGGCCTTGGAGCGCCGCCGACCCGGCCGAGCCGGTGCAGCGCTCGCCCCAGCCGGGCTGCGTGTCGACGGCGGCCCCGAGCTTCTCCTCCCAGCTCGGCGGGATGTACGCGACGATTTTGCCGGCGATGAGCGGCAGGCCCCACCACAAGCCGCCGACGGCGGCGAGGAGGGCGACGGTGGCGATCGTGCCGTAGAGGAGACGGCGCCGGGCGGCCCGCCGCAGGTCAGGCGCGGCGGCCATCACCGCGGCGGCGAAGGCCGGATCCTCCACCGTCAGCCGCGCTTCGCCACGAGCGAGCCGGACCGGGCCCTTGCGCAGCTCGTCGGCGCGGAGGGACACCGAGCGGTAAGGCCAGATCTCGCCGGCGTCGCCCCCCGCCTCGGCCAAGCGGATGCCGTCATCGACGCGGATGCCCTCCGGCGCGAGCGTGACCGTCACGGCGCGGCGGACGGCCTTGCGGCCGTCGCTGATCCACCCCGCGAAGGTCGGCGGCGCGCTCAGATGAACCCGCCCACGTCCAGCGTATCGAAGAGTTGCGCCAGCCCCTCGCCCCCCTTCGGTCGCCGCCGGCCCGGCGCCTGGCTCAGCGCCGCCAGCTCGCCCGCCGCGTAGATGTTGAGGTGATTGCAGAAGAAGCGCACGTAGCGCTGGCCGACGAACGCCATGGCGAGGCCGGCGGTGAAGACGAGCAACAGCACATTGCCGAACTGGAACCAGAAGAGGTCGCGCTTGCGCACCGGAAAGCCGAAGCAGACGCGGCCGAAATGGGTATTTTCGGCGATGTAGCCGAAGGCCCGCGCGAAGTAGTGCAGATAGCCGATGATGCTGGTGATGAGGTAGGTCAGGTAGAAGGCGATGATGGCGCCGATGATCGCCGATTCGTGCTGCGCGAGCTGCTGCGGGTCGTGCGGTATTCCCGCGATCAGGAAAAAAAGCCCGCCGCCGATGAGGGCGGCCAGCAGCAGGCCGAGGATGTTCGCCGCGTAGGCGACCAGGAAGGGTCCGAGCAGTTTGCGGCCGGTGCCGTCGAAATGGAAATTCATGTCGCCGAAGCCGGTGTGCCTCGTCTTGTAGCGCCACAGCCCGACATACTGCCATGGCGCGGCGAGGCCGAGCGTGATCGGCAGCAGCAGGGTGTAGCCGATGGCGCGGAAGGCGTAGCCGGCCGCCGAGCCTTCGACTCCGCCGCGGATGCCGTGCCACAGCGTCCGGCTCATCTGGTAGCGCCGGCTGCCATACTGCGACACGAAGACCACGAAGAGCAGGACCGAGAACTGCACGAGCAGCCCGAGCACCGGCGCCAGCTTGGCCGGCACGCCCACTCGCACAAGCAGCCACCCGACGCCGAACCCCAGACCGAAGATCAGGGGAAACAGGACGAGGGCCATGAGGAAGCGGCGGAACAGCTCGCCGCCGGTGCCGTCATATTCGAAGCGCTCGCCCAGCAGGCTCACATGGCTCCAGAAGTATTTCCGGATCCGCGTCCTGCCCCAGAAGCGCGAATAGATGCCGAGCGTGACGATGCCGAGCAGCAGGACCTTGAGCCAGAGGACAAACAGCTCACCTGTCCGCCCGTCATAGATGAGGCGCGTTTCCTCCGGGTAACCCGCCCGTACGCGCGCAGAAGGACCGGCAGCGCCGATCCGGTCGGATGTGATCGTCATTTCGAGACCCCCTTAAACGGCAATATTGTCCATTCGTACTATACCTATGGTTAAAAATCTGCATACGCGGCCCCAGCGTCATTGTGCGGCGCAACAGAGCGTGGGATATTTCCTGGTCCAGGCGTTAGACATCGTTGCCACCCTCGCAACAGGCGACACGAGAGACCGGGAGATGAGCGAGACCGAGAAGCGCGTGCAACGCGAGGAGCCGTGGCTCTTCCGGACCTATTCCGGCCATTCCTCGGCGGCGGCGTCGAACGCGCTCTACCGCACCAACCTCGAGCGCGGGCA
>Ga0209488_10000660_pt1 | contig 29173 bp, 36 predicted proteins | sample Rivendell_Oct201_8_FD_188349 | JGI IMG/M metagenome (GOLD analysis project Ga0209488, IMG submission 188349) | Vadose zone soil microbial communities from the Eel River Critical Zone Observatory, Northern California, USA -... | ecosystem: Environmental > Terrestrial > Soil > Vadose zone >...
CCCGATGCGGACAATATCGAGGCTAGTAAACTTCACCTTCATCGAGTCCGAGTCCAGAAGGGCGATGAGCTTGAAAGCTAGGCTGTCTCCCCAGATTTTAAGGAGCGGGTGGTTGGTGACAGGGCGGAGTTCCTTGGGTACTGGGTACGCCTCGGGGCCAGTGGGCGCCTCCCAGGGAGTGGTGCTGGTGCGCGCGACCAAGACCGGGGCAGAGGGCAAGCCGGCGTAGTAGAACTTGGCCTCCAGGTCGGACAGAGGGGACGATGCCATGAATAAATGTGCAGTGCTTAGAGTGAGTTAGGAGTACCCCTAGCTTTTGCTTTTTATCTGATCTGGATTTTTACCTATTTGTCATGGAATCGTCGTACGAGTCCAAAAAAGTAAGTGGCAGGTTTCCTGATGAAAACGGTAGTAGCAGCGATGGCCATAGCGAGGGCGGTGGCGGTGACCATGATAGTGACAGTGGTGGATAGTGGTGGCCATGCCGTGGCGAGTCGGCGAGGGCGTGTGCCCACGCCTAGTTTTTCCTAGGGAGAATACCATAACGGTAGCATGCGCAGAAACCCCAGTAACCCTTCTGCTCGCTGGCTCTGCGAGATGTTGCGTTACCTTACGGACTCCACGGACACGGACTTAGACATGTCCATGTCAAACCGTATTTTCACACGTGGTAAGCCGGCGTGATGCCGTGGGTAAAGAGTCCGGAACCGCGGATGTGGGCTCCACTTTTCAATCGAGTCCATGCTGGAAAGAACCCGCCTGAATACACCACTTATCTCCGCGCCCCGACTTTGTTCGTGATCGATGATCTTCCAATCACGTTTCACCAACTGAACCCAATACCCCACAACCCAAGAATCGCGTGGATGTCCAAACTGGCGGCTTGGGATGTAGATATCTAATAACATTATCGTACTCGACCTCGTTACCTCTATAAGCTCAATAACTTGCACCTTTTTGTGTCTTGTATCACTCGACAAGCCTCGTATTTTCCGCATGTCTTCAAACCAACTGAAGTCCTATTAGTTCTACTGTCAAAAGTAATGACCGTGGCAACCTAAAGGGACGAGCCACATTGAACGAACGCGAGAAAAGAACTATTTCCAGTAGAGCCATCAAACCACTATCCCACCGAACCAAAGCCGCTCTAGCAGTTTTTGATTGCAAGGCTCGCGGAACCGCTTCGCATGTAGCATATCTTCGCTTTGATGCAAGCTGAATCGGTGCACGGGGTCGTCAGCACAGATCCCTTGCTCTGGAATTTAGTGAACGTCTATTTCAGGGACCAACCATCAGCCTCGAAACAGCCAAAAGCATAGATGCCGCAATTCACGCACCTGGACTAGACCCGGGTCCGTTTCCATGTCTAGAGGTGGAAAATCGAATCAGAAGGGAGGATGGAAAGTGGAGGGAGAGAGGACATACTCTTAGTCACAAGATGCCACCACGTTGCATTCAGTGGCCCATCCTCGGGCCAATCGATATTCTTGCCGTACGCTTCACGCGTGCTGTACTCGAAGTTGAAAGTCGGCCCCACCTTCGTCTGTCCGTCCAAATTAGTGTACGAGGTTGGGTCGCTCATCCACCTGTATCCCATCAAGACATGCCTGTCCACACATTTCTTGAACTGATATGCGACTCACGTGTGCGCATTCACGACCTCGAATGTCTGGTAAGGTGAGTCAAAATGAAGGGAGCGAGGTCAGATTGATTGAAAGGACGTACGGAGGAGTCGACATCATACATGCGGAAGCCAGGATTCAGGCTGGTGAATGTCGTGACGGATGGCCCAATCCAGCCCGTGGCGACTGCTGTCGTTTCACTTTGGATGGTCCCATTATGGCTGTAAAAGATCTGTATTTGTCAAATATCAGCGAGCAATAAATTCGACAGGAAACCATAACGGACATGAAACTGGTCCTCATGGCTATGACCGAAGAATATGTCTGTGAATGTACGTGAAGGTTTTATTTCACCCGGAGTCATTGAAGACATACTTGCGATTACATGTGGGGCATAACGGTCGACGCTAATGTTAGAGGTGAGCAAAGCGACAAAAAAGAACTTGGAATCTGCTTACATCTGGTAAACTATCGACAAGATTGATATCAGGCTATCAATAATGACAAATGTCACACTCACAGAGATTAGTTGGGACTTCTAGAGCATCATTCCCATCCCAGCCAGTAGGAACATGGCCAACGAGCCAAACTGATCCAAAGTCTCAAGTAAATACACGCAGAGCTCATTAGAGACACACCTCTGTCACCATTGTCTTCGGCATCCTGACACTCATCCGTAACAAACCGCAACATTCCCGAGACGTCAGGTTTGTCCGCATCCACGTAGTTGAAGTTGTTAAACCTATAAACGGTTAGTGTCACCACCACATCCTGGTGTGATCCATCCACACACATGTAATCTGGATCACATAACTGCGTCAGCTAAATTTGGCCTAGGAAAAGCGCACATACAGAAGTCGGTATTCATGACAACCACGCGCAGCCCGTCACGGCGACGCACACTATACGCTCCATAGTGAGTGCGGACCTGGTGAGTTGCGCTCTGAGGTAGTTTCCATAGGCCCGCGACATGATCGTAGTTCCTATGAAAATCTCTTCAATTCGTCCCGACGGGAAACATACGGTCGATGCTGACCAGCTGAACTGTTGCCCTAGACCGCCTCCCAGTGAATGAGGAGCATCCTGGGCTCTGCAATCCATCAGTAACTAATTACAGTCTTCTGCGAGATGGAAGGACATACTGGTTGTAGGTGTCATGATTTCCTAGTGCAGGATAAAGTGGACCACCCGATACACGCTTGAGTAGGTCATACACTACAACCTATCTCCGAGTGAGTATTGATAACCTTCAAGTAATCACGTATGTATGCTTACCTCCGCCCACATGACATAATCCCTAATTCCCCGTGAGAACCTGCACCAGACCCTAAAAGAACGCGGCTCACCTTGACAACTGATTCTCCGGGTCGTGTGAGACGGCGTCACCTGTGAATATGGAAAAATCGAATCCCGTATTCACTGTGCCGGTAAGCACAGGAATCGCCTCGACCACCGCAGCCGCGAGCGACAATGGGGTGTCACTGTTTCGTACGTACGGCGGTCAGGATGGGGCTCCCATTTCTAAAATCAAGTCACTGACGCACCACTCGAACGAACCGAATCGCGGCGCTGAAAGGACTGTCTGGTTCGGGATTTTTGCGTTGACGCTATAGGAGCGACAGCACGGGGCAGCCGAGCAGTTCGCTTCTGAGGCCGTCGCATAACCTACAGTGCATGTTCAGAGTAGTCATACATAAGTCAAGCCACTGGAAAGTGAAAAAGGCCAGAAGACATTTGTTTCCATTTTATTCGGTCCATGGTAAGACTTATAACGCCGGATTGGAGCCCCGCACCCCAAGAAGCACAATAACAGGATCAGAATTGGAGACGCACGAGGGTCGATATGGAAATCCGACAAATGCAGCACTTTGAGGAGCTTCCCGCTCGGTTTCCTTGGCGGCGGCAGTGGATTAGGTTTCGGCTTCTTAAACCAACCAGTGAGGTCCAGAGGGGGGAAATCCGGGCGCGGACACATCCCAAGTAACCTATGGCATATCAACTAGAACAAGAGGGGGGTACGGCCAGCGGCATGGCAACCAAGTCAAAAATAACATCCGACACAGAGGGACCCACGCGGGCAACTGAGACCAAATACGCACTTGACCATCGTACTCGCGCACTTTCGCCTGGGCGAAGACTTGCGTGAGGACCGAGCCGTACGCCGTCGCACTGAATTCCTTTTCGCAAGTAAAGGGGAGCTTGAGCTGCTGACAGAGGAATACGAAGAATTCGGGCCCTTGCTCGGGCGCGGCGAGCGAGAGAAACTGGCCGATCTGAAGGATGGAGATGCAGGCCGTGCACTTGTCTTTCTTGAGAATGTTGCTGAGGGTCCAGTTGAATTGTCCCAATGCATTTTTTAAGAGATATTCGCCCGAGGCGCGCTTTGGGAGGGGGTGGGGATCCTGGGTGTTGTTCTGTGCGAGAAGGGTGAGTGGGGGGGAGGGGTTGAGAAATAGTAGCGAAGGAACAAGAGTGGCGCGTCAAGAGATCCTCCTCCGCTTGAACGAGACAATGACCTACCTGAGGTATACTATTTGGGTCCGTCAGCTCAGGCGGGAATACTTTGTGCTGCAAGATGTGAATCAGGGAACTAAACACTTCACAAAAAGTGAGATGTGTGCGCACGAGCACAGGATCGTAAATGACGGGTTGAGGTTGGGCTTTGGTAGAGGTGGGGTCATTGTAATACGCCTCAAATAGGCTGGTCGGAAATGCGCCCGGAGGAGCGTACGACGAGGGTGCGGTGCTAGTGGACGACGAGGCAGCAAGGCCACCAGTAGTCCGCAACGCGAGTGAGACTACAGCACAGACCAGAAGCCCACGAACGCGAGTCATGACGACAGTAAATCTCTACGAGGGTGTTTGAGAAAGACAACACGGCCGCGGCTGCGAAGGGGGTATAAATCGAAAACAGAGGTGCCAATGCCGACACGTGAATGTGTAATTGCCGACGCGGGCACACAGGAGTGAGTCCTAGCGAGCGCATACGTTCGCTACGGACTAGCGATATAGTACAATACATTCGGTGCTCTTCTCTACCCATGGATGCACTGGTACCAAGCGGTAGTTCCGACCTCGGTTCCCGATCAAAGTGACATGATCCCGCCTTCCCCAACATGTGTGAACGTGACTAACGTGGAGGTGGCCTGAGGTGCTTCAACCGGGCTGATGTTGATACCAAAGCAGACGCGGGAGGACAGATGAAAGTAGGATACAGATTCATGCAGCAGGAGTTCCATACATGCTGAATTTGATCGTACCTGAGATGCTGTCATCCTGCGCTCGCTTCACCGTTGCCATGTGATCAACCATCTTGGAACCCTACCCCGTGCACTTGGCACACTAACTCATTCAAAATGGACACCGCCTTTCGCTCGGCTTTGGACAGCCCCCCCATCAAAGCCCACATGAACCAATAATCACCATACAACGACCCAAAAAGAAAACGGATTCAAGAAAATGCCCTTGGGAAAATCGTTCGAGCTACTTTCCTGCTTGCACAGATCCAAAGCCTTTGATGCAGTTTTGGATGGCAATGCTCGCCGAGCCGCTTCGCATGTAACATATCTTCGCCTTGATACAATCCCCAGTGCATGCGGCCGTTCCCACGGATTGTTTACCCTGCAAATTAGTGAACGTCTGGTCCACATGAAAACCATCAGCTTCTCCCCAGTCAAGGGCCTATTTTACGCACAGCAACCAGACTCGGGTCCTTTTCCATGCCTGAAAGTAAAAAAATAATTGAATCACAAGGGTGGGTGGAAAGCGCTAGAAGAGAAGGCATACTCTCAGTCACACGATGCCACCAAGTCGCATTCAGTGGTCCATCCTCGGGCCAATTGAAACTCTTGCCGTACGTATCACGCGTACTGTACTCGAACGCGTAAGTCGGTCCCACCGCCGTCTGCCCATCCAATCCAGGGTACGTGTTTACGTCACTCTTCCACCTGTATCCCTATCAGGTCATGCCTGTTCACACAGTTCTTGGACTGATAAGCGACTCACGTGTACGCATCCATGATCTCGAAAGTCTGGTAAGAAAGTGAGTCGAAATGAAGGATGCGAGGTCAGATTGATGGAAGGACGTACAGCAGAGTCAACATCATATACTCGGAAGCCAGAATTCAGATTTGTGAGCGGTGTGATGGAGGGACAGAGCCAGGATGTTGTGAGCGCTGTCCCGTCACTTTGGTTGGTCCCATTATTTGAGTAATAAATCTACATTTGTTCAGGATTAGCGAGTAAGAAAGCAGACACGAAACGATGACGGACCGAAAACTGGTCCTCATGGGTATGGCCGAAGAATATATCTTTTAATGTACATGAGGAATTCGTATCATCTAAAATCGTGAAGACGCACTTGAGATAACGTGCGGAGAGAAACGGTCGACACTGATGGTTGGAGTAAATCACGCGGAAAAGGAATGGAAACCGCTTACATCTGGTAAACTATCATTGAACGTGTCAACTCAAATACAAAAAGTCATAAATGCATCACACCCACAGAGATTACTTGGTGCCTCCAGTGCATTTGTCCCATCCCAGCCGGTGGGAACATGACCAATGATCCAAACTGATGGAAAAGTCTCAGTAAACACACAAGGAACTTATAAGGGACACACCTCTATCACCCTTATCTTCAGCGTCCTGCAATTCATCTGTTAAGAACCGCAGCATCCCCGAGACGTCCAATTGACTGAGGTGTATATAGTTGAACCAGTTCGCGCTATGGCCCAAATTGGTAATCACGACACCTAGATATAACATAACACGTACCGGTAATCTACGTCGCGTTCTCTATGTCACTGAGGTTGAGCTGAGGAAGGCAGTGACACTTACATAGATCGGTATTGAGGGAGACCACGCGAAGTCCGTCTGTGCGCTGCACACTATACGCAGCATAGTGGGCACGTGCCTCGGCGACCGTACTCCCGGGTAGCCACTGCTCTTGCTGCCATAGTGCCGAAACATGGTCATAGTTCCTATACAGAATATCTTCAGTCTTTCCGAATGACGAACGAACGAGTAATGCTGACCAGCTGAACTGATTCGCCAGGTCGCCTCCTAGTGAGTGAGGAGCATCCTGGGCTCTGTAATACGTCAGTGGTCGCTTGCGGTCATCAATGACAGAGCATGGCATACTGATTATAGCTGTCGTGGTTTCCTAGTGTAGCATAAACTGGCCCAGAACCCAATAGGCGCTTGAATAGGTCATATGACACGGCCTGTTTCGGAATGAGTATCGTTAACCTTCAAGTAAGCGCGCGTTTGTGCTCACCTCTGTCCACATGACATAATCCCTAAACCCCCATTAACGCCAGTACCAGTCCGTCGAGAAATATGACTCACCGGGACAACTGATTCTCCGTGTCGTGTGCAACGAGGTCACCTGTGTATAAGGTGAATGCGAACCCCGTATCTTTTGTGCCGGAAAGCACAGGAATTGCCTCGAGCGCAGCAGCCGCGAGCGAGAATGGCGTGTCACTGTCCCGTGAGACAGAATAAAGCGCTGGTCAGCCAACTGATCGGCCCCATACTAGGGCACTGACGCACCAGTTGAACCAGCCGTATCGCGGCGCTGGAACGGTTGCATGGTGCGGACTATCTGGGTTGAAGTTGTTCGCGCGACAACACAAACCAGACGTGCAATTTGCCTCTGAGCCTGTCGCATAGCCTACAGTTTGCGTGAAGTAGTCATGTTAAGTCAAGCAACTGGAAGGAGCTAGACAAGGAGAGAGTGGATAACCCGGAGAACACACCAATCTGGTATGGGATTGGGGAAGGCTCGGAGGTGGAGATTGATCCGGAGAGGAAAGTAGAACTTTTGGCGGTAACGGCGTACCCCAAGACGCACAACAACAAAAACGAAGAGAAAAGGTTGAAGACGCACGAGGGTCGATATGGAAATCCGAGAAATGGAGCACTTTGAGACGTTTCCCACTCGGTTTCTTCGGCAGAGGCAGTGGGTTAGGCTTTGGCTTTGAAAACCAACCAGTGAGGTTCAAGGGTGGAGTAGGCGGGAGTGTGCACGTGTTGGGGATGTAGTTATGGCATATCAGCTAGAGCAAGGAAGGCACAGCCAGCAAATCAATGACGATGTCGGACACGAGCTTCCGGTATCAGTGCGTACCTGGCCATCGTACCCCTGCACCCCCGCGTTCGCCAAGACTTGCGTGAGCACAGGACCGAGCGTCGTCGCGCTGTATGTCGTGTTACAAGCCGAGGAGAGGCCGAATTCCTCACAAAGGAACACGAAAAACGGGGGACCTTGCTCGGGGGCGGCCTGGGAGAGGAACTGGGCGACTTGAAGGACTGCTTGGCAGAGCGCGCACGTCTTGTCCGCGAAGGCGGTGCTATTGTGCAGCCATTTGACCTGCGTTATCGCGGTTTGCAAGAGAGTCTGGTCGGCGACGCGCGGTGGGAGAGGGTGGGGATCCTGCGGATCATCCTGTACCGGAATGGTGAGAATGGCAAACGCAAACTAACAGAGCGGCGCATGACGTGATCCACCTGGGGTATGTTGTTCGGGTCGGTCAGCTCGGGGGGATATACCTTGTGCTATAGAGTATGCATCAGGAAATCGAGTGATTCGTAAAGGGAGACATGTATGCGCACGAGCACAGGGTCAGAAATGACAGGCCGTGGCTGAGCCGAGGTGGCGGTGGGGTCATTATAATACGAACTGTACAGCCCGGTTGGAAATGCACCTGGAGGAGCGTAGGACGAGGGCGGTGCAGAAGACGGAGAAGAGGAAGCGATGCTAGCGTGAAGCGCGATTGCAACGCAGAGTAGAAGCACTAGTCTGGATAGACGAGCCATATAGGGTTGTCGTACCGTAGATCCCGCGGGTATCCGTGCGGGGAAGAGCAGAGGGGGACAGCACGGCCGCAAGAGCGTATAAATAGGCAAAAGAAGCACATCTGGGTAACGTCAACCTAGGACACTGAAACTGAGAACGTTTTGTAGAGTTGCTTTTCATTGGAAGGGAAGGGATGGGCACGTTCGATGTTTTTATTCCCCATGGTCAGCCAGCCATGCGATCCGAACGTCAGGCCGAGATTCGGCATACGCCATCAGATAGAGGGACACGCGGTCTGCTGAGCATATTAATATATCATCGCGGCTCCACATGCACGAGAGTGAGTAAATACAACCGACGGCATGGCAGTTGAAATTGATCTGATACATTTCTAATCCGACGCTAAACGCGAGCATGAGAAAGTGTGGGTATTGTAGGTCGTAGTCGGATTACGGTAGTCATACAGGTAAATGCAGGAGCACGAACATGAGTAGCCGAACGCTGGATATTATATCCTCCGGATAATCATAATGATACGTCGATTCATAGCGTGGTGGGTCAGAGCACCAACAAATTCGCTGAGCTGCTGGTCATCGGATAGAGCCGCCTGGTGCCGGAGTGGTGGTTTGACCGTGAGATGACCCAAATCAGGCACTCGGGATAGGCGACGAGGACTCACCAGTGTAATGGGCTATGTGGAGAGACCATCGCCGGATAGTGATGAGCCTCCATTGGAACTTCCCGGGGAGCTCTCGCTGTCCGTTACTTGCTTGCGACTGGATGTAGGGGGGGGAGCTTTGGAAGAACCGTGATGCTTCTTGTGGCTACGCGCTCGCACCCTCTCCTCTGCCTGTTTACGGGACTCCATCCAGAGGCGCAAGGTATAGTCACGGAGTGACTGAGAGTAGAGGACGAGGGGGTCGGTGGGAGGAGGTTCCACAGAGCCTTGGGGCGGAACGAACATGACCGTAAGTCGAGGAAGAGATATGATATGCCAAAGAGGGGTAAGAGACGAGGGGAATTGAAAAGTAAGGGAGGGGCGCACGGGGGGCGATTTATAGGAGGGGAAGATAAATGAAATTTGGTGAGTGTGTACGGCATGGAGGGCCCGGGGTCATTTTCGTTTCATGTGCGTGCGGGAGCGGTGGAGCGGAGACTGTGTGGCGCTTCGCCCATTCGCATCACACGCCGGTCCTCCGTTCCTGCGCCGTACAGACACCCCTTGTGTCCATTCCATCTCATCACAACCACCAGAGCTATCAATTTCCTCGTACGCGCTGATAGATAAACCATCAACTCGCTTGTTACCCATCTACGACTCCACTCACGTCCGGACGCCGAGGCGATGCCAACCGAGGTTACTCAGCCCCCTCTCTCAGAGGTACAACTGCCAACTACCGCAGCTGTCCGTGGCATTGACGTTTAAGGTTACCACTGGTATAAAGAAAAGGTAATGATGATTCTGCGGTTGTCAGTAACAATCGCCATAGATGTAGATGCACAGCCTAATAGGCCATCAGCCCCGGATCTGCTCCGTGCTCCGTGCGAGTATCTGGCACCCGATCTGGCGCAATCCGTGATATAATTATAGTATCACTACCTGACTCGACTCACACCACGAGCATAACTGCCTGCGAGGCGAGGCGATAGTTATCAAACAGGATCAGGGGAGAAAAAAGGGCTCAAGGCGCCTCCTGTCGTATCCAAAATTATAATTTTTAAATTTAACTCCTGTGGAGCTGCTACCGCCGACTTGACTACGGAATCACCTGCCCTTGTCTTCTTTGCGCTGTTGCCAATGACCTCCAGCAGTCTTCCAATCGAATTTTTTCCCTTCGAGATCTCGATCATCCCGATCTCCGCAGACCTGGAGGGCAGAATATGGGCGTGGGACATAAATCGCCCTTAGTAGTGGCCCCACGCGCCGCAGGTGAGCATAACAGTGCCCTTTTGATCGTCTCTCGGGGGCTGATGCTTTTGGGACGTACACGTAGCTCCAAGACCACGCTGGCGATTTTTTTTTGCCGTGCTTCGCGAAGGTGGTGCAATCACCGCTTGGGTAAGAAGCCGAGTTGCTTGGGTTTGATTGGTGGGTTGATCGACACACCTTCTCCCTCCTGCTGCGCCATGTGCTAGTAATTATGCCAGCATCTTCCCTGGGTATTCCCGATGGTGGCGCTCCAGTCTCCACAGTTTCATAAGGGCGTGTTGATGAACCTATAGCTTATCCATGGCCAGGGTTCTAGCAGGTTCGGGTACTGCTTTCGGTCATTTAGTCAAAGTCCGACCTAACCTGGTGACACGCATCCACGGGGAGCCCGCATTCATTAAATCGACCGGATTCTCCGCATGTCCCGCGCATGGGCAACCTATGAGTCAGCTTCTCTCTTATCCCTTCTTACCTTTCTCGTCTACTGTGGTACCAAGATGCTAGTTCATCGTGAGTAAGTTACATCATAGTGTTTCAGCAAACTCGAAGTGCTTCGTTTTCCTGGTATCGTTTCCTGGTATCATCTTCGCTACAAGGAAGCCCGACATCCCGGAGGGGGCAATCGCCTTGCTCCTCTCCGGTAATAAGATAATTGAATCCGGCATTTTTTTTTTCTGGATAGTTTGAAAGTGCCCCTATAACCTCTAAGACACGGAGAATTACATAGGCAATACTGGTTTTGCTCTGCCTTGGCAGCGATGTTGCCTTTGACCTCGCAATGCAATTTTGGGAGAGCATAAGGAACTACTCTTTTGGGGTGAACTTGAAGCACACCTGCAAAATTATCGGGACTTCCCCACATATTGGCCTGCAGGAGATTCTGGAGAGTTTGGATAGCATGGAGCGAGTGGCAATAGGTTGGGCTTATGTAGCTTGCGGGTGGCCCTCATCAGAACAAAAACTTTTCGACTTTTCAGCTTACGTAAAGGCGAAAGGCCAATAAATCCTCTGGCAAATTGTAATGAAATCAATGCTTCTCAAGCTCCTGTTCTGAGAGTACTCCCGGGCCATCGATGAGTCTACTGGAAATAATCTATTCTGGTGAATGATGCTGTGAAAAGTTTTTTTTGATTGCAAAAAATGATAAGTGGTGGACTGCTGTTCCGTTTCAAATTATGTAACTTTTTACCTTTTTTGGATGGGCCGCAACAAGTTTAGCGGAGTGGGGCAGATTTCTTGTGATGACATGGAAGTCATATCTCGTGGTCTAAGCCAATGAACAGCTGACAAACTGATACACGAAGAGGGCGTGCTGTTTTATCAAATCCGCATTAAAGCGGGCCTAAACCATATAAAGGAAATCCAGATGGTCCGCGCAAAGTAAAGGGATGGCATGCGGAAGATGCTGCCAAGGCGATTCCCAAGAGACGGTCCGACTCACCAGCAGCATAACTATTAACGAAGTAGTTATGCAACAACTCAATGGCCCAACAACGGCATTTCGTTCACCGGTCCTTCGTTTGCTTCTAATCTTCGCTTACTTTCTCCACCGACCTTGACGGTGCTCAGCGACGGCCTTGCTCTAGAATCATTGTTAGAAGGCTCTTTCGCGAGTGCCACCAGATCTTCTTCTGCGTTGTGGTATCCCATCACCCAGCCGCACGCCCACCAATCAGCCAGAATCAGACTGTACTGTTGCACTAGTCCATCTCTTAGGTGCGATACATGGTGGTGTCCCACACCAGCCCTTGACCATCTCACTTTCGATGAATTCAACTAGGTCAAAATCGGTCTAAAAGCCCGTTCAGGTGTCTAATGAGTGCCAGTGGCCGATTTGTCTATATTGAAAAGGTGACATTGAAACGGGACAAACAGAAAACCTACTGCTCTGTGCAATAGATACGATGATGTGGGGTTGCTTCCTTGAAGGTTGATCTTGAAATACCTCGGATATGGATTGCCCCATATTTTATTCCGAGTCCTCCGTCAACGATAACTCATACGCGTCCACCTTCTGTTTCAGGCCAGCATCTTCAAACTCTGGCATGAAACAGAAGATGACCTGTGTAAAGGGATATCGACTTTGAGGCGTTCAGTCGAGCTCGCACTCGGAATGAAAGATGGCCAGTGCTCACCTCCCAGAGATCTATATGATCGCCCTGGAAATGCTCCAGATCCTTTTGGCGTTCAACGAGTTTTGCTTTTTCTTACATCAACCACCATGACTTTTTTCAGGATTTATCGCGAATCCAAAATTTGAGTCTGATCAGAGTATCTCGTCGCTACTGGGCGCTTGTGTTTGCCCAGATCCCGACGAGTAAAAATTCGAGGACAGTTTACTTTCGCTTTCGTAGAGAACAGAGCGGACGCCTACACGGTCAAACACGTGATAATGTTCTACTTCCACTGGTTCTTGCTTGCACCTACACCGAATTGGATGTAGCCTCTTCTCTCCTTGTGATTTATTTTCAACATTTGGCGTGTCTTTTGTCTGTTAAAGGGTGATAGGGGACCTGTAACGGATATATATCACATGAACTCCGCATTCACGACTCCGAAAGAGTGGTGTGGTGTGTCCTTCAAGGCTTACACACCTCCGCACTCGCCGCTGGCGGTCCCGACAGAAATCTATGAAGACCAGGACGTACGTTATCCTAGGATGGCGCTTAACCGAATAAATGTGCTCCACTCCAGTCCGCTGACTGGTCAGTGCAGTTGTGCTTTTATTCAGGGACGTACTGTACGTCCGTGTTACCCCACCTGATTGCACTTCACTTACGCAATTGAATGCACTTCGCCGTGGTCTCACGGCCAAACGCTTGATTGCATCCACATACCGAGGACGCGCAACGGCAGAGCCCTTTCTTTTCCGCCAAAGGAAGTTTAAGATCCCTCTGATGTGACAGGACGATCCAGAGTCAGCAGTCCGAATCCAAGGTAGCGGGGTTGCATGAGTGTGGGAGTGATTATTACGCCTGCCATGCAAGCGGTACTACATGTAAAACGGCATCAGGTAGTGTGGAGCAGAAGTGGAGTGGGGGGGGCCTTGTCCAAAAACACAACAAACTATAACGAACCGATCGCATCCGTCCGGAACGCGATCACTTGAAATCAGGTGCATAACTCAAAGGCAAGAAGGAAAAAAATTAAAAAGGTGGAGTGGAGAGGCTCCACGCGCGCGAAAGTGTTCTATGATCGAGACGGGACAGGACGAACGTAAAAGGTCAGCCAGCGGGCGAGTCGACGAAAGCCAAAATAAATAAATAGATAATCAGCATCTTTGCCAGCAACAGCCAAAAAAGAAAAAAGGGTAAGAGTATTACGCACTCGCTATTCCCCCCCTTTTTCGGCTCTGAGACTGTCGCTTCGGTAATTTTGTTTGGTGCTTTTCATCTTCGTTCGTCGTGCCAACCTCACAAGCCTCAAGTGAGATCACTCCCCTCCCTCCGTTCTTTTTTTAAACGGGAACGAAGAGCTCTCCCCAACGACGCACGACGAATATCCCACCAACAAACAACCCGACGCCAGCGACGATATTGATGTTCCCCGGCAGCTTGTCCTGCGCGAAGATCTGCGTGCGCAGGAAGCGCGTCCACGCGCCTTCGTTCGGGTCGACGAGCGCGCCGCTCCGCGCGAGTTGTGTGGGGTTATAGTACGCGGGTCCAGAGTTGGGTGCTGCGCCGCGGCGTGCCATTGCTTTTTGTGACTGTTTTTGCGGTGTGGTGGATTGGGTAGGGAAGGTATGTGTATGTGTGTGTGCAAGAGAGCAGGTCAGCGCCACGCCGTCCGATTTTCCGTTGTTCGTGGACGGCACTTGATTAGTCAGCAGCGACTCGCCGAGTTGAGCGCACGTGACGACACCTCGGGCCTAAATCCGTAAAATCGTCAAGTGTTCGTATTATAACAGCAGACATTACGAGCGTAAGAAAAAGCATAAAAGACATGGCGTAAGTAAGATCTATCTATCGTCTCTCGTCTCTCGCGATAAAAGGGGGGGGGAAAGTCCGAGGGTCATTTTCCATGCCTCACGTCACATCTCATCATGAAGTCCCACTGCCGTGGTGATGTCGTCGCAGAATCACATCGTCGTTCGAGCGCACTTCGATCACAGCCTTCAATCCATGAAACTGCTCGAGATCTCGCGCTTCCGCCCGTGCGACGCCCGATCGATCACTTGGCAGCCAGACGATGGGCGGCGGCGCGATGAGCTCGGGTGCGAACAGGATCATCGACATCTCCTCCGCATGGTCAGCGAATGGTAACGGAGGCAGGCGTGGGGGCGCATCCGGATGCGTGCGCGCAGCGCGTTCGGTAGCTGTGAGGTCGTCCAGCGTTTCGGTCGCTAAACGACCCGGGAAAGTAAATATGATTAATTATCACAGAAGAGCCGCTGAGACAGAATACACATACTGAGTGGTAATGGCCCATGCAGTTGGTGGTGCGACGGTACGACCGCGAGCGTCGTAGACATCATTTCCAGCACGGATGCAAACGACCCACGCGTCCGTGCCCCGCGTCCAGAGCTGACTAGACTCGTGCTCTCTTCATCAAGCGCCGCGGGGTGATTCGGCTGTGCTGCCTTTCGGAATGTCTCAAGAGCATGTAAAGACACCGGACTAAGGGCTCCTCGACCCGGCAGTCGCTCTTTGAGGCGTGTATACACTTCGACAAAGAAAATAGTGCATACCCCTGTGCCGACGAGAGCGATGCCTTCTGGCCATAGCCGCCGACTGAGGAGGATCAAGCCCAGGAGGATGGGTTGCAATGCGATGAGTGACGCGAAGCGCTTCAGAAGCCAGATCTGCAGTAGGCCCCCGGTCTGCGAGCGGGTACGGCCGTACACATAGCCGATGAGGAAGCGGTGGGCTGAACCACGGGTCAGACTCGGAGCGAAACGAGGAGAGTGTGTGTCTTACCAACTAAGGTAAGGAATACCAACAAGACGACTGGTGGACCCATCAGCGGAAAGATCACCGCGAATGTGCTCGCAAAAGTGACCGCCAGGATACAACAGGCCATCGCGAAGAGTGGGTTGTATGTCCCGGGGTAGGTAGCTATGACGGAGATCAGGGGCAGCAAGTATACTCAATGAAAACCATACCTCGGAAACGCTGGCGTGGCGATTTTGCCGCCCTTTCTGCACGCAGGACCCGTCGCAATCGCGAGGGTTGAAGCAAGAGTAGCGCTGGCGACGTGATCGCAACGTTGATGACAATCGCGAGTAGCAGTATGGCGATATATATGGACCCGTCTGCTACACTCTCGCCCCTGCGCGTACCTTGGCTGAATGCGCCAAATGCGTATAGAAACGCACCAGCGGCGACCAATCCAATGACAGCGACAAATACCACCATGTAAAACATCGCCCTCATCACGATACGTTGCCCAGCGGATACGGAGATCGTGCCCACAAGATTAGCCGAGACTGTCAACATATCTCAGACTATTTCTGATATTCGGGGCTGTCATACTTACGATGGAGTGCCCAGATTGCGATGAGTATGAAGAGCGTGGCGACGACGGAGGGCGCGAGAACTGTGGCCAAGCCTGTCGGTAAGTTGCTATCGTTCGCAATGGACCGTAAGAATGGAACATAGTGCGCGTAATCGGGCGACGTCGCAACGGCCAACCCCGCAGTGGCGATCACTGTGCCTAATCAGTTACAGCCAAAGAAGGGAAAACGAGAAGTTGCTCACGGCCAAGAAGAAGTGTTACAGCGATGGTTATGACGACCGTGTAGAACCCAACCTGGTTCATCGTATCGCTCCCACCCTGCTGAAGAATGTCCCATCGCACATCCTCCTTTGCACGCCCCTCAATCAGCTGTATGCCAGGCAGGAATCGCAGCCCCCGCCCAGTGAGGAGCCATCCTTTCACATGCGCTCCATCCGCGATGGCCTGGTACCCATCCTCTTGTGCGATCCGGATATCCTCGTTGATCGTCTTCAGCCGTGTGCGCCATGTCCGAATGTGGGAATATACCGAGCCGAGCTCGTCATGGTTGAGGCCAGTCAGGGGGCGCACGAAGGGAGGTGCGCGCTGCACACGCAGGTGGGGTGGCACCTCCTCGTCTCCTCGGGCCAACCCTCCACCAGCATCGGGTCCTGCCCGTTCTCGCAGAGGGAACGTGGAGCGATGTTCGGATGGTGCAGGTCCAAAAATCTTCGGTCGTCGAACAAAGCGGAATATGCTAGAAGCGCGAGCCGGCTGGAGGGGCGCATCTGGCACAGGTGGCAATACATGGGGCAAGACCATAGGCGAAGGAGCACTTGGTGTGTGCGAATAACGGAAGTCGATGGGTGCCTCGCGGCCTACATCAACCCAGTCGCCATCACTGTCCGAACTTGGCAGATGCGACGGGGCATTGCCAGGAGAATACAGAGTTGCAGGGTCTGTGGTGTCTTCTGCTGCACGAGCGATATAGTTTGGACCGTGCAGCATCGGATCTGGAATAGGAGCGTCCGGTTCCACTTCTTCAATCGGTTGTGGTTCTGGCACCGCATCAAGGATTCCACTTCTGGACGCACGAAAGATATTTGCAATGGGGAAGCGGCTAAAAGCCATAGAACCTCGGTTGCCTTCTTGAAAGCGTGTGCCCACGATGCGCTGGTTAACAGACTCTGAGAAACTAGTGCGATTCTCCTCATCAGCAAAGCGACCTCCATTAATCCCGCGGATGCCAAGTTTATAGTAACTAGAAGGAGCGAGATATGAAGTTGGCGCGAGGGAAGAAGAGGCATCAGCGGGGTTGCGGCCCCTTCGTCTACGACCACCACCTGCCTGCAGGAACTGTTAAGAATGGGAACGGCGGAATAGAATATTGGTGTCTTACGGAGGATCCGGTGAGCACCCTTGGACGGCTGATGTACGCAATACCTTCAGCGTCACGAGCGGGTGCAGGATTGAGATCCGCAATCGAGGGCTCGGGGGTCGTAATCCGGAACGAGGAAATGTACTTGGTCTCTGCAATCTCGAGCTGCTCCAAGATTACGTCGCGGTCCTCGATAAGCAGGGCGAGACGTCGTGTATCGCTTAACCGACCTCAGATCAGTGACCAGGATAGCGGAGATTTGGACGAAAAAACATACACGATCGTGAAGAGGCTCGAGATGTCCACTTCCGGACCGTAATCCTCCTCCGAAAACATGTAAGGACCTTGTCTATGCCGGCCCGATCGCCCGCGGCGGCCGACGCCACTGCTGGCGGGCTCCGCGCTGAAATCTAGCGACGAACTAAGTCCTGTCCTAAGGATGAAGTCCTTGAAACGCCTTTCACCCCAGCCAGCAAAGCCTGGCGCTGTCCGCGCGCTGATCCAACCCATCTCTTTGCCCTGCAGATGGACGTCGGTCCACGTGCGTCGAAACGCAATGAGCTTGCTGTACTCGCGTAGGATCTTGAACACCGCGGGGACGAGGCCGAGAACGATGAGAAGACCCATCAGGATGATGATGCGCAGGCGCGCGCGCCATTTTAGGTCCTGCCCATTCACCACTTCAAGTACAGTGGCATTGTTTGGTGTGACAACGTCGCGGTTGTCAAGAAGCTGAAGAACCCGCAGGACGCTGAGATCTTGCAATGTTGAGTAACCGCCCAAGTAACGTGGAGCGCGGGCAGTCTCGGCCAAACATGGTACGGAGATCAAATAAAGCGGAAGGGCGCCGACAAGACCAAGAATAGACCAGCCCAAAACCATGAGGAAACAAAACCAGAGGGTGCGCTGACTCAACTCTTCGTCTGAAGGGAACCTGCGCGCGTCTGCTGCGGCAGGATCGCTGGGGTCGGTGGGGACGTTGGATATCGGTGGCACCATGGGTACGGGAGGGTTTAAAAATGCCCACAAGTTTGTGCCCAGGTGCGCAGGGCGGAGTCTTCGCGAAATAAGCACGACACACCCAAATGGATGAACATACGCACCTTTCTTGCACAAACCATTCTCGGAGCCCGTATATTTGACGGAAACGTGGCCGAATAAGCGCAAACAATAACTATAAGACGCGTAAGATGTTACTGGAACACAAGGGGAAAGTGCACAACGCACCCATAGCAGTAAACCCGTCAAGCCAAAAAGAACGATAGTAACCAACAAACCATCAACAGAAGCATCTAAACCATGGCCCAGACACACGGTGTTGCCAGCGAGAGAGAATCGGTTGCCAGCTGTTTGAGAAGAACTGGATGATGTAGGTGTTGGGTTCGGAAATGGTCGTGAATCTAGAGGTGTCGTCATAAAAGAGTACGTATTTGATGGGTGTAAAGATGATGAGGAAGTGAGGGAAGGGGAAGAAGTGAGAGACGTCGGTGAAAGACTTGAAATAGTAAGTAGTGAAGATGAGATATCGCAGGATGCGGAACACGACACGGAGGGCGTGTAAGAGGATAATGTGCCTGATGCCTCGCGCCCATATGATGAGGGACTATTCCGGGGTAGGTGTTGACGGACCGACTCGGAATTGAACTTGGAGCGCCCATCGGGAACGGCAAAGTCCAACATGATGACAAATTTGATTGACCAGGTATCGGGGTATCCAACGTAAAATGTGACTTTGGAGGGGCAGACGACTTCAAAGAGCGGTTGCGATGGTAGTCAGTTGTGAAAGAATACAACATAAAATGTTTAAAAAACGGAGGAACTTTCTATACGGGCAAGACGATTCGCGCACAACACGTGGCCGCGATGCTACGCTTACATACGCGACCACCTTATTTTGATTGGTTCACGCACGACCTCATGTTCGATTGCCAGGCGTCTAAACCCCCCATCCGCTTCATCGGAGCCACCTCATCAGTTAGATTTCTAGAGGTTGATGGATGGTTTACAAATCTAGGCTTTTTCCAAGTCGAAAGCAGCAGTGGTAGACGATTATGACTACAAACAACATATCTCTAAACGAAGCGCGATTCCCGAGATGTGGATCGACAGTGGTGTCACGGGTCGATTACTACCCTATTTGATTATCATGGATGGGGCCATGCATTCGAACCACGTGGGCGTTAAGTACAGTGCCGTTCGAAGTGGTACAGCATAGATTTTGGTCAGGGAGGCCACGCGGCTGATGTCAAAGCCGTTGAAAGCCAAAGGGAAGGATTCCCAGTTCTCTGCGGGCAGTAGGACCCCCCGTATGGTCCTAAGGAACTGAGCATTCGATACCGATTGCTTCTTCAGTTCTGCCAGCGTGGGGTGTATAATGTAACCCGAGGCGCTGCACAATTTAGAAAGGCGACGATTTAACATTGAGAATAGAGGATAGCCGGACGGAATGATCTGGAACATGTCAGTCTGGACATCCGCCGCTTACGGCTTACGGGATGACGATCCCGGACCGGCCGTTGACATACGGCGCTGGTTTCACAGCAGGGCTCCTTCACTGTCATCTACTGTTGCATATGGATTAGACTGGCAACAATGAGACAACATTCTGACCATGCACACATTGCCTTGAGGAGTGTTTTTGCTGCCGTTAATTGACAGCAGAAAGCGTTGGAATATGCTAGCGTGGCTTGATCAGCAACCCAAACAACCAGTATATCAACGCCGTTGTCAACTGGTTACAAATCAAATGCCACCATCTCCAAAAGGATAATAGCAGGAGGGCACTAAAAATGGATTAGTATGGCTGGTCCTGGCTTGATGCGAAGACGAGAACGAAGCGTTCAGCGACTTGCTTGTCTGTGAGTTTTCAAAAATCGCTCTGCTTGCGATTCAGACGACGTTCTCTGCTAGCCATCGTGAACGTCCGAGAACGAGACGACAACGTTTCTTTCGTTTCTCAACGAGCGCTTCCCTTTTTTGGACGTCTCTCCTTTGACATTGGTTTCTAGACCGCCTGGGCGAAAAACGTCGAACCTGTCTCGATGAACGGCACTGCTGCGTGTGACTGCAAGACGTTTGAGCGGTCATTTGAACCGCACTTGAGACGTCCCTATCCTGTGGGCGGTCAATCTTAGGAACATCCGCCATTGGGTGAAGGAGTGTGGATTCCATCATATTCGATGATACTAAGCATACACAAGCTACGCCGAGAGGGACAAGAGAAACATATCAAAGAGGGCTGAGCAACAAACGCGAGGAAGAGTGCAGGTACAGGCAATGTCGGTCTATGATCTACGAAAGAAAGTCTTAGAAGAGAGTTAGATAACTAGGAGGAAGGTAGCACCGACTATTGGTTTTTCTCCGTCAAGTAAACTTCACCAGTCCTCGCATCTCGACTCACGGTCACCACTGTGTGGCCGGTTACCCATGGCGGCGCATCTGCTGGAATGAGTGGCGAAGGCGGCCTCTGTTGTTTTGGGATTTTATATTTCGTTGGCTTAGGGTGTGTTTTGTGCGAAGTCCTTCCCCTGGATGGCATCGAAGATCCATGCCCATCGTATTTTTCGAGGAATTCTTGCTTGCTTGGTATGCAGCCCATCACGATATGCAACCACCAGCTGTGAAGAACTGAGAGAGGTGGTCCAGGAGTGTTAGATTGACCAGATACAAAGAGAGGACCGCTACTCACGATGAAGTTAAGGAGTGGAAAGGTAGACTAGGTGGTTGTCGAGGAGAGAGATGGAGGGGGTGAAAACGACAGCCGCAATCAAGTCAAAGGTAGCGCACGGTGTGCCTGAAACATCACTGGTAACTTATCGAGATGCTATATCACATCGTTTCCAGGAGGTAAACAAGGAGAAGGGCTATCAGTAAATCCTGTTGCTGCCTTTTGAGCGCGTTATTCACTTATGGTGGCTGTGCTCTCACACGTCTTTGGTCTGACCATCCCACATTGACGCGCCAACTATGGCGAGCCATGCGCTCAAACAAGTGCGTCCTCGTCAATGGTCCCCTTTCGACTGTAGCGATATGACCCTTTTCTTCGCAGGCGACTTCGCCCATAACGGTGCAACAAGCGCAGACCAATGCTCTTCTTTCCATGCTCAATCTCAACACGCCCGTGGAACCCTCAGCTTCCGTCGTTTCGGCTTCGTCGGGAAAGGCGGCGTCGGGGCTCAAGGTTCCCGCCGCTACTGGCCCTCCTGTGTGGAAGATCCTGGTGTTGGATCAGGAAACGAAGGACATCCTCGCTACAGTTTTACGAGTGCAAGATCTCCGAGACATCGGTGTCACCCTTCACGTGTATGCTTTTTCTCCTTTCATCTCCTGGCGGGTGTTTGATGGTTCATGGTAGGCAACTCCACTCGGCTCGACCACCTCTATCCGACGTCCCTGCCATCTATTTTGTCTCTCCAACCCTCCAGAATATCAGGAGAATCGCACAAGACCTCGGGAAGGGCCTCTATGAATCCTTCAATCTCAACTTCTCTGAGCCTCTTCCACGCTCGCTCCTTGAAGAGCTCGCTGCCGCAGTTGCGAAGGATGGAACAAACGAGCTCGTAGAGCAAGTCAGCACTCCGCGGTGCCCTTCTTCGGAGGCACATGGCTAACTCATCTGTCACCACAGGTCGTTGATCAATACCTTTCCTTCATCGCGCCATCCGGGTCGTTATATTCTCTCTTACCACCGCCGCCCACGCCGACATCGCCCATGTCCAGCCAACCCGTGCCGTCGCAACAACAACTTTCCTCGTATTTAATCCTAAACTCTCCCTCGTCTTCCGAAGACCAAATTGAAAATGAGATCGAGCGAATAGCTTGTGGGCTCTTCAGCGTAGTTGCCACATTGGGTGCGTGTCCATCTGTTCCACCAAGGTGCCCTGTCCTAAGTGTCCGGCAGGTCAAGTACCTATCATCCGCGCACCAAGGGGAAATGCAGCGGAGATGATCGCAAAGAAAGTGGAGACGAAAATCCGTGATTCCCTTATCACATCATCACGCTCACAGACCCTGTCCCTTTTCTCCCAAGAGTCGGGTGGGCTGTCTACCCTCCAACGACCACGTCAGTGCGCCTCTCAGCATTCTACGCACGTTCATTGCCGTTTAACTGACCGACAGTTCTCCTCATCCTCGACCGTAACATCGACCTCGTCCCCGTTCTCTCACACGGCTGGACATATCAGGCCCTAGTCTCTGATTGCCTCGAAATGAAGCTGAATCGCGTCACGGTCGCGTCGCCGCAGAAGAAGGCCTATGATCTCGATGCAAAGGACTTTTTCTGGGCTAAAAATGCCGCGAACCCCTTCCCCCAGGTGGCGGAGGATATCGACACGGAGCTCAATCGATATAAGCAAGACGCCGCAGAGGTCACGCGATCGACAGGTGTCAGCGACGTCAATGACACCACGCAGCTGTGCGACTTTTTGTGCCCCCCTCCTCACTTCTGCGTCTAGCTAAATACGCTTGTGCTTTTCAGGGACCTCTCTACGAATGCGGCGCACCTTAAAACTGCAATCACGCAACTCCCAGAACTGACTGCGCGCAAAGCGACACTCGATTCGCACATGAACATCGCTACTGCGCTACTCGAACAAATCAAATCCCGCGGGCTCGACGAACTCTTCTCGACTGAAGAGGCGATCAACAAGCAAACCGTCGCGACCGTGCTCGAGTACCTCCGCTCGCCCAAGGGGGAGGGAAAGCCGACCGCGGTGGACAAACTCCGACTCGTGCTCGTCTTTTATCTCTCCTCACAGGACAATGCGATCTCGAGAGACGATGTGACCGAGCTTGAGGCAGAGTTGAAGAAGCAGGGGGCGGATGTGGCTGCATTCGAGTATGTCCGGCGCCTACGCGAGATTTCGCGCATGATTGTACCCTCGGTGGGTGCCGCGACGCCGACGCCTGGCACCTACGGCGCTGGTGGCAGCGGCGGCGGCGAGTTGTTCAAAGGCTTCAGTTCATTGGGTAACCGCGTACGCCCATTGTTTCCCGCTTGGTGCGGTAAAAGCGCGTTGCAAGGACTAATCATTTTGGATACAGCTGACAGACAGACTCAAGGAGGGCGGCCTGGAGAACCTAATCTCGGGCGTGCGCAATTTCCTCCCGACAAACAAGCTCTGCACGGTCACGCGGTTGACCGAGGCACTCATGGATTCTGGTGCTGCGTCGAATCAGTCGCTGCAAGAAACAGACGAATATGTGATGCTTGACCCCCGCGCGCCGCGGAATTCCCCCACCGCGGCACGTGCACCTGTGCGGCGCTCCCAGTTTACCGAGGGCATCGTATTTGTGGTAGGCGGCGCAGGGTACGTCGAGTATGGGAACCTCGAGGAGTGGGCGGCCAAGACGGGGAGGCGCGTCACGTATGGCGGGACGGAGATCTGGGACCCTGAGGGTTTCGTGAGTGCGTTGAGGGACCTTGGAAAGGTGCAGGCTTGAAGGTCGGTGCCAGGGAGTACAGTACGACGTGGTGATGGTGACTTTAGCCGTAGACACGCGGAATAGCTGATTTTCATCAAGATGAGACACCCACTCACTTGTGGATTTTGTTCTTGCTCTCTCCCTCTTTGCTCCCATCGGCTATCGAACATCGCAACAATATTAATTAATTTGTCCGTTGATCTGTCTGATCGGTGGTATTGTTATGAGTCGATGAAATGATATGTTGCTGAGTCGTGATAAGGCCATCGAAGACAATCACTGTCTCATTTCCCATCATATAAAGCGCTGTTCTTTCGATGCTTGTCTACGTAGTGCTCACCGAATATTGGAATGTCGATACCCACATCCACGGAACTATACGCTCCACGACTCCCCCCCGAGCTCTGGTTGCTCGTCTTCCGCTTGGCAACCTCTGCACCGATACACACGTCCGCCTCTTACGAGCCCTTCCAGTCCTGCCATGACACGACCGCGGCGCTCTCAGACGCCGCACTCCGCGATAAGTGCACACTCACGCTAGTGTGCAAGCAATGGCGCGCGCTCGCCACGGACATCCTCTACGAAGACATCCGCATCGGCCGCGGTATCTCCGCGCTCCATTGCACATTCAGCGAATGCCATGCCCCCGCAGACGGCGTTGATACCCCGCGATCCCCACGACATCGCGTCCGCCGCGCCGTTCTGCCCTACGCGCACACCGCCACGCCAACGCCCCACGCACCACCCGCTCTCGCTCTCCTCGCTCTCCTCCCACAACTCGAAGTGCTCGTGCGGCCCCCCACACATTACCGCTATCACCACCACCATCACCACCACCACGCCCGCCGCACTGACACCGACACCACCCTAGCCAAGCCGACCCCACGCTTCGAGTTCCCCACCTCCACACCCGCACTGCCCACGCTCCGCCGCCTCGAATGGGCCCACGACCTAACAGGCGCAGCGGCCCGCTCAGGCGGCATCAACGCGCTAGACGAGGTCCTCCGCGCCGCGCCAGCCCTGCACGAGCTCGTCCTCGTCGGCCCTATGCCCTTCACCGCCCTCCGCCAACACCGCCTGCGTCTCCCCGCGCTCCACACGCTCCGCCTCCACGCCGGCGCAGCCGAGTGCCCGCTCGTCGCGCGCCAGACGACGTATTGGGCGCTTCCGGCGCTCGAGCGTGTCGTTGTTAGGGGCGCTGCGGCGGGGGAGGCGCTCGAGGCGCTTTGGGAGGGTTTTGGTGGGCAGGTGCGCGTGTTGGAGATGGAGCTTGGAATGGGTGGGGATGGTGGTGGGGGGTGTTGTGGGGGTAGTGTGCCGATGGCGGATGTGGGCAAGATCGTCAGTGCGTGTCCGGCGCTCGAGGAGCTCAATGTGCGTGTGGGCGCGGAGGACTTGAACAACTTGAACTGGGACGAGAACTCGGACGCTGCGGATGGCGGCGAACCACGGACTTGGTCTTGTGCGCACGATACGTTGCAGCGCGTCGGGATCTGCGTCGTTGCTCGGGAATGGACAGCCAAGACGTGGATGGCGGTTGCTAACTATGTGGTTCAGTTTGGGAAGGGGTGTCCGACGCTACGCTGCGTCATGTTGTATGTACGAGATGTGCAAGTCGCCGCGCAGAACGGGGAATTCCGCGCGCTCCGTGGGACATTGTTGTCAAGTGGGAGACAGCTGATTTTGCGCTCAATTCACGTTTAGACCTCTCAATGCTCTAGGTTGATTTGATATTGACCCTACATTCGCCATCTATTAGTGGTACTCACTACTAATGGCGAGTACTAGTAATACCCCACTCTCTTACAGGATTGCGCACATACGCAGGCGCCGATGATCATGTTTTCGCCGGGATACCATACAATCGTTGTGTGTACATCTAGTCATACACTAATTCTACAGGTTCGGTGCCAGAATGTCACCCAACCTAGAGACAGACGTCTGAGGGTCATCCTTCATGTTTCGCTCTCTTATGCCGAACGGCCTCTTGACTTGACTTGACCTGATAAGGACCGGCAGCACAGCTGCAGCCTCTAGGGCCCGATCGTAGCACTCACCGCCAAATAAAGGCGCAGAAATGACATTACCCATGCCCTTCCAGCATCGGCGCCACCTGTTGCGTGAACGAGCACTGGAGTGCAACCGCGGTACTCCCTTCGAAAACGGAAATCTTGTAACCGCGCCTCAGCGGACACTCAGGCTGTCGCAAGTCCATATGCCTCATTGGCCCGACCCCATGCTGCGGGAAAGAAATGGAGGCAGGAAGTTGTGAAGAAGCCCTCCTATTGCGCGAGATGTACAAGCCCGAGATCTGATTGGGTCCGCTACAGCATTACAGCCTCGTCCTTGCTGCTGGCCGGGGTGGCAGTTGTCTGTCCGGTTTGTATGTCACAGGCTCGCAATGACATGGTGGAAGTCGTGTCTCGGGCTAAGCTAATGAAACAGCTGACGGACTGACATACAGAGGATCAAATCCGCGATAAAGCTGGCCAATACAAATGGCCAATGCGAGAGTAAACGGAGGAATGAGTCCGTGCAGAAGAAGCTGCCAAGGCGATTCCTAAGAGACAGTCCGAGTCACCAGCAGCATTTGTAAGGTTGGGATTACCGCTGGGGAATAACAACTTACCTTCTTCCTCTTCTGGTGCGCTCACAGGAGCAATACTCTCGGATGGCTAGCCATCGAGCACGATATACTAGTTTCCGCTGTTCTTGATGTTCCTCAAGGTATTTCTCCTTGATAATGTTATCAAGCTCTGCTTTTGGTTCCTTGGGCCTTTTCTGGTCGGGGTCCGAAAGCGAAGCTGTGGAAGAAAGCGTTTCGATCTCATTCTCGAGATCTGGTGTTCCGTGGTATTGTTCTCTCGAGTTCAAAGAGAATGAAACATACCCCATGTGTCTTTTTTAACCAAGGAGAAATCCCGTGCCTTTTGTCTTTCTACCTTGTCCTGCTGCAGATAACCGAACACTGTGAGTTGCCGTTCAAAGTGGTCACAGAAAGAGACAACGCACCTTCTTCAGTTCTTTCTTTCGTTGAGCTTTGCACAACGACAATATCCAGAGAGGCTCCATACATGAATTAAGAGGTTGGTACGAAATGCATTCGCGGCATTGTGATTTTTTGGCCATGACAAGTGAGTTTACACGAGCACGCGTGCACTGACGGTCAGAGAGAAAAGACACGTGACCGTGACCGCCATCTCGGTTGCAAGGCTGTCTGTTAGTACTTTAGCTGACTCGGAATTCAGGACTTCACTGGTACTAACGACATCCGAGGAAAAAGGGTTACAAACAAGCAGAGATTATATATTCCATCAATCCCAAGTAGCCTACAATTTACACATTGAACAACGATTGCCAAAACGACTTCTGCTCTGCTTCTTTGGCCACCTTCGGTGGCTATGACACACACTCGAATGGAAGAGCCTACATTTAATCATCGATCTCGAACACGACCGATACTTTGCGAACACCAGAGCGGTCACGGCTCACGTGAAGGTCGTTGACATATGAGCCGGGGCTATTGAGGTACAGACTTATGAGACGCTTAAGGTCATCGTCCGACATTCTAGAATGCATGGTGCCGGGACGTTCTCGAGTTGGACCTGCAACGTTGTCCAAAAGAGGCACATGACCCACATGGTCATCGTCGGTCAGTTCCTGCAGTTAGAGGGCCAGTCAGACGGGTAGATGAATACGAGGATGTGAGAGAGGAACACATACAGCCATGGGGACATAATACTCGAGCCGAGGAGAACCTGGGACGATGGGGATGTGGTGTCTGCCATCGTGAGTTTGGCCCCCACGATAATCTGCAAGGCCCTCAGAGACGTCACAGTCAATAAGAGTAGCATCAGACAAGTAGACAACAACTTACTGGGGTCGGATGAGGCTGGTTGTCGACCCCCACATTACCAGTGTATGGCGCTGGAGGGGGGTAATTGGGATTGCCCATGACGGAGTCAGGGCCAGCAAGATTTAAACCTTGTGGGTGCTCATCTGACTGAGGGCCATGGCCGGAAACAACAAGAGGCGGAGACTGGCATCATAGCGATGAGTGGTTGAGACTGGAAGACACAGCGGGCATAGCAAACCTCAACGCTCTGTACGAGACCATATCGGCATCTGGGAGTAGCACCAGCCGGACCAAGGAACGGCACGAGGGTGACGTGAGGATCACCAAGGCTAGTACTAGTTTCAATGTCCGAAGGCGTTGTGAAGAGAGGCCCATCCTTAAAGAGGTAGGACTCGGAGATGGAAGTGAAAGAGTCGCTGTGGATAGTCTGAGACATGAAACAAGGGGAGGGGAGGCTCTGAAGAGAGTAGCATCAGGTTGAACTTCAGGCTTATAAAGGCGAGGATGGACCGGATGAACAGAGGCTAAATTGATAAAACACCTTCCGCGCTGCTTGTTCCTGGACGTGATGGGTATTATCTGGAATTTGAAAATGATCGAAGTTGTGAGAACGCAGAATGGCAATTGGAGGGAGAAAAACGCAACGACGACTCAAATATCCCCACGCCTTTCCTCACATCACTCCCAGCGAGTTGGCTAGCTCGGCCTATCCATGCGCTGCAATGAACTTCCTTTCCTGGTGACACCCCTTTCCACTAGTTGGATAGAGACAGCTCCCCCTCGAGCTTCCAGGTGTCTGCACATTCTGTTTCATACCGGCGGTAGCGTGGCCCTTCAAGTCGACGCATTCCTCCCAGTTGCTATCGTGCCACTGTCACACACGGTATCCCCCCTGCAATGGCTCGACGATAAGCCAGCACTACTGACACTCTGCCGGGCGCGCTGCTCAATGATGCCGACTGGGACGTGCAGATCGTCACCATCCTTGATGTCAACTCAGCTCCAGCTCCCGCATCAACGCCAGCCACGTCGGCAGCAACCGTAGAAGCTTCAATTATCTTCCTTACCACCTTGACTTCACGCAAAAGGAAGGAAAGCACGGGCCGACATGGTTGACCCCGCCCACCACTGGCCACAGTGAAGCCGCCCGTGATGACAACGCCCATTACCAGAACGACACTGCTCCACTTCCCTGACTACCCTCAAGGGAAAGCCTACATCTAATCGTCGATCTCGAGCGTGATCAATATCTTGCGACCACCAGAGCGGCGACGCCTCACGCGAAAGTCGTTGACAAATGAGCCGGGATTGTTGAGATACTGACTTGCGAGACGTTTGAGGTCTTCATCTTCATCGTCCCACACTCTGGAACGCAGGGGACTGGGACTTCTCGGAGAGGGAGGACCGGCTACACTGTCCACAAGAGGCATGTGACCCAGAGGGTCGTCGTTATTCAGATCCTGCAGCTAGTGTCAGACAGGTATGTGGATGATGCGAGGAAGAGAGAGGGCACACGCACAGGAGCCACAGGAGCGTAGTATTCGAGCCGAGGAGATCCTGGGACAACGGGCATGCGGTGATTGTCGTGGTGAGTTTGGGCCTCATGATGTTCTGTAAGGCCCTTCAGAGAAGTTACGGTGAATAAGGGGAAGGGAGGCCATGCCAGTGAAGATAAGATAGAAATAGAAAAAAACAACCCACTGTGGTCAAATGAGCCAGGCCGTCATGACCC
>Ga0209488_10000661_pt1 | contig 29115 bp, 25 predicted proteins | sample Rivendell_Oct201_8_FD_188349 | JGI IMG/M metagenome (GOLD analysis project Ga0209488, IMG submission 188349) | Vadose zone soil microbial communities from the Eel River Critical Zone Observatory, Northern California, USA -... | ecosystem: Environmental > Terrestrial > Soil > Vadose zone >...
GGGAGAACGACGGCTGGTCATAGCCGACACCATGGACGATCGCGAGATGGCCGTCCTTGTAGAGGCGCTCGAACCCCGACATGGTCGACTGAAGGCCGACATGCTGATCGAGCTTGCGCAGCCGTTCCTTCCTGATGCCAATGCGCGGCCTGGCTTGGTAGTAGGCGTCATCGCCATAAGGCACGACCGTGTTGAGCCCATCGTTGCCGCCGGACAATTCGACGACGACCAGGATGCGGCCGTCCTGCGCGGTTGGTGCGGCAGATGCTTGCGCCCAGAACGCCGAGCGCTCGAAATCGCCCGACGCGCCCAGGACAAGGCTGCCGAAGCCTGCACGCAGGAGATCGCGGCGGGCGATGCCACCAAGGCGGGATGAGCGTCGCATGTTTGGTCTCCACATCTGTCCAAAACTCTTGCGTTGGTACTGTCCCTTGCGCTGATGCTGTTCTCAGCAAAGCTGGTACTGAGGGGAGCTCATGATCAGATGCGCCACGAGCCGCAGCGGCCGCTCGAGATAAGTCGCGGCAAGTGTGAGGTCGCTGGTGCCAAGCTCGCGCTCGAGCAGCTCGATCAGGACTTGCCGCACCTCTGCGTCGACCGGGACCCGCAAGAGGCGCGCCAACAGGTGATCGACGGCGTCGCTCGAGATCTTGGCGCCGGCGGCAAGCACCATGGCGGCGAGATCGAACTGTGCGGCCGCGCGGGGGATCGGCTTCACGCGGCGCACCGCCTCCTGCCAGCCGACCAGGCTGCCGTAGCGGGTGTTAAAGTCTTCCGCACTGGCGATGACGTTCGCCATCGTCTTCTCGCCGCCCTCCATGCCCCCCATGCCGCCGCCTTCGCCTGGACCGTCCTCGATGGTGGCGACCGCGATTTCCATGCCGGCGAGGATGCGGTCATTGACGCGCTTGACCTCGCGGCCGGGATTGAAGCTTGGATCGGTGAAATTGATGATGTCGGGGAACAGCACATCGCGGGCGAAATTGCCGCGCGCGAGCAGGAGCCCTGGCGTGATCCAGGTGCGGCCCTGCGCCCAGCCGGCCACGGTCGGCGGATTGAGCAGGATCTGCCCAAGCTCGCGGCTGACCACGTTGAGATCAGGAATGCCGGGCAGTCGCTTGACCCCGAGCTTGCGGTAGCTCGAGACAATGAGCTCGATCGGCCCCTTGATGCGGGTGCCGAATGAGGGCGCGCTGTAGAAATCGCGCGACAGGAACATCGTGCGCAGGAGCGGCGGGATCTCGTAGTTGCTCTCGCGCAGGATGGCGCCGAGCCTGGCCTGCAGCGGCTCCGACAGCTCCTCGCGTACGAAGAAGCGGTAGAGCTTGCCGGCGATGAACTCCGCCGTCACGTTCTGCTGGAGGATGCTCGTGAGGATGTCGACGCCGTCGAAATTGCCGGTGCGGCCGAGGAAGGTCTTCTGCCCGTCGTCATGCTTGTCGCCATCGAGCTTGAAGGCGAGATCGTCGTCGATCCAGCCGGTGAAGGCGCGGGCGGCCTCCCGAATGTCGCGCTCGGTGTAGTGTCCCACGCCCATAGTGAAGAGCTCCATCACCTCGCGGGCGAAATTCTCATTCGGTGCGCCCTTCACGTTCTGCGCCGCGTCGAGATAGGCCAGCATCGCTGGATCGCGCGCGACGTCGACGAGAAGTTCGCGGAAGCTGCCGGTCGCATGCCGATGAAACAGGGCGAGCTGCTGCTCCATCTTGCGATAGTCGCGAATCTTCTCCTCGCCGGTCGCGAAATGGCCGTGCCAGAACAGCGCCATCTTCTCTTGCAGCGGCCGGTTGGTCGCGACCATGCGGTCGGCCCACCAGTGCGCCAGGCGGCGGGTCTCCAGCACGGTGGCGCGCAGCCAATAAAAGAAGCGATCGACCACCGGTTGCAGGCGGCGCTCGCCCGCGGGTTTGATGCGCACACCCATGGCCTCGCCGGTCTTTTGCGCGCGCTCCGTCGCGGCCACGCGGCTCACCGGAAAGTCGCGCAGGCTCGGGTCCCAGACGTCAGAGCGCTCGAACGGAGCGAGGTGGTCGTTGGCGACAGTGTGATAATCGACCATGGCGGCGACGGCCGCTTGCGGGCTCATGTCGGCGAGCCGAGCGATGTCCTCGGGCGTGCCGCCGAAGCCGGCGCGCTCCAGCAGATGTGCGGCACGATCGAAGCTCCAGTCGGAGGCGGCGATGGGAGAAAGGTCTTCGGCCCATTGCACCAGCCCGCCGCCACCGCGGGGCTGTTCTTTTGCTGCGAGGTTGATTGGTGTGGCGGTATGAGGAGAAGCGGACGGCTCGGCCATAGCGGACATCCCCAGCGACGAAGCAGGATTTCGCCGCCAATGACATCGCGCATTCAAGCTATGGATGTCATCGCCATTTCGAATAGCTTACGTGATACCGCAGCAGCGCTTGCTGTTGAGCACTGGGTCTACACACGGCACGGCGGCTGGGGCCCCCAATGGGGAGAGGGAGCCGGCCGTGCTCGCGGTTTGGTCGCGCCTCAAATGACGGTCTAGCTCACGGCTCAGGACGCCCGCGTGCCTCCTTGATGATCGGCGGCATCGGCCTGATCGGCGGCAGCTTCACGTCGCGCCCGGCAAGTTTGAGCGCTTCAATGAATCCCTTGAAGGGTGAAAGTCGCAGATATTGCTCGGCGAGCAGCGCGACCGTGCGGCGCGATCCATGGTCGGTCGCATAGAGCGAGAGGCCCTCGAGCGAGCCCTCGATCAGGAACGCCGTCAGCGCCGGCACGAGGCTTACACCAAATCCCGAGCGCACGAGCCCAAGGGCCACCTCGTAGGTTCGGCAATGCGCGACCAGGCGATGCGATGGCAGGATGTGCTGGTACCATTGCTGGACGCGCAGCGTATGCTGAGTGCCGAAATGGAACTGGATGCAGTTGTTGAGCACGCGCATGACGTCCTCGGGCGCGTCATCAAGGCTTGCGAGGGAGCCGAGTTCGATCGAGTTCGGAACCGCGAACACATAAGGATCCTCCACGATCGGGATTTGCCGAAAGCCGATGCTCGCCTGCGCCACCGTGCCCTCCGCGATCAGGCCAATATGGGCCTGCCGGGCGTAGAGCATGTCCACCACCTCGCCCGGTGCCGCCTCGTGAATGTCGACCTCGATACCGGAAGCCGCGCCGCCGCAGCGCTGCAAGGCATCCGGAACGATAGCCTTGATCACGGAATTGATCCCTGCGATGCGGATGACGGCACGCTTGCCGCTGGTGAACTCGCGCAGCCCCGCCTCCGCCTCGTCAATGCCCCGGATCACGCGTTGGGCGTGGAAGAGCAAGAGCCGCCCGGCGTCGGTCAGCACCATGTGCTTGTGCGCGCGCTCAAACAGCCGCGCGCCGACGCTCTCCTCGAGGCCTGCCAGTTGCTTGGAAAGCGACGGCTGGGCGAGCCCGAGCTGCTTGCTGGCGCGCGTCAAGGTCGACGCCTGTGCGACGGCGAGGAAAATGCGAAGCTGATGGAGGGTCATGCCTGCCGCCGCGTATCTTGCTGGTCGATGTATTGATGAATATTCCCGCGCCCGCGGCGAGCCCGTCAAGCAGACGCGGAAGAAAGAGCGTGGTATCGGTGCGTCGTGAAAGCCGTCCACAGATTGGCGACGCTTGCCGATGCAAGCCGGTTATTTGACGTCCGGCGGCAAGCCATTGTTGCGATAGCACCCAAGAGGATGTCTGTTGTAGAGGCGGAGACCTGGGCGGCGACACTGACTGTGGAGGGAATGGAGCGCAAGGTCCGTGAATTGGAAATATGGGTCGCCGAAGTGAGAGGCGCGGTGGTGGGATGGGGCGCCATTCGTGGCGATCGCCTGGAGGGACTATATACCGACCCGGAATTCACCGGCCGAGGTGTCGGTACAGAATTGCTTAACTTGCTCGAAGAGTTGATGCGAGGACGCGGCATCCCGGCCATCATGGCGGAGGCAAGCGCGAATGCCGAAGAGTTCTACCGGAGACGTGGCTATGAGCCGGTTGGTCCGCGCACGCCGGAGGGGGCTCAGCCGATGAGGAAGCGGCTGTCATAGATCACCTTGGTCTTGCCAGCCGCTCGGCGTGGCGCTTGTCTCATCCACCCGCAATCGAGCGCCAGTTGCTGGTGAGGTGCTCGGCGGTGCGCCAGGCCAGCGCCTGGGCGGTGAGGGTGGGATTGTGCGCCCCGCTCGTGCCCATGACGGAGGCTCCAACCACGCCGAGATTGGGCACCTCGTGCGAGAAGCCAAAGCGGTTGACCACATTGGTCTCGCGATTATCGCCCATGCGGGTGCCGCCATAGGCATGCGTGGAGGGCCCCATGGTGCCCATCGGGCCTTTCTCGACCGTGATCGCGCCCGCCTCCATGAACCACTGCGCCATCTTGTCCTGGATGAAGGCGCCGAGCTTGCGCTCGTTGTCCTTGTGGTCGGCGGTGATCCGGCACACCGGGTAGCCAAGCGGATCCTTCGCGGTCGGATCGAGGTCGAGATAGTTGTCCTCGTAAGGGAGCGTCGTCTTCTGCAGATAGGCAACGTTCCAGCGGTCGGCGTTCTGCTTGACGAACGTCTTCCAGGCCGCACCCCAGGTCGGCGCGCGTCCGAACGTCGACATGCTGGCGGCGCCGATCGGCCGCCGGTCGGAATAGACCCAGAGATTGCCGCCGCCGATGAATTCGAGGCCAGAATGGTCGAAATTGTCGTCGGCCCAATTGTCGACCGCGATGCCTTGCGCGGGCAGCCCGTACCAGCTGTTGAGATCGACCGGGAACAGCGCTGTAACCGGCCCGCCGGTGTGGTGGCTGAAATAGTGTTTGCCCACCTGGCCGCCGTTGTTCGACAGGCCGTTCGGGTACGGCTTCGACTTCGACAGCAGCAGCAGTCGGACGTTCTCATAGGTGTAGCTCGCGAGCAGCACGACATCGGCGGGCTGGACATAATCGATGCCGCCTTTGACGTAGGTGACGCCGGTCACGCGGCCGCTGCGCTCATCGACGTCGATGCTGGTGGCGATGGCCTGCGTCACCACGCTGAGCTTGCCGGTGGCAACCGCCTTCGGGATCGTGCTCACCGCGGTCGAGTTCTTGGCGCTGACGTGACAGCCGCCGCGGTTGCAGAAGCCGTGATAGAGGCATTCCGCGCGGCCGTCGTAGGCCTGCGAATTGATCGCCGCCGGTCCCGGGAACGGATGCCAGCCGAGCTTGCGCGCGGCGCCGGCCATCTGCTCGGTGAACTCGGTGCCGTGCAAGGCCGGCATCGGGTATTCGCGCGCTCGCGGTCCTTCGAAGATGTTGCCGCGCTTGTCGATCGTGCCGTTGATATTGCCAGCCTGGCCAGAGACGCCGACCTCATGCTCGACCTTGTCGTAGTAAGGCTCGAGCTCGTCGAGCCCGAATGGCCAATCCTCGACGGTCGTGCCCTTCGGTAGCCGCGATCCGCCATAGCGGCGCGTGGTCTCGCTCACGACCTTGAAGTCCCACGGATTGAGGCGCCAGCTCTGCGCCCAGTAATGCAGCGAGGTGCCGCCGACCGCATTCATCATCGGATGGATGGGTAGCCGCGGCGAATAGGGCGCCGACGCATTGGGTCGATGGGTCGGGATTTCGTTGTTGGCCTTCTGGGCGGATTGCGGCCAGCCGCGAAAGTTATTGCGCAGCTCATCGGGCGCGAAGTCGCGCGGCGTGAGCCAGGCACCGGCCTCGAGCCCGACTACCTCGAGCCCCGCGCGCGCGAGCGGCAGCGCGGCCACGCCACCGACCGCGCCCAGGCCCACGATGACGACGTCCGTCTTCTTAAGGTTGATGGCCATGGCCGCCCCCGTTGATCGTGAACGTCACATTGTCATAGGCAGACTCGCGAATGGCTTTGGGCCGCACCGCCATGCGCTGGTCATCGGCGCCCACCGCCAGGCGGATGCCGGGATAGCCGATGAGATCCCAGCCGACGAAGTTGGCGTTGCCGCCGTAGTAAGGATCGCAGAAGGTGCCCTGGATCGTGTGCGTGCGGACGAGATTGAAGAAGGCAGCGGCGTTGGGCGTAAAGCCCGTGGCCACATTCTTCTCGAGGTCCGTGAGCATTGCGTCCTGGTCGCTCGCCGAAAGCTTGGCGAACGGCGCGCCCTTCTTGGACTGCGCGTAGGCGTCGAGCGCCGCGAGGCCATCCGCATAGGCTGTGCGCGATACGCGCAAGGGACCCGCGAGCGCGCGGTCGATATAGTGGGCGGAGCGCGCCTCGGCGGCGCCGGGGCCGCTCTCATCACTCGGGATTAGACGCGCCACGATGGCTTCAAGCGTCTCGCCTTCGGCCGCGGTCAGAGTTTCGAGCGCCTCGCGGCGTGGCGGAGCCGCAGGCGTCTGCGCCGCGGTGGTCTGTGCCAATGTGGGCTCGACGACAGGCGCGCCCGACAACGCTGCCGCGGCGCCGGCTATTCCCACCTGCTTGAACAGATTGCGGCGCGAGACCTGCCGCCGGTCCTCCGATCGATCGGGCATGACGTCCTCCCTATTCGTGGCGGTAGTGCTTCCCGTTTGTTCCGGGATTTGATCAAGCGTAACGCCTCCGAGCGCATTCCGCCATCGTCGGCGAGACGCTATGCCGCCACTTGGGCCCCTCTTGGGCGGCATTGCGGAGGCGATCCGAATGTGCGTGAATCGTGGCAGCGCTCAGGAGGCCTACCGCCTCGCGGTGGCGCCGAGCGAACGGAATGTCGAAGGGAGAGAAATATGCACGCAATGCGACGATTTCATTTGAGCACAGTGGCGGCCGTCGGCTTTGCCGCACTGGTCGCTGGGCCGGTCAATCTCGGCGCCCAGCAAGCGCCTGCTCAGGCGGTTGCGATCGACAATGACGACGTCGGCGGCGTGGTGCGCGGCCCCAACGGACCGGAGGCCGGCGTCTGGGTGATCGCGGAGACCACCGAACTCCCCACCAAGTTCGCCCGCATGGTCGTCACTGACGACCAGGGCCGCTATGTGATCCCTGATCTGCCGAACGCGAGCTACCAGGTGTGGGTGCGCGGCTATGGCCTGGTGGACTCGGCCAAGGTCGCCACCAAGCCGGGCCAGCAGCTCAATCTCACCGCGGTGCCGGCGCCGAACGAGGCGGCGGCGGCGCAGTATTATCCGGCAGCCTACTGGTTCTCGATGCTGAAGATCCCGCCGGCGAGCGAGTTCGGCGGCTCGGGCAAGATCCCGGCCAACATCACGCGCGACAACTGGCTCCGCCAGATGAACAACGTCGACTGCATCGGCTGCCACCAGCTCGGCCAGCAGGCGACGCGCACGATCCCGTCTGCGCTCGGCCAATTCCGCGACGGCCGCGAGGCCTGGGTGCGCCGCACCCAGTCCGGCCAGTCGGGCGAGCAGATGACCCAGCGCATTGCCGGCCAGTTCGGCGCCGCGCCGTATGACTATTTTGGCGATTGGACCGACCGCGTCGCCAAGGGCGAATTGCCCAAGAGCAAGCCGCCGCGTCCGCAGGGCGCCGAGCGCAACATCGTCGTGACGTCCTGGGAATGGGGCACTGAGAAGAACTATCTGCACGACCTGATCGCGTCCGACCGGCGCTATCCGACCGTCAATGCCTACGGCCCGCTCTACGGCTCGAACGAATATTCGTCCGACAACATGCCGATCCTTGATCCCAAGACCAACAAGGTGTCGTTCTTCAAGATGCCGGTGCAGGACCCCAACACGCCGCTCGCGCTGGGTCCGGGCCACGCGGCGGCGGTCAAGCCGCTGCAGCCATCGGCCTATTGGGGTGACGAGCAGATCTGGGACACCAAGGCCAACAACCACAATTCCATGCTCGACAAGAAGGGCAGGGTTTGGCTCGCGGCCGGCATCCGCGGCTTCGATAACCCGGCGTTCTGCAAGAAGGGCTCGGATCATCCCTCCGCCAAGGTGTTCCCGCTCGAGCGTTCCTCGCGCCAGGCGGCGGTGCTTGATCCGAAGACGATGAAGTACAACTTCGTCGACCTTTGCTTCGGCACGCACCATCCGCAGTTCGGCTACGACGCGGACGACACGCTCTGGTTCAGCGGCACCGGCCAGGTGGCGGGCTGGCTCAACACCAAGGTGTTCGACGAGACCGGCGACGCCGCCAAGGCGCAGGGCTGGGCGCCGTTCGTGCTCGACACCAACGGCAACGGCAAGCTCGACGAGTTTGTCGAACCGAATGCCGCCAACGATCCGGCCAAGGACAAGCGCATCACCGGGGGCTCCGGTCCTTATGCGGTGATGCCGCATCCGACCGACGGCTCGGTCTGGTACACCGTCGGCGTGTTCGGCGGCGCGCCGGGCTTCCTGCGCTACGATCCGAAGACGAAATTGTCGGAAATCTACAATATGCCGAAGCAGGGCTACGGCATCCGCGGCGGCGACATCGACAAGAACGGTGTGGCCTGGGGCTCAGCCTCGAATGGCAGCCTGGTGAGCTTTGATCGCCGCAAGTGCAAGGGGCCGCTCAATGGCCCGACCGCGACTGGCGACCATTGCCCTGAGGGCTGGGCGTTCTATCGCTACCCCGGCCCGAGCTTCGAGGGCGAGACGACGAGCGTGGAAGCGAGCTACTACACCTGGGTCGACCAGCACAATACGCTCGGGCTCGGCGAGAACATCCCGATGTCGACCGCAAACTTGAGCGACGGCTTCGTCGCGCTCAAGGACGGGCAGATGGTGTCGATCCGCATCCCGTATCCGATGGGTTTCTACGCCAAGGGCTTCGACGGCCGCATCGACGATCCGAATGGTGGCTGGAAGGGCCGCGGGCTGTGGAGCACCAATGGCGACCGCACACCCTGGCTGATGGAGGGCGGCAAGGGCTCGCGCCCGCGCGCCGTGCACATCCAGCTGCGGCCTGATCCACTGGCGAAGTGAGCGCGGGACACGCAGGCACATAGGTGACGGAAAGGCCCCGCAGTGCGGGGCCTTTTTGGTGAGTCACTGCAAAGTGGTGCCTGGACGAATATCCGCGGCCGCCAAGAATCAATCGTTGCGACCGTTACCCTGAGGTGCGAGGTCGCGAAGCGACCGAGCCTCGAAGGGCGACGGCCATCGCTCTCGGGTTTAGCCGGGATCGGCAGCTCGCAAGTTCAAACCGCTGCTCGCCTGATCCCTTCCGTCACCAAAATTCGTCGATAGCTCGAGGCGTGGCTTCGCCACGCACCTCAGGACGACGGCGATAGGTTGGCGTCCCTCACTGTTGCTGCAAAAAGGGCATACTTGACGCTTAGACGATCGACGCCATGGACATCGCACCGATCAAGACCAAGCGCGATTATCGGCAAGCCCTGAAGGAGATCGAGGGAATAATGGGTGCGAAGCGCAACACCCCGGAAGGCGATCGCCTTGACGTGCTTGTCACGCTGGTGGAGGTCTTCGAGCGCAAGCACTATCCGCTTCGCCACAGCCTGTAGCCCGGATGGCGCATCAAGCGCCATCTGGGAACAATGGTGCAACTTGCTCTGTCGCTCCCGCATTTCGCTGCGCTCAATGCGGGCTACGGCCTCAGCTCACGCCCGAGCAGCGACCTTCACATCCCCGAAGGTGACGTTGCGCGTGAGCGGCCGCTGCAGGAACTCATGCGGGAAGCCGAGCTCGATGTCGCTTGCTTCCTCGAGCCGCGCGCGCTGATCCGCCGTCAGCGTCACGTCGAGGGCGCCGAGATTGTCCTCGAGCTGCGCAAGCGTCCTCGCGCCCATGATCGGCGCGGTGACCGCCGGATTGAGCAGGGTCCAGGCGAGCGCCACCTGCGCCGGCGACTTGCCGACCTCGGCCGCCACCTGTTTCACCACGTCGGCGATCTCCAGTCCGCGTTCGCTGAGCGCGCTGTTGGCGGCCGCGATGGCCTTGCGCGTGCCGACGGCCGTGACGCTGTTGTCGGTGACCTGGAGATCGGCACGTGTGTATTTGCCGGTGAGCACGCCGCTCGCGAGCGGCGACCACGGGATCACGCCAAGCCCGAGCTCGCGCGCCATCGGAATGAGGTCGCGCTCGACCGTGCGCTCGATCAGGCTGTACTCGATCTGTAATGCGATCAGCGGCGACCAGCCGCGCAGATCGGCGATCGTCTGCATGCGCGCGATCTGCCAGGCCGGCGTATCGGAGATCCCGACATAGAGGACCTTGCCAGCGCGCACGAGGTCGTCCATGGCGCGCATGATCTCCTCGACCGGCGTCGTGAAGTCCCAGACGTGCAGATAGAGGAGGTCGATGTAGTCGGTCTTGAGCCGCTTCAGGCTCGCCTCGACGGACCGCACCATGCTCTTGCGGTGATTGCCGCCCGCATTGGGATCGCCGGGCCGCATCGTGAGCGTGTACTTGGTGGCGATCACCAGGCGCTCGCGCCGGTCGCCGGCGAATTCGCCGATGAAGCGCTCGGAGGTGCCGTCGGTATACTGGTTGGCGGTGTCGATGAAATTGCCGCCGCGATCCACATAGGCGTCGAAGATGCGGCGGGCGTCGCGCTCGTCGGCGCCCCAGCCCCAATCGGTACCGAACGTCATGGCGCCGAGCGCCAGGGGCGAAACCCGCAAGCCCGAGCGGCCGAGAAGGCGGTAGGTGTCCAGTGTGGTGGTCATGGTCATCTCCCTACGGTTGACACCCGGAAGATGGCCCGCTGGCGCTATTCAATTAATCCGATATTATCTGCATGGGCCATTAAGGAAACAGTACATAATGCGTGGCAGCGACTACGCGGAACTGAGGGCCTTCGCGACCATCGCCGAGCACGGAAGCTTCGCGCGCGCCGCCTCTCAGCTCGGCGTCTCGCCCTCGGCGCTGAGCCAGACCATCCGCGGACTCGAGGAGCGGCTGGGTATCCGGCTGCTCAACCGCACCACGCGCAGCGTCGCGCCGAGCGAGGCCGGTGCGCGGCTGCTCGCCCGGCTCCTGCCCGCGCTTGCTGATCTGGACGCGGCCGTCGCCGACGTGCGGAGCTTGCGCGATGCGCCGGCGGGCACGTTGCGGATCAATGCCACCCGCCTTGCCGCCATTCATTACGTCGCGCCGCTGATCGGCCCGTTCCAGCGTGCCTATCCGGATATCGCGCTGGACGTGGTCGTCGAGGACCGGCTCGTCGATATCGTGGCGGAGCGTTTCGATGCCGGCATCAGGCTTGGCGAGATGGTCGAGAAGGACATGGTCGCCGTGAAGATCGGCAGCGATCTCGAGATGATGGTGGTGGCGGCGCCGTCCTATATCGAACGCTTCGGCATGCCCGAGACGCCGCGCGACCTGCGCCGGCACCGCTGCATCAACTTCCGCTGGCCGACCGACGGCAGCCTCTATCGCTGGGAGTTCGAGCGCGGCGAGGAGAAGCTCGAGGCGGCGGTCGAAGGCCCGCTGATCGTCAATGAGCCGGAGATTGCGATCCGCGCGGCGCTCGACGGCGTCGGCCTTGCGTACCTTTTCGACTATCAGGTCCGGTCCTTCATCGCCGCCGGGAAGCTTCGGCGCATGCTGGAGGAGTGGTCGCCGCCCTTTCCAGGCTTCTATCTGTACTATCCGAGCCGGCGGCAGATGCCGCCGGCGCTGCGTGCGTTCCTCGATTTCCTTCATTCGCCGGCGGTGCGGACTACGAAACAGCCGTAGAAGGGCAACCTCCATTCAGGCGAGTGGATGGCGGCGATGCCAGGATGTGACGCGCTGGAACGCGGCGCCTGCGCGAACCAGCGTGGGCTCGTTGACAGCGGCGGCGACGAGCTGAAATGCGACCGGCAATCCCGCTTCGGTGAAACCGCCGGGTAGCGTAATCGTCGGACTGCCCGTCATATCAAACGGGCAGGTATATCGCTGCAATTTGGCGATGAGCTCAGGCTGCTCGCCCAGTGTCCGGATCATGGCGAGGGTTGGCGGCGTGAACGGATGCACCGGGGTCAGCAGGAGGTCGATCATGCCGAATAGGGCAGCAACGCGGCCACGCAATTCGAGCCGCCGCAATAGGATCTTTTGGTAGTCGAGAGCGGACAAAGCGCGGCCGGCCTCGATGACAGAGGCGAGCACCGAGCCATATTCGTCCTTGCGCGACGGATAGGTCGCTTCGTGCGCGACCGCGACCTCCGCTGCGCAATTGAGAGCCCAATCGGCGATGGCTTGTGTCACGTCGGGAAATCCTACATTGACGATGCTGGCGCCGAGTGTGCGGAAGACCTCGGTTGCTTCCGACAATACGGCCTGTGTCGTCGCATCCACGTCGTTGCCGTTCCACGCGGGGTCGACGCCGATGCGCAGACCGTGTACGCCCTGTCCCACGACCGCCAGATAGTCGGGCACCGGATCGAGCGCTGCGGTCGGATCGTTTGGGTCGCTGCCGGCGATCACGCCCAGAATGGCGCCAGTATCTGCCGCGCTGCGGGCGATCGGGCCCACATGGTCGAGCGTCGCCGCCAGCTCGAATACGCCATACCGGCTGACGCGGCCCCAGGTCGGTTTCAATCCGGTGAGGCCATTGGCGGCGGATGGCCAGCGGATCGACCCGCCGGTGTCGGAGCCGATGGAGCCATAGCAGAGACCTGCCGCCGTTGCCGCGCCCGGGCCGCTCGATGAAATGCCGGGCCAATAGTCGGCGTTCCATGGATTCTTGGGTGGCGTGACGGACGGGTGGTGATCGGAGTAGGCGCCCTCAGTGAGCTGCAGCTTGCCCAGCAGCACCGCGCCAGCCTCCTTGAGTCGACGCACGACGGTCGCGTCCTCGTGCGGGCGGTAGTCCTGATAGATCGCCATGCCGGCTGCTGTCGGGACACCCTTGGTCCAGCACAAGTCCTTTACCGCGATCGGCACGCCGTGCAGCGGCCCGCGATACCGGCTTGCTGTGATCTCCGCCTCCGCAGCCTTGGCCTGCGTCATCGCTGCATCTGCCGTCACCAGGGCGTAACTGCCGAGCTCCCCATCCAGTGAAGCAATGCGATCGATGAGCGCGTGCGTCACCGCCACCGGCGAGACTTCGCGCGCCCGGATGCGAGCCGCAAGCTCCATGAGCTCGAGGTAATGCAGGTCGGTGGTTGTGGCGTCCATCTTCAGCCTCGGATCAATCGGGCGCATGGCCGCTACATCGGAGCGCGAGGCGCTGGCGTCCACCCGATTTGCTTCGGTCACGAACGAAGCATTCGCAGTGGCACACCCTTGAAGGCGTGGGCCTCGCCTATCCTTTTGGCTATCAGGTTCGGCCCCCGCACGACCGTGCGGGCCTGATGCCGCTGATGGAACTACGAATTGGGCCCGACCGGCTCTCAACAGCAGCCCATTTCCCGCGTTGCGCGGCGCTGTTGTTTTTGGCTATATCCGCGCGGCTTTACGCCGGCCTCACATGAGGCCCATATGAGCCGGGTTGTTCGCCCGGCGAGTTTTCTCGAACCGGGATCAAGATCCAATGACAGCTCTGGGGATCATCGTCCTCTGCGGACTGCTTTCGCTTGCGTATGGCGCGTGGGCGACCACGTCGGTCCTGGCGGCGGATGCCGGCAGCGCCAAGATGCAGGAGATTTCAAACGCCGTGCGCGAAGGCGCGCAGGCCTATCTCAAGCGCCAGTACACCACCATCGGCATCGTCGGCATCGTGATCTTCGTGGTGCTGGGCATCCTCCTGGGCTGGCTGGTGGCGGTCGGCTTCCTGATTGGAGCGGTGCTTTCGGGCGCGACCGGCTTCATCGGCATGAACGTATCGGTGCGCGCCAACGTGCGCACCGCGCAGGCCGCCATCGGCTCGCTCGCGGGTGGGCTCGAGCTCGCGTTTAAGGCCGGGGCCATCACCGGGATGCTGGTCGCGGGCCTCGCGCTCCTCGGCGTGACCATCTATTTCTGGATGCTGATCGGCCCGCTCGGGCTCAAGCCCGACAGTCGGGTTGTGGTCGATGCGCTGGTCGCGCTCGGCTTTGGCGCCTCCCTCATCTCGATCTTTGCGCGTCTTGGCGGCGGCATCTTCACCAAGGGCGCCGACGTCGGCGGCGATCTTGTCGGCAAGGTCGAGGCTGGTATCCCGGAGGACGATCCGCGCAATCCCGCCACCATTGCGGACAACGTCGGTGACAACGTCGGCGACTGCGCCGGCATGGCGGCCGACCTGTTCGAGACCTATGCGGTGACCGCCGTCGCCACCATGGTGCTGGCCGCGATCTTCTTCGCGAGCGCGCCCGGCGACACGCTCCTGCGCATGATGACGCTGCCGCTTGCGATCGGCGGGGTGTGCATCGTGACCTCGATCGCCGGCACCTTCTTCGTCAAGCTCGGCGCCAGCCAGTCGATCATGGGCGCGCTTTACAAGGGCTTGATCGCGACCGCGGTGCTGTCGCTCGGCGCGCTCGTCCTCGTCGTTTACTGGATCCTGCCAAACGGCTTCGGCGCAATTCCGGGGGTGGCCTATACGGGCACCAATCTCTACACCTGCGGCGTGGTCGGTCTGGCGGTCACCGGGCTGATCGTCTGGATCACTGAATACTACACCGGCACCGACTATCGCCCGGTGCAGGCGATTGCCGCGGCCTCGCGCACCGGTCACGGCACCAACATCATCCAGGGGCTCGCCGTATCGCTGGAAGCGACCGCGCTGCCGACCATCGTCATCATTGCCGGCATCCTCACGACCTACGGCGTGGCGGGCCTGTTCGGCATCGCCGTCGCGGTCACCACCATGCTGTCGCTGGCGGGCGTCGTGGTCGCGCTCGACGCCTTCGGGCCAGTGACCGACAACGCCGGCGGCATTGCGGAAATGGCGGGCCTGCCGAAGGAAGTGCGCAAGTCGACCGACGCGCTCGACGCCGTCGGCAACACCACCAAGGCGGTGACCAAGGGCTATGCCATCGGCTCAGCGGGGCTGGGCGCGCTGGTGCTGTTTGCGGCCTACAACCAGGATCTCAACTTCTTCATCGGCAACGCCGCGCAGCATCCCTACTTCAACGGCGTCAAGCTCGACTTCTCGCTCAGCAATCCGTACGTGGTGGTCGGCCTCCTGTTCGGCGGCCTGTTGCCCTATCTGTTCGGCGCGATGGGCATGACCGCGGTCGGGCGCGCGGCCTCCGCGATCGTGGAGGAGGTGCGCCGCCAGTTCCGCGAAAAGCCCGGCATCATGAAGGGCACCGACAGGCCCGACTACGGCGCGGCGGTCGACCTCCTCACCAAGGCGGCGATCAAGGAGATGATCATCCCGTCGCTGTTGCCGGTTCTGTCTCCAATCGTGGTCTACTACGTGATCTATGCCGTGGCAGGCTGGGGCACGCCTGAGGGCAAGTCGGCGGCATTCTCAGCGGTCGGCGCCATGCTGCTTGGTGTGATCGTGACCGGCCTTTTTGTCGCGATCTCGATGACATCAGGCGGCGGCGCCTGGGACAACGCCAAGAAATACATCGAGGACGGCCACTACGGCGGCAAGGGCTCGGAGGCTCACAAGGCCGCGGTGACCGGCGATACGGTCGGCGATCCCTACAAGGATACGGCCGGCCCGGCCGTGAACCCGATGATCAAGATCACCAACATCGTGGCGCTGTTGCTGCTGGCGGTGCTGGCGCATTGAGATGTTTCGCCTGACGTGATCTGAGCAAGGCCCCGCGCATCGTCGCGGGGCTTTTTTGCTACTTGAACTGGCTTACCGTCGAGATCTCGGCGGAAGTTGTGTCGAGGCAACGAGCTCGCGCGCGGATTGGCGACAATGCGGCGACGTCACGCTTGGGCCATGATTGACCCAGTTACATGGAGCCATCGGAGATTATTCCTTGCGGTTTGAACAATATGGCCACAGCGCGACCGTTGCTCTGCGCGATCGGATGCCTCCTGTGGCTCGCCGATGGTGCGCTCGCTCAGCAAGTGAAGCTGAAGGCTGCCCTGCAGGTGCCGATCACCGAGCTTCTGTTCGGTCGCAGCCTTGCGGAGTTCAAGCAGGAAGTTGAAACGCTGACCCACAACGGCGTCGCAATCGAGATTTTCGACGGCGGAAAACCTTACAACGATACCCAAATTCTGGGCGCGGTCACGTCGGGTGACATGGATATCGGGGTCGTCGCGTTCAATCATTTCGCCGACAAGATCCCGGCCATCAGCATCCTGGATCAGCCGTTTCTGTTCAACTTCGACGAGCTCACCAACGCCGCGTTCTCGCCTGCAAGCGATATCCGACGAGTGATCGACAAGGCGCTGCTCGACAGCATGGGCGTGCATGTTCTCTGGTGGCAGTCGATCGGCAACCAGTTGATCTACTCGAAAGGGCAGGATGTCGCGAGCCCGCGCCTGATCAAGGACAAGAAGATCCGTGTGATCAGCGAAACGACAGCCAAATTCGTCAAGCTTTGCGGCGGCCAGCCGATCAACATGTCGGTGGCCCAGATGCATGACGCCATGAAGGATGGCAGGGTCGACATGGCCATGACCGGGATCGCCTCGGTCCTCAGCCGTGAGATGTGGACGGTGTCCGACACCATTACGCGGACCGCGCATTCTCCGCTCGAGTATCTGCTGATCATGACGGAGAAGAACTGGCAGGCGCTGTCGCCGGCGCACCGCGCCGCGATCCAGGAGGCCGTCAAGCGGCTTGAGCTCAAGATCCGGGAGCGGGTCGCCGAAAACGAACGTCAGGTTTATTCGGTCGCGCGCGAGAAGGGCATGACGATCGTCAACCTGGCCCAGCACCAGGTCGCGGAATGGCGTGCCTGCAGCTCCGACATTCTGCTGAATTACATGGAGACGAGCGGCGAGGTCGGCTCGCGGCTGATGGCCTCGTATGGGCGACTGCGAACGCAGCCATGCTGCTCTGCGGCTACAGATGGCGGAGCCCGTAGATAGGGCGTTCCCCCATCTGTGCGTGCGTGGACGGCGCAACACCTGTCATTCAGAGCGAGAGGTGGGCGAGTGAGGTGCGCTCCCCGCTATCGAACAAGCGTCACCGAAACATCACAGCGGCCGCGAGAAAATGATACCGCCTTCTGAGGCGCGGTAGTCTTCTGGTACCTGTGGATAAGTGATTGTGGAACTAGGGTCTACCGAGATTGGGCGGAGGTATTATCAACAGAAAACACAAGCACATTGGAAAGTAGGGATTGAGCGTTGCCTCGCGGACACAGTCCTTTTGGTCGATGTGGGTTAACACTCCCTTACCGGCGGGGGACGCAGAAGGCGCACCCCTCGGCTTGTAGGAGGTAGTGTATGCGTATGCGTATCGGGGGCTGGGCGCTGGTGACAGCGCTCGCGGCTTTTCCATTTGGAAGTACAGCGCAAGCGACGGACATGCCGGTCAAGGCACTTCCGCCAGTTGCACCTGGGGTCAACTGGACTGGTTTCTATGTCGGCGGCCACTGGGTATGGCTGGGGCAACAAGGATTTCTCGCTGCCGGATATCGCCGGCGAGAAGTTCGGCGATTGCACGGGCAGTCATCAGGAGTGCTTTGATTTCAGCAAGCTCGGCAGCCCGGCACTCAGCCACAAGCTTGCTGGTCTCCTGGGTGGCGTGCAGGCCGGCTTCAACTTGCAATCCGGCGGCTTTGTCTACGGCGTCGAGGGGCAACTCTCCTGGACCGGCATGAAGGAGGACAGCCTCAGCAAGCTCGGCGAGTTCCGCTTCGTGAATTGCTGGTACGACGTCACCAAGGAGATCGACCTCAAGGCACACACGGAGGTCAACTGGGTCGCGACGCTTGCGGGCCGGGTCGGCTATGCCGTGGATCGCGTGCTCATCTATGCCAAGGGTGGCGTCGCCTTTGCGGATCAGGATTACAACTGGATCGTCACCAAGGGCAGCAAGGACCTCGCCACCGCGAAGTTCGGCGACACCCGCACCGGCTGGATGGTTGGCGGCGGCGCCGAGTGGGCGCTGGGGCACAACTGGTCGGCCAAGCTTGAATACAACTACATGGACTTCGGCACCGAGACCATCAATGTCGCGGCCAACGTGTGCCTCGACGGCACATGCAGCAAGAAGGATGTGCGCGTCGACATCGACGAGCACATGCATGTCGTCAAGCTCGGCATCAACTATCGCTTCGGCATGCCTGGGTGGTGAAGGCGAACGACTGATTGCTGAACTACTGATTGCTTGTGTAGCGAGCCCCGCGGCCGTCGCGGGGCTCGTTGCTTGTCGCAGCCGGCATTGCTCGCAGGCATCGAGCAGCGCGCCCGATCGCGTCGAGTCGGAGCGCGTCAGTCGTCCTCAAATGCTCAGTGGTCTGCACCTGAGTGGGATTGGTGCGCATGTTCGATCCGTGCACGGCGATTCGAGCCGTCATACCCGCAAGATAGGCATTGAAATACCGGTCGCACACGAATCGAAGCCTCGTAAACGCCCTGGATGCGGCGGTCTCGACACAATGCCGCACATTTTCGTGATCGCGCATCACGCGAAAAAGGTCCGACAGCGCGCGAAAAGAGCAGGTATTTAAACACCACTTTCAGTGAAATCTGCTCCTCAGGTTTTTCCCATAAGTCACTGAAAAGAAAAACTGGAGGTATCCAGTAGACGTCGATTTATGGTGTTTTGGTAGGGTCGCATGGAGGTATCAATATCCGTCTTAACCATATGATACCATTGATCTATCGTCCGTTTGGATGTCAGTATTTTGGGGGATGTGGCGCAACTGCGACAGTATTTTTCGAGGACTGTTGTATTTTACTGGCACTGAGGTTGAGCGGCGGTCCCTCAAACGGATGAGTTAACCGCTCCAAAACAAGGGGGTTATCAATGACGAAGATTTTGCTTGCGACGACGATGCTCACCGGCCTGCTGACTGCGGGTGTTGCGCAAGCGGCCGACATGCCGCTGAAGGCGCCGCCGCGTGCTGCTCCGTATTACAGCGACTGGACCGGCTTCTATCTGTTCGGCTTCGGCGGCTATAGCTGGGGCAAGATCAGCCCGGACGACTTTAATTTCTCCGACATCAGCCGCAGCCTTCACAATCCCAAGCCGAAGGGCGGCGTATTCGGCTTCGGCGGCGGCTACCTCTGGCAGTACGGCGCTTGGGTCGGCGGCCTCGAAGTCGACTACGGCTTCAGCAACGAGAAGGAAGACCAGGGCTTCCGTTGCGAGACGATCCTTGTGCGTTCAGTGAGACAAGACTGCGGCGGCACCGTCGTCCACAGCAAGATTGACGCTCTCGGCAGCGCGCGCGTTCGCGCCGGCTACCTCTTCATGCCAAACCTGCTCGCCTATGGCACCGCTGGCGCCGCCTGGGGACGGTCGGAACTTAACATCGTCGGCTTCGACGCTAAGCCAAATCTGTTCGGCTGGGTGGCGGGCGGCGGCATGGAATACAAGCTCTTCGAGCACGTGCGCATCCGCGGCGAGTATCTGCATTATGATTTCGGCTCGACCAGCTATGCGTTCCAGCCGGTCTTGACCATCAACGCCAAGACCCGGGATGACGTCGCCCGTGGCGCTCTGATCTGGTCGTTCAACTAACGTCAGCAGACCTCATGTTGATGCGGCGGGGCCTTGGCCCCGCCGCTTGCTTTTGGCGTTGACCGTTGAATGCATGGCCGCGCTTGCGAGCGCCGAAGAAGCGATCGACATGCCCCCGGTTACCCTTGCGGCTGGAGGCGAGCCATGCGGTCCCGATTGCTGCGCTGCTCGCGATGCGTTTTGCCGATGCTCATGGCGCATCTCCACATTGTTGGTTGATCGCGAACAGCGAATAATTTTCATGAGACGGCGCGCATGGCGTGCTCGGTGCGGCTTTTCGGCGGCGTGCGGCACCTCTTCAATAACACCCCAAGAGGTGTCTGGATGGGCACCGCGCTGCGCATCGTCGAATCGTCCAAGTGACGCGCGTGACCGATTTGACTTGGTGACCTCCGATGGAGGCCATGGGCGCGCCTGAAGGACGTGTCGTGACATTGTCCGTGACGCGCTTTTGTCTTGCATCAAGCGCCTCGCTGAATGCGGCCGGTATCAAAGTAGCTCACATGGAAATGCCCGCCACGCTTGCTCTTATGTTTCAATAACATTGCTCATGAAATTGTTGCTTGCCGACCACAGCACGCCAGGAAAGCGCGGGCGATCGTCTGTCTGGATGACGCGCTCGTGCGTGCACGCTCGATAGATACGCGTGGTGGGGAGCGCAGCTCCAAAACTTAAAAGGGAAGTCACAATGAAGCTCTTGATTAGAACGATGGTGCTCGCTGGTCTGCTGGTCGCGGGTGCTGCACAAGCGGCCGACATGCCGCTCAAGGCTCCGCCGCGTGCTGCTCCGGTGTACAGCGACTGGAACGGCTTCTATGTGTTGGGCTTCGGCGGCTATAGCTGGGGCAAGATCAAGCCAGACGACCTCGATCTGGACCCGTTCCACAATCCGAAGCCCAAAGGCGGCGTGTTTGGTTTCGGCGGTGGCTATAATTACCAGTACGGCTCCTGGGTCGGCGGCGTGGAAATCGACTACGCCTTCAGCGACGAGAAGGATGACCAGTCAATTAGCGGGTGCCCCGAGAGAGGGACGACGCTGAAGAAGGTTATTCATAATGCGGACATACACTGCCACAACTACGATAGCATTAGCATCGGCCTCAACAGCAAGATTGATGCTCTCGGCAGCGCGCGCCTTCGCGCCGGCTATTTGTTCACGCCAAACCTGCTCGCCTACGGCACCGCTGGTCTCGCCTGGGGTCGGGCGAAGGTCTCAGTCGACTTCTGCGGGGATAGTGAGTGTTCGACCCTGCTCAACTCCAAAACCAATTTGTTTGGCTGGGTGGCGGGCGGCGGCCTCGAGTACAAGCTCTTTGAGCACGTGCGCATCCGTGGCGAGTATCTGCACTATGACTTCGGCTCGACCAGCTTTGCGTTCCAGCCGATCATCACCATCAACAACAAGGTCACGGACGATGTTGCCCGCGGCGCTCTGATCTTGTCGTTCAACTAAGCACTGCAGTTGCTTTATGTTAATGCGGCGGGGCCTAAGCCCCGCCGCATTCTCTTGTGTGGTCGTCTGACGGCATTTGGTCGCGCTTGCGGGCGCCCAAGAAGCGGTCGACAATGCCTCCGGTTACCTTGTTGCTGGAGGCGCGCCATGCGATCCCGATTGCTGAGCTGCTCGCGATGCGCGTTGCCGGTGCTGATGGCTGGCGCATTAGGTGCCGCGCCCGTATCCGCGCAGTCGCCTTCTGAATTCTATCGCGGCAAGAACATCACCATGATCGTGAGCTCGGCTTCAGGCGGCGGCTACGACGCGCTCTCGCGCGTGCTCGCGAACCATCTCGGGCGCCATATCCCAGGCAATCCGCAGGTGGTCGTGCGCAACATGGCGGGCGCCGGCGGCATCGTGGCGACCAATCATCTCTACAACGTCGCCGCCAAGGACGGCACTGTCGTCGGTGGCGTGCAGAACAACACGCCGTTCGAGCCTCTGCTCGGCACCAAGGCGGCGAGCTACGACCCGCTCAAGTTCAATTGGCTTGGCACGCCATCCTTCGAGGTTGCGATTGCAAGCGTCTGGCACAAGACGCCGGTGAGCAGCTGGCAGGATACCCGTACCCACGAGATCACCATGGGCTCCTCGGGCGTCAACTCGACGCCGAGCTTCTATGGGCGGCTGCTGAACGAGACGCTCGGCATGAAGCAGAAGATCATCGTCGGCTACGAGTCGCAGACGCATGCGTTCCTGGCGATGGAGCGTGGCGAGATCGATGGCTATCCGAGCGTCTTCTATAACTCGCTGATGTCGACCCGCCCCACTTGGCTGCGCGACAAGCAGATCAAGCTCCTGGTGCAGTATGGTTTGGAGAAGGAGCCCGCCATCCCAGAGGTGCCGTTCGCGCTCGATCTCGTGAGCAATCCCGACGACAAGCTGATGATGGTGGCGGCATTCGCGCCGCTGCAGAGCGGGCGGCCATTCGTAATGCCGCCAAGTGTGCCGGCCGATCGGGTCGCGGCGATGCAGGCCGCGTTCTTCGAGACCTACAAAGATCCGGAATTCGTCGCGGACGCCAACAAGCGCGGGCTCGGCATCAACTCGCCGCGTAGCGGCAAGCAGCTGCAGGAGCTTCTGGAAAGCGTCTACCAGAAGACTCCGGCCCATATCGTCGAGCGGCTGCGCAAGATCGCGGCGCCGTAGCGCACTTTGCGATTGCGTTGAGATCACCACCTCTCTCCGTCGTCCTTCGAGGCTCGCGCGGGCGGAAGGGGCCGCGCGAGCGCCTCAGGATGACGGGGGACCGGAGCGTTTGCGGCTTCTATCTAGGGCGTCGTAACGGATGGATTTGCCAGCGTTTGTTGGGAAGTCTAGAACCGCTTGGGGGAATAATCCGGGGGCAGCCGTGCCACGACCGCAGCCGATCGAGTGGCCGAACAGGGCCAAGATTGCTGTCACCTTCATCGTGCCGTGGGAGGTGTGGCCGGAGAATTTTGCAACCCGTGAATCGCATCAGCGCTCAAGCCATCGCGCGCCGCCCGCAAATGCCACCTTTGCCAAGAACATGGCGGCCGTGACCGAGCGCGAATATGGCGACCGGGTCGGGATCTGGCGGCTGTTGGAGCTGTTCGAGCGCCATGACCTCAAGGTGACGATGCTGATGAATGGGCTCAAGGTCGAGCAGTTTGCCGATGTCTGCCGGGAGATCAAGGCAAAGGGCCACGAGTTCTCATCGGAAAGCTACGAGCACGAATATTCCTACATGTACACGCGCGAGCAGGAGCGCGAGTCGATCGCCAAGACAGTCGCGGCGTTCGAGCAGGTGCTGGGGGAAAAGCCGACCGGCTACCTCTCGCCTGGCCATTCCTCGACGCCGCACACGCTCGAACTCGTGGCCGAGCAAAAATGCTTTGTCTGGTGGGCCGATCCGCTCAACAGCGATGTCCCTTATTCGCTCGAAGCGGGCGGTCGCAAAGTCGTGGTGGTTCCTTACAACGTGCCGGGCTGCAACGACTACTCGACCTACGGCTCGGGGCGCACGCCGCGCGACCTGTTGCAGATCATGAAGGATCAGCTCGACTATCTCTACTGGGAAGGCGAGCAGGGCTCGCCCAAGTTCTTGGCTGTCAATATGCACCCGTTCGTGTCGGGCGTGCCCTATCGCACCAAGATCATGGATGAGTTCATCAGCTACGCGAAGGGATTTCGGGACGTGTGGTTTGCGCGAAGGCTCGAGATCGCGAACTGGTGTCTCAAGCAGGGGTATTAAGCAGTGCCGCCAATTTGAAGTTCCTACACCACCTGCAGCAGACTCGGTTGGGAACTTCAAATCGAAAAGCGGCACTAGAATCATAGAGTGGCTAGTGCCCCTCTTTGTTTCCGAAGTTCGTGCGAGAGTGTGCTGCGACGTATTACGAACTTCGGAAACGGGGCACTAGCATGCGCATCCTGTTCGTCGATCAGCAGCCGCGCACCGAGAAATCGGTGCAGCCCTATGACATCGCTAAGATCGAGGCGCTGCTCAACAGCTATGCCTCGCCCGGCACCAAAGTCGAGATCGGTTTCCCGGACGACTATGCGGGCTCACAGCTGATGAACACGATCGGCGCCCAGAGCAAGCTCAACGGGCTCCACCACATGATGGAGACGCCCTCGATCGTGCGGAAGATCTTCTGGGCGGCGGAGAACGGCTACGATGCCGTGATCTCGTCGAACACCTTCGATCCAGGCGTCGACGGCGGGCGGCTTGCGGTCGACATCCCGGTCATCGGCCTTCACCGCACGGCGATGCATGCGGCGCTCACGCTCGCTGATCGTGTCGGCATCACGGTTCCGCTCGCACCGCATGTTCCCTACACTTGGCGACTGATGCGCGCGATCGGCCTCGACCGCTTCGTCAGTGACATCCGGCCGATCGGCATCTACGGCGCCGACATCAGCCAGCGCGGGACGGAAATCTACGACACCACGGTCAAGGTCATGCGCGGTCTCCTTGACGAGACGCGAGCCGAGATCCTGCTGCCGCTCGGCGGCGCGATCATTCCCTACGTGGTCGATCCCAAGGATCTCGCCAAGGCGGTTGGCGCACAGGTACTCAACACCAAGGCTATCGGCATCCGTTTTGCCGAGATGTGCGTTGCCTGCGGGATGACGCAAAGCGCGATCACCTACCCGAAGGCCAAGCTCAGCTACGGCGATTTTGTGCTGGGCGGGTGATGCGATTGACTTGTAGCCCGCACTGAGCGATGGCGAAATGCGGGAGCGGCCGTGCAAGCTGCATCATTATCCCCGGATTTCGCCATAGCGCGTCGAAAGACGCGCGTGAACGCGCTTATGGCTCAATCCGGGCTACGGACTGCAATGGTCGGTGAAGGCGGTGCGCCCTAGCTCAGCCACCAGGCTTGAAGCTGAAGAGATTGAAGAAGCCCGACAGGTAGTTGATCTCGCGCCCGCTGGTCGCCGTCTTGCGGCTCACGAAGTCGAAGATCTTGCCGTCCTTGATGCCGTAGTTGGCGAGCCGTTCGACCCGTCGATTCTTGTCGAAGTAGACCGCGATGACGCGCTGATCGACCGTCTCCTGCATCATGAAGGCGACCGGCCGCTCGGCCCGCTGGGAGATGTAGTAAAAGGCCTCGCCGCTCACGGTCGCAACCGTCGAGGGCGTGCCCAGCAGAATCAGCACCTGCTCCTGGCTCGCGCCAATCGGGATCTGCTCGAGCGCTCCTTCCGGAACGATGTAGCCCTTCTGGTAGGTCTCGCTGAAACAGCCTGCGAGAGGAATGCTGAGCGCAAGCACGGCCGCGAGCGTCATGCCCAACCGTATGGCGCAAAGCCCGCCAGACCTACCCGCTTGCTGCTGCATTCCCATATACCGTTGCATCCATTGTCACTTTGACGTAGCGGGGTCACTTTGACGTAGCGGGGTCACTTTGACGTAGCGGGGTCACTTTGACGTAGCCGGCAGAGCGGCACTTGCCAAGAGCCCCGACTCGATACCCTGTGCGTTGAGCTATCCCGATGATATTCCAATTCTTTCGCCGCACCCGTGACGACCCAAGCATTACCTCGCTCTATGGCACGATCGTGGCACAGGCGCGCGCCAAGGCCCTTTACCAACGTTTCGGGGTGCCCGATACGGTGAACGGGCGCCTTGAAATGATCCTGCTGCACGTTGTTCTGCTGCTGCGGCGGCTCAATGAGGAGCCGGACGGCGCCTCCTGGGGGCAGGCCGTATTCGATCTGTTCTGCCAGGACATGGATGACAACCTGCGCGAGATGGGGGTGGGGGACTTGGCGGTGCCGAAGGAGATGCGGCGCATCGGCGAGGCGTTCTATGGGCGGCAGGCTGCCTATAGCGGGGCGTTGGCATCCAGCGATCTCCAGGCACTGGTCGAGGTGTTGAAGCGAAATGTGCTCGAGAGCGGAGAAGGCGCTGAGGCGCTCGCCAGCTATGTCCAGGCCGCTGCCCGGGCCTTGGCAGCAAGCGATATCAATGAGCTACGCAGGGGCAATCTCGGCTTCCCCGATCCGGCCGACCTGGACAAGGCGGCCGACAATGGGGCCTTGGCCAGCAAGGACAACGCATGACCCGAGCGCCTGAGCGGCCATCCCCTGAACAGCCATTCGCTGAACAGCCCTGGAGCGTGCCGGTCGCGCTTCACGAGGTGCCGGAGACCGGCCGCAGCTTCACGCTTGTTGCCGACGATCGCGCGCGTGAAGCGGTCGCCAAGCTCGCCGGTCTGCGCTCGCTGCCTCGCCTCGAGGCACAGTTCGAAGTGACGCCGCGCGGCCGGGACGGCCTGCATGTGGCCGGTAGGATCAGCGCGACCGTCGGGCAGGACTGCGTGGTCACCCTCGAGCCGATCCAGAACGAAATCGAGGAGCAAGTCGACCTCGCGTTTGCGCCGCCAGCAGCGCCGACCATCGTGCACGAGGAGGGAGAGCGCGTCGAGGTGACGCCAGTCGATGCGCCCGAGCCGCTGATTGGCGGCGGCATCGACCTTGGCGCCATCGCAAGCGAGTTCCTGATGCTGGCCATTGACCCTTACCCCCGGAAAGCAGGCGCTGCTTTCGAACTTCCGGCCAAGGAGGCGGATACCGGCGGCCCGTTTGCGGCGCTGGCGGCGCTAAAAAAGAAGGAGGCTGGGGACTAAGTGCCGCCAATATGAGTTCTTGTGCGACCTGCAGCCAATCGCGGTTAGGAACCTTAAATCGAAAAGCGGCACTGGAATCATAGAGTTGCAATCGTCCTTGTTCCTGAAGACCGGTGTGGGAGTTGTCCTGAGACGTGCTCCGAGCTTTGGAATCAGGGCACTAGCCGGCATCAGCCCCTGTTGTGAGTGCCGCCCGCACGCTATTGTGGCGCAATGGCTGGGACAGTTCGTATCGCGCTAGACGCCATGGGGGGGGACCATGGGGCCGCCGTGGTCATCCCCGGCGCGGAGCTGTCGCAGCGGCGCCATCCGGACGCCGAATTTCTTTTGTTTGGCGACCGTTCGGTCGTCGAGCCGCTGCTCGCGGCCCGTCCGTCGCTCAAGGCCGCCGCCAAGTTCACCCATACTGACGTGGCGGTTGCGATGGACGCCAAGCCGAGCCAGGCGTTGCGTCAGGGGCGTTGGAAAAGCTCGATGTGGCTCGCGATCGACGCGGTCAAGCGCGGCGAGGCCGATGTTGCGATCTCGGCCGGCAACACCGGTGCGCTGATGGCGATGGCGAAATTCCATCTCAAGACGATGCCGGGCATCGACCGCCCCGCTATTGCGGCGCGGTGGCCTACGGTGCGCGGAGAATCAATCGTGCTCGATCTCGGCGCCAGCATCGGGGCCGACGCTCAACATCTCGTCAACCTTGCGGTCATGGGCAGCGCTATGGCGCGGGTGTTGCTCGCGCTCGAGCGTCCGAAAGTCGGCTTGCTCAATATCGGGGTCGAGGAGGTCAAGGGACTCGAGGAGGTGCGGGAGGCTGGCCGCATCCTGCGCGAAGCCAAGGTGCCATTCCTCGACTACACGGGATTTGTGGAGGGCGACGCCATTGGCCAAGGCCTGGTCGACGTGGTGGTGACCGAAGGCTTCACCGGCAATGTCGCCTTGAAGGCTGCCGAAGGGACCGCGCGCCAGATTGCCAAATATCTGAGGGGCGCCATGTCCCAGTCGGTCTGGTCGAAGCTCGGCTACCTTCTAGCGCGCGGCGCATTCCGCTCGGTGGCTACAAAAATGGACCCGAGCAAGGCCAATGGCGGCGTGTTCCTTGGGCTCAATGGCATCGTTATCAAGAGCCATGGCCATACCGATCCAGAAGGCTTCGCCAACGCGGTCGATATCGGCTACGACATGGTCCGCCAGTCCCTGCTCGAGAAGATCCGCCGGACCCTTATGCTGAACCAGAGTGAAGCTCCCCGTCTCGCCGGGGGTACTGTTTCGTGACAATGAAGCGTTCCGTCGTCCTGGGCTGCGGCAGCTATCTGCCCGGCCGGGTGCTCACCAATGGCGAGCTGGCGCAGACTGTTGAGACGTCCGACGAGTGGATCGTGCAGCGCACGGGGATTCACGAGCGCCGCATTGCGGCGACCGGCGAGCTCACCTCCGATTTGGCGCTTCACGCCGCGCGCGCGGCGCTGGCCCACGCCAAAGTCGACGCCCAGTCGATCGATCTGATCGTGCTCGCGACATCGACGCCGGACCATACTTTTCCAGCAAGCGCCGTCTCAGTGCAGGCTGGTCTCGGCATCACACGAGGGGCTGCCTTTGACCTGCAGGCGGTCTGTTCGGGCTTCGTCTATGCGCTGGCAACCGTGGACGGCCTTTTGCGCACCGGCGCGTTCCAGCGTGCGCTGGTGATCGGCTCGGAGACCTTCTCGCGCATTCTGGACTGGAAGGACCGTACCACCTGCGTCCTGTTCGGCGATGGCGCGGGCGCGGTCGTGCTCGACGCGCAGGAACAGCCGGGCACACGCGAGGATCGCGGACTTCTCACCTCGCATCTGCGCTCGGACGGCCGCTACAAAGACAAGCTCTATGTCGACGGCGGCCCATCAAGCACGCAGACGGTAGGCCATTTGCGCATGGAAGGCCGTGATGTGTTCCGCTATGCGGTTGGCGCCATCACCGATGTGATCGAAGCCGTATTCCGCGACACCGGCTACACCGCTGACGACATCGATTGGTTCGTACCGCACCAGGCCAACAAACGCATCATCGATGGCGCCGCGCACAAGCTTGGAATCGCGCCCGAAAAAGTCGTGATGACACTTGATCGGCACGGCAACACCTCGGCGGCTTCGATACCGCTTGCGCTCGCGGATGCGGTCGCCGATCGGCGCATAAAACGGGGCGATCTCATTCTGCTCGAAGCGATGGGCGGTGGCTTCACCTGGGGAGCCGCACTTGTGCGGTGGTAAAGTGAACTGACGCTTCCTTGCTATTCCCCGTTGACCGTTCGCCAGCAAGCTAATATCGTCAGAAAAAACAGAGAGATACCTAGATCGCCGGAGGCGGGGCAGGCGATGAGCGGAAAAACGGTTACGCGAGCAGATTTGTGTGAGGCAGTCTACCAAAAGGTGGGACTGTCCCGCACCGAATCAGCCACACTGGTCGAGCTGGTGCTGAAGGAGATCACGGATTGCCTCGAGCGAGGCGAGACCGTGAAGCTGTCGTCCTTCGGCTCCTTCGTGGTTCGCAAGAAAGGTCAAAGGGTTGGCAGGAACCCCAAGACCGGCAAGGAAGTGCCGATATCGCCGCGCCGGGTGATGGTGTTCAAGCCGTCCGCCATTCTTAAGCAGCGGATCAATTCCGACGACCCGACGCCCATCGATTTCGAAGATGCGTCCGAGGGCGGCAAGGAAGACTAGGCCAAGCAAGACCAGGCCAAGCAAGACCAGTCGTCGCACAGGAGTAGCGCGCGGTGGAGAAGGCGCCTGACGCGTTCCGCACCATCAGCGAAGTGGCCGCCGACCTGAATGTTCCGCAGCATGTGCTGCGGTTCTGGGAAAGCCGTTTCAACGAAATCAAGCCGATGAAGCGCGGCGGCGGCCGTCGCTACTACCGCCCGGATGATGTCGACCTCCTGCGCGGCATCAGGCACCTGCTCTATGGCGAGGGCTATACCATCCGTGGGGTGCAGCGCATCCTCAAGGATCAGGGTCTCAGATATGTGCAGACGGTCTGGCAGCCAGGCGCGGCGGGGGCCGCGGCTCCGGAATCCGAGGATGTCGACTTTGCAGGCGAGGAGGGCGAATCGCCCGGACCGCAGGGGCGCGAGCGTGGGCGCGGGCTGTTCGGCCTGCTGCCATCGCTGATCGGCAACGCCAACGACGTTCCCGAGGTCAAG
>Ga0209488_10000662_pt1 | contig 29105 bp, 25 predicted proteins | sample Rivendell_Oct201_8_FD_188349 | JGI IMG/M metagenome (GOLD analysis project Ga0209488, IMG submission 188349) | Vadose zone soil microbial communities from the Eel River Critical Zone Observatory, Northern California, USA -... | ecosystem: Environmental > Terrestrial > Soil > Vadose zone >...
CAGATCGAAGGCTCTGCCAAGCCCGTGCCCATGCAAAAAGATGATCAAGGCGTATGGAGCGTCACCACCGATCCACTCACTCCCGATTATTACGGTTACTCCTTCATTGCCGACGGCGTCGGCCTCCTCGACCCCTCCAACTACCGCACCAAGCCAAATTTCCTTTATCGCGCCAGTGAAGTGCACGTCCCCGGGCCATCACTTTCCTGGGAAATCGCCGGCGTTCCCCACGGCGAAATTCATCACCATTTTTATAAGTCCGCGGTAGTCGGCGACCATCGTGACTTTTTCGTTTACACCCCACCCGGCTATGACCCTCGCTCCAAACAAAGTTATCCCGTCCTGTATCTCCTGCACGGCTATAGCGACGACGCCAGCGGATGGACCGCCGTTGGCCGCGCCAACATCATCCTCGACAACCTCATCGCACAAGGCAAAGCCAAGCCTATGCTCATCGTCATGCCACTCGGCTATGGCGAACCAAAAGTTCTCGAGCCCCATTCCGGCGTTTTCCACGATCCCGACATCACGCAGCGTAACTTCGATAAATTTCGCGAAGCTCTGCTCACCGAAGTCATCCCTAAAGTGGAATCGGCGTATCTCGTGACGAAAGACCGTAACTCCCGTGCCATTGCCGGCCTCTCTATGGGCGGCTCAGAATCTTTGCTGACCGGCCTCAATACCCTGGATAAATTTTCCTGGATCGGCGCCTTCAGCTCCGGCGGCTTCACGCCGGAATTCGACAAGGAATTTCCCGCGCTTGACGCCAAAAGCAATCAGCAGCTGCACTTGCTCTGGATTGCCTGCGGCAACGACGACCACTTGATCGAAAACAATCGCAATCTCCGCGCCTGGCTCGCTTCCAAATCCATCAAGCACGTGGACGTCGAAACTCCCGGCGCTCATACCTGGATGGTCTGGCGCCGCAACCTAACCGACTTTGCCGCGCTCCTCTTCCGCTGAAGCCCTGAGTTCGAAAGAATTCTAGGGCCGCGGAATTCAAACTAACCGGTATTTACCCAAACTGTTCTACGCAGCAACAACATGGCGGCCCGCTCATTCCACTGCACCTGAAGAGCAGTCTCCGCGTTGCACATTACGAAAAATCTTTTGTAATCAGCGCGGACTTCGCTCCGGTTGGCGCCTGGCACTCTACATCGCGTTTATCGCGCCGGTGGCAATCGCTACCAGCCGCCTGTCGTCTCTATTTAAGCCTGCGCCTGAGGTGCTTTTCGCGCCGACGATCTTTGTGATTGTTTTCCTGCCCGCGCTGCTGATGTCGAAAAGCGAAGCATCGAGAATATGGGCTCTCTGGGAGGGAGGCCTTTGGGACACTGTTCCTACAAGGCTGCGCCCTGGGCCTGATCGAAGTAACTGTCTTGGTTGGTTTTCTCGCCCTCGTTCACGGCTATTCCTTTGCTCATATCGTTATGGGCGGCCTGCCGCTCGTGAAATGGGCACTCGAAAATAATAGCGACTCTATTGCAAAGGCTCTCTTCCTCCAGATTTTATTTCGGGAATATACGCAATTCACGCTCGCGGAGGGAATCAGCTTCTGGTCGGCTGCCGTCGTACTGTCCGCGCTCTACATGGTCATTATTGCCGCCAGCGCCAGCCTGAACCTCATAGGCTTACCCATTGTGTTCATCGTTGGATTGTTCTACAGCCTCACTCTGCGCCGCACACATCGTTTGTGGTTTGCGATCGGCATGAACGCGGCATTGCAAATGCAGGATTGCGCACGGAGTATCCTTGGGTGTCGAAGGCAGTCCGCTACGAATTCTCACCTTGGGAATTCTCATTTTCCTGGTGAATAAATTTTATCGCGCGAAAACTTCTGAAAGTATGGCCTAAGAACACAAAGCTGGCGCGGAATCGAAACTGCCGGCGCTCACATGTGACCTGGCACCGAAAGAGATGCAATTCCCCGAACAGTTTGCGAACGTAACCGAATGAACGTTCCATCTATCTACTTGAAGGGCATTCACGATGTCGTGGGATCAGTCTAATCGCGGCTCCGCACGGACGATTGAGAGGCAGCGGTGAGCACAGTTCTAGTTACCGGCGGGTCAGGCTTTATCGGCAGCCACTGCATCCTGCAGTTGCTGGCTGCAGGTCATCAGGTGCGGACGACGCTACGCAGCCTGAAGCGTGAAGGAGACGTGCGGGCCATGCTAAGGGAGGGCGGCGCCGAGCCCGGCGATCGCTTGGCGTTCGTGGTTGCGGATCTTGAAAAGGACGCGGGCTGGGCCGAAGCTGTGGCGGGCTGCGAGTACGTACTTCACGTAGCGTCGCCATTGCCGCCGGGCGTTCCGAAACACGAGGACGAGCTGATCCTGCCCGCACGCGACGGCACTCTTCGCGTGCTGTGCGCCTCGCGCGATGCCGCGGTCAAGCGCGTGGTGCTGACCTCGTCATTCGCGGCGATCGGCTATGGCCGCAAAGAACGGCAAGCGCCCTTCACTGAGAACGACTGGACCGATCTCAGCGGCGAAGTTGTGGCTCCCTACCAGAAGTCGAAAACCTTAGCGGAACGCGCGGCTTGGGATTTCATGGTCAAGGAAGGTGGCCAGCTGGAACTTTCCGTCGTCAATCCAGTAGGCGTGTTCGGGCCGGTTCTGAGTCCGGACTATTCGACCTCAATCCTCCTAGTGCAGCGCTTGATGGACGGCGCCATGCCCGGCGTCCCGCATCTCTATTTCGGCGTCGTGGACGTGCGCGACGTTGCCGACCTGCACCTCCGCGCGATGACCAATCCCGCCGCAAAAGGCGAGCGCTTCCTAGCCGTCGCAGGTGATTTCATGTCCTTTCAGGACCTCGCCAAGGTGCTGAAAAGTCGCATGGGCGCATCAGCGAAAAAAGTGCCGACACGCCAACTGCCCAACTTCCTGGTGCGTCTTGCCGCGCTGCGCGATCCAGCGATAAAACTGATCCTGCCTGAACTAGGCAAACTGAAAAACGCCACCAACGAAAAGGCCAGGCGCATGCTCGGCTGGGCGCCGCGTTCGAACGAAGACGCTGTCGTCGCCACCGCCGAAAGCCTGTTACGCCTCGGCCTCCTGAACGGCAGTTCGAACCACGCAGGCTAAAAATTGTTCCTCGTGATCTCAATCAACTGCCGCGCGTGATATAAACTTTCGACCCGGTTCATTGCAACTGCGATTTGCAAGCCTTCATGCACCCAGTCATTCGAGTTTCCGGAGTTCGCAAAAGTTATGGCTCAACTGTAGCCGTGGCCGACGTGTCCTTCGACGTACACCACGGCGAAATCTTCGGATTAATCGGGCCCAACGGCGCCGGCAAGACCACCACCATGGAGTGCATCGAAGGTTTGCGTACGCCTGACCGGGGCAGCATCTCGGTTCTGGGCCTCGATCCCTTTCGTCAGGTGTACAAGCTGCAGGACCGAATCGGCGTTCAATTGCAGCAAGCGCAACTGCAGAAACGCATTAAAGTGTGGGAGGCGGTTGACCTGTGGGCTTCTCTTTACCGGAAGAAAGCCGTTGAGGGCGAGCGTTTACTCGCCCAGCTCGGCCTTACAGACAAACGCGACGCCTGGTTTATGAATCTCTCCGGAGGTCAGAAGCAGCGGCTATTTATCGCGCTGGCGCTCATCAACGATCCGGAAGTGATCTTTCTTGACGAGCTAACCACTGGCCTTGACCCGCAATCACGCCGGGCCATCTGGGAACTCGTGCGCGGCATTCGCGAGCGCGGTAAAACCGTCTTCTTGACCACGCACCTGATGGAGGAAGCCGAACGCCTGTGCGATCGAGTAGCAATCATCGAGCACGGAAGGATTATCGACATCGACACTCCGGAAAGACTCGTCGCCCGGCACTGCCCGGAGCGAACCGTGGTACTTGCCACCGATGACCCCAGGGTAGAAGAACGCTTTCGCGCGATCCTGGGAGTGCAGTCGGTAGTCCGCGCTGACTTGCGATTCACGATTCGCGGCAGTGGCGACGACTTGGTGACCGAAGTAATTCATTGTCTTTCCGAGAATCGCATCCGGGTCACGGATTTCCGTACCATTCTCCCCAATCTTGAAGACGTTTTTCTCAAACTGACCGGTCATTCGATTCGCGAATAAATTCCATCGAGTAGGTTCGACAATGCTGCTGCGAGGACTCTGGAAACTGACCTGGATCGAAATCAAGATTTTCCTGCGCGAGCCGCTGGGCGCGTTCGGCACCATCGGTTTTCCCGTCCTGGTTTTTATTGTGGTGGGCCGAATCGCTGGCGGCAGAGTCCCAGCTTCCTCGCTGAGCGCCAACAATTTTATTCGCGTAGGCCTGCCGGTTCTTGCGTCGCTTCTCATCACTATCAACGCGCTGCTCTCGCTGGTTACGATTATCTCCATCTACCGCGAGGGTGGCATCCTGAAGCGGCTCCGCGCGACTCCGCTGCGCCCGCAGACCATCCTCAGCGCTCACGTAATCGTCAAACTGATTCTCACCGCCGTTACCTTGAGTCTATTGGTGCTCGCAGGCCAACGATATTACCCGGCCGGAGTTCACGCGCCGTTCCTCTCGTTTGCGATTGCGCTGCTCATTAGCACTTGGAGCATCTTGTCGATCGGCTTTCTCATCGCCAGCATCGTTCCAACGGCACGCTTCGCCCAGCCGATCGGCGCCGTCATCATGTATCCAATGATCGGCCTCTCCGGACTGTTCGTACCCGTTGCTTTGCTGCCGCCGGTGCTGCACACCATCGCGCGAGTGCTACCGCTAACTTACGCTGTCGCACTCCTGCAAGGAATTTGGAGCGGTGACGCGTGGTCCGCTCACATCGCCGACGTCGCAGCACTTGTTTTAGTGTTTGTCGCCTGCACGGCACTTTCCGCGAAGATTTTCAGGTGGGAATAACGACTGTATTTCGCGTCACAGGCAGGCACGCCACTCTTGCAAAACCCTGCATCGAAGCACGACCATCACGGTTAGTGGGCCCGCGTGGAGCCGACCCACTAACCGACCTTTTCGCCACTTCTACCGTCGCCGCTCAGGACAGCGCGACTCGGTCATTGACCTGGCGAACGCGGGATTCCAAATTGCTGTTGGCGTGCCGCGCTGCTGTCCGCTTGTACAATGCAATCAGCGTGAAGAAAACGAGCAAGCAGGCCATGGTCCAAGTTTCCACTGCGGGCCATTGAGAAACCGATGCTTCCTGGTTCGCGATCGGTTTGGCAACGGAAGCCGCGGCGTTCGCTGAGCTGGGATTCACCGCAGCGGTGTTTGAATTGTTGACTGCTGGCGCTGCCGATGCCTGCACAGTCGTGGTTGTTCCCGGCGCATCGGGCCACTCAGTGTTCGTGATTTCCTGGGCTGGCGCAGAACCGGCCAGGAACAGAACTCCCGCAAATCCGATCACCATCGCTTGCATCCGAAGAATGTTTTGAATTTTCATTTGACCACCCCTTTTTTATCTAAGCTCGACGCCTTGCACTAATGCAGGAACGATGCCAAAAAGAAGTGGTGCAGTGAGGCCGCTGAAAAATTCTCTAACTCGCTGCAATAAAACGACTTGACGAAAAACAGTCGGCGTCGGGGCCGAGCAGCGACGTGGACTCATGCTATCCATCGAGATATGTCCGAGCGACGGCACGCCGCATGGAGCGACGGCTCTATCCATCTTGGTGCTGAAGCAATTTCACAACGTTGATCGCAAGCAGAAGAAACCACGCAACTTACTGCCGCTCCGTCGTGCGTGGCCGCTGGCATTCGCCGCCTTCCGCGACAGCCACAGGCGCTGCAACCGTTCGGATAGGCCCTCTATCCATTCGGATAGCAATCCGACCTTCCACTAGCGCGACCGTTGGCGCTAGAATAACCGCCTCAGCGCGGGCTTCCAACCAAGCTGCAAGCCCCGAGGCCAGATGTGGCTGCAAAACTCCTGGTGGTCAGCGGTCCGCTACGAAAATCCCAATTCCCAATCGGCACAGACCTGGTTATAGGACGGGATCTGGAAAGCACCATTCGCCTCGACGATCCCGCGGTTTCCCCACAGCACTGCACCATTGCATCGCAGGATGGTCAGTTGATTCTGTGCGATCTCGATAGCCACGCCGGCACTTTCGTTAACGGAATTCCAGTGAAGCAGCGCAGGCTCAAATCGGGCGACGAAATCGCGGTAGGAATTTCCGTTTTCCGTTTCGAAGCGGAAGAGCATCAAAACGCGGCAAGTAGCCCCGTCCAGATGTGTGATCGCGCGGCGGTCAACCCAAGAGTGCTGGAGTTCCAGGCTCCAGAACTTCTCAGCCTGGCGCCTCAATCGCTCGCCGCGCTCCCACAAGCGGCGCGCATGGCCCGCAACCTTAGCGCGCTCCTGCAAATCTGCAAGGCCATTGGCTCCCTGCGCGACGAAGAAGCGCTTCCCTGGGTATTACTCGGCATGATTTTCGATGTGATTCCTGCCGAACGAGGGGCCATTCTGCTGATGGACGAGGACGCGAATGAGATCGGTTCGCAGGTAGCCTGGGATCGCTTGCTTGGACCGGAACATCCCGTCCACATTAGCCGCGAAATTGTGCGCCAGGTCATTGAAGAAGGAATTTCTCTACTGGACGGCGGCTCGGCAGCCGCGCAGTCTGCGGGTTCGGCCGTGAACGACGAAAAACTGCCACGCGCTTTTCTTTGCGTACCGATGATGTCCAGCAAAAAAGCCATCGGCCTGATCTATTTGGAATCCAGCAATACAACCTCATTCACAGAGGACGACTTCCAGTTGCTCGCGGCCATTGCCGGCCTGGCGGTAATTGGTATTGAAAACGCTCGTCAATTTGAGCACCTGGGCAGCGAAAATCAGCGCCTTCGCGCCGAATTTAGCCTGACTCACGATATGGTGGGACGCAGTGCTCGCATGCGCGATGTCTACCAATTCATTGAGCGCGTAGCCCCGACCGATTCAACCGTACTGATCCACGGCGAAAGCGGCACCGGCAAAGAACTGGTCGCCGCCGCCATTCATAAAAACAGCCCCAGAAAAAACCAGCCCTTGGTCGCGCTGAATTGCGCCGCCTTGACCGAGACCTTGTTGGAGAGCGAACTATTCGGCCACGAAAAAGGCGCCTTTACTAGCGCCGTCAATCAGAAAAAAGGCTTTCTAGAAGTAGCCGAGGGCGGCACCATTTTTCTGGATGAAATTGGCGAGCTCTCGCTGATTCTGCAAGCCAAGCTGCTGCGTGTTCTCCAGGAACGCGAATTTGTGCGCGTCGGCGGGACCCGTTCCATCAAGATCAACGTGCGATTTTTGGCCGCAACCAACAAAGACCTGCAAAAATGCGCGCGTGAAGGTACATTTCGCGCGGACCTATTTCACCGCCTCAACGTGATTTCCATAGCCCTTCCCGGTCTGCGAGAACATCCCGAAGACATACCCGCATTGGCTGAGCACTTCGCTGCGCGTCACGCAAAAAATTGCAATCGCACCGTGTCAGGAATTTCCGATGAAGCCATGGCCTGTCTCACCCAATACGACTGGCCAGGCAACATTCGCGAACTGGAAAATGCTCTCGAGCGCGCCGTGGTCATTGGCTCGTCCGACAAAATCCTGGCCGAGGATTTGCCGGAAACCCTTCTCGAAAGCGCGGAAAGTGGAGGGAACACGCCCGCGAAATATCACGAAGCCATTCGCAATCTTAAAAAACAAATGATCCTGACCGCATTGGACCAATCCACAGGAAACATCACCGAAGCCGCCAAACTCCTCGGCGTCCACGCCAACTACCTCCACCGCCTGATGCGCAATCTCGAGCTCCGCCCACCCATAAAAAAGCAAACCTCGGCTTGAGCGGCACTACGCTACGCGCCATTTTTCTTGCGGTCGAAACCGTCTACATAAACCGTAAAATGGTCTTGCGGCGTCTAACCTCGAAGACCGGCGTCGGATCACGGGAATCGAACGCGTCCAGGCTCTCGGGCTAAAGCTAGGAGCAACCATGAATCGCAAGAATTTTTGCTGCGCCATCGCAGCCATCGTATTCATCCTGCTCTGGTCATCAGGACTTGCCGCTCTTCGAATAAGTCCTCAGCACAGCCAAGACATCAACCGCTTGGCGGAGTTGACCCACTGGAATCCGGGAACAATTGTGGCGGACATCGGCGCGGGTGACGGAAGCTACAGCTTTGCTGCTGCGCAAAAGGTTGGGCCGTCGGGCCGTGTCTATGCCACCGAAATCGACCGCGAAAAATTGCAGCACCTGCGAACGGAGCTTACAAAGCGCAAGTTGGGCAACATAATTGTCGTGGAAGGAACCGCGGATGACACCAAGCTGCCCTCGAGTTGCTGCGACACGATTTTTCTGCGCCACGTGTACCACCATCTGACGCAACCGCAGGAGTTTGATAAGAATTTAGTTCGCTCGCTCAAGCCCGGAGCTTATTTGGCCATCATCGATTTCCCGCCAAGCCCCAATTCTTCTCCGGTCGAAGGCGTCCCACAGAATCGCGGTGGACACGGCATACCAGAAAAAGTGATGCAGCAAGAGCTAACAGCCGCGGGCCTACAAATAGAAAAAGTTATCGACGATTGGTCCGCGGACGACTATTGCGCGATCTTCGTCAAGCGCACCCCCTTGAGCAAATAACCCGCCAGTTCCTTGAAATAAAAATTTCAACCGACACCTATTCTCCTTAGGTCGTGTCTGGCCATCCGTTTTCACCAACCGGAAGTGGGTAAACAGGACAATTGGTTTGAGGCGCAGTCATTGGGGGATTTATGGAGCGCATGGAACTTGAGGAGCTAGTCCAAAGTTTGCAGAAACGCGCCGAGCGCTTGGAACGGAAACAACGCCGTTTTCTCGCTGCTATGTTGGTGCTGGTCGCCGTATTTCTGTTGGCCGGATGGCAAACCGTTCAGGCACCGCAAGAAAACTTTAAAACGCATGGTTTGTCTATTGTGGACTCTAGAGGAGTAGTGAGGCTTATTTTAGGCGCGCCAGTGCCAAATCCAGTCGAGGAAGGAAAGACCTACGAGCGGCGCAGCCCGGGCACGGGAATTATCTTTAAGGATGCTGCAGGCAATGAACGCGGCGGCATGGGGATGCTCGATGATGGCAGCATGAATCTTTGCTTCGACGATGCGAAAGCAGAACGCAACTGCCTGTTTTTTGTACCCAAACTCGGCAACGGCATTGCTCTCAACGACGCTCGCGGAGAGACCAGGGCAATTCTTTATCTTGATACCAACGGCGCTCCGCATTTTCTCTTGAATGATGAACAAGGCCACTCGCTGGTCTCTTTGCCCGAGGCTCCGAAGGGCCAAGGAGTAAAGTAAACTCGCGCTCCGGCCCTGATTAACGGCTCACCGGAAACTAGCCCGGCGGCGTCAGCGGCGTCAGCTCTTGCCTTCATTTTGGCTGGAGAGCAAACTACAGTTGAACACTGGCCTCACTGGCAGTGATCGCGTGCCGCAGTTCGAGGGCTACATGGCAGGGCCAATCCACACACAAATAAACGGAAAAAACCGCGCTTTCGAAGCAGACCCGGACACGACTTTACTTTTTGCCCTGCGCGAAGAACTGGGGCTCACCGGAACAAAGTACGGTTGCGGCGAAGGCCAATGCGGCGCCTGCACTATTCTGCTGAATGGCACGCCGCGGCGCTCCTGCCAACTCTCCGTCATCGACGCCGCGGGAAAATCCATCGTCACCATCGAGGGCTTCGAACAAAACGGCCAGCTTCATCCCGTACAACAAGCTTTTCTCGATCAAGGCGCGTTCCAGTGCGCCTATTGCACTTCCGGAATGATTGTCAGCAGTGTTGCGCTTCTCCAGAAAAATCCCAATCCCGACGAGCAGGAAATCGTGCACGCTCTGCAGGGAAATATTTGCCGCTGTGGAACCCATCCGCGCATCGTTGCCGCGGTTCAGCAAGCCGGCAAAGCCATGCAAGTGGGCACGACACACGGGAAGAACTCGCAATGAAACCAACCCGAAGCTTTTTCAAGGATGTCTTACGGGAAGGTCCGGCTTCAGGCGTGCCGAAAAGCGCCGAAAAATCAGGGGTTTTAACCCCCGCGGGTATTCAGCCGGAATCTCAAATAATTTATGGGCTGCGTTCCCGCCAGGAATCCGCGAAAGCCGACAATTTCGCAAGCGAACCCGAACGCTACGAGCTTCATTCCAGCGCCTTGCATCACTTCGACCTGCAACGCCGCGACTTCTTCAAAGTACTGGGCGCAGGCATCGCGATTTTCACTGTTGCGGCAAACGCTTCAGCCGCGCAAGAATCCGGCACGCGGCGACACCATGGCGATCAAGACCAGCCAAGAGACATTTCCTCCTGGCTGCATATCAACGACGACGGCATCGTGACCGTCTTCACCGGCAAAGTCGAAGTCGGCCAAAACACTCGCACCACCCTGGCGCAATCCGTCGCCGACGAGCTGCGCGTTCCGCTCACCAGCATTCGCATGGTCATGGGAGACACCGCGCTCACGCCGTTTGATATGGGCACCTTCGGCAGCCGCTCCACTCCGTACATGTCGCCGCAACTTCGCCGTGCAGCATCCGCCGCCCGCGATTTGCTACTTCAGCAGGCAGCAACTCAATGGAACACCGCCCCAGAAAAACTAACCACCAGCGGCGGAAAAATTACCAATCCCGCGTCCGGAGCAACTCTGACCTACGCGCAACTCGCGCAAGGCAAAACACTGACACAGGATATGCCGGACGCCGATCCCATAACTCCGCCCGAGCAATGGACCGTTGCCGGCAAATCAGCGCCCAAAGTGGACGCGCGCGCGTTCGTCACCGGCCAGCATCAGTACACGCCCGATCTGCGGCCAACAAATGTATTGCATGCAAAGGTGTTGCGGCCTGCAACGTTTGGCGCATCTCTGGTGTCGGCGGATTTAGCAGCAGCACAAGCGATGCCTGGAGTAGTTGTCGTCCGCGATGGAGATTTTGTGGCTGCAGCGGCTCCGACGGAGCAAGCAGCCGAAAAGGCACTCGCCGCCATTCACGCCGAATGGAAGAACCAGCCACAAAGTTCCGGCAAGGAACTGTACTCCTATCTGAAAAAGAATCTCGACACGGAAGAAAATCAGAAGCCGCACGAAAAAGGTTCCGTCGCTAATGCGCTGGCCGCTGCATCGCAACACCATGAACAGACCTACACGGTCGCCTACATTGCGCACGCCCCGCTCGAGCCGCGCGCCGCGGTCGCCGATTGGAAAGACGGGAAATTAACCGTCTACACCGGCTCGCAACGTCCGTTCGGCATTCAGGAAGAATTGTCAGCCGCGCTGCACCTTCCCAAGGATCAGGTGCGCGTCATTGTTCCCGATACCGGCTCGGCCTATGGCGGCAAACACACCGGCGACGCAGCGCTCGAAGCCGCTCGCCTCTCGCGTGCGGCAAATCGTCCCGTAAAAATTGTCTGGACCCGCGAAGAAGAATTCACTTGGTCCTATTTCCGCCCCGCTGGCGTGATTGAAATCAAAAGCGCGATCGCACCCGACGGAAAACTCAGCGCCTGGGAATTTCACAATTACAATTCGGGCGGCTCCGGCATTCAGACTCCCTACGACGTCGCAAATCAATTGATCCAGTTTCATCCTGTAAATTCGCCGCTGCGCCAGGGTTCCTACCGCGGACTTGCCGCAACCGCCAATCACTTCGCCCGCGAATGTTTCATGGATGAACTCGCGCATTTAACAAAGATTGATCCACTGGAATTGCGCTTGAAGAACCTTTCCGACCCGCGTTTGCGCGCGGTATTCGAAAGCGCAGCCAAAACATTTGCCTGGCCGCAAAAGAAGACGCAACCCGGCCAGGGATTTGGCATGGGCGGTGGAGTGGAGAAAGGCGGCTACGTAGCAACCTTCGCGGAAATCGCGATCGCTGCAAACTCAGGCGAGGTTCGCGTGGTTCGCGTGGTCACCGCGTTCGAATGTGGCGCCATCGTCAATCCAGATGGCCTCCGCCAGCAGGTGATCGGAGCAAACATCATGGGTTTGGGCGGAGCGCTGTTCGAATCGATCGAATTTGACAACGGCCGCATTTCGAATCCGCATTTCGCACAGTATCGCGTCCCGCGCTTCCGCGACATTCCCAAAATCGAAGCCATTCTCCTGGACCGCAAAGATCTTCCTCCAGCCGGCGCCGGCGAAACTCCCATCGTCGGCCTGGCTCCCGCAATCGGCAACGCTATTTTCGACGCGACCGGCATACGCCTCCGCGCTCTGCCGCTAGCCCCGCGCGGCCTTAATGCGCGGAAGAACAGCGCATGACGGCGCATGACGGCGCATGACGGCGCATGATAGTTTCTCGCAAACTTTTCATTTCTTTGTACCATCTCAACAATTGCGGCGTTCGATTTGGCTTCTTTTCATATTTTGCGTAACTACATATTCGACCTTCGCACAGTCGTCTTCCCAGGAACTTTCCGACCAAATGGACAGCACATTTTCTGGAATCGCTGCGCACGATACTCCCGGATTCGCGGTGCTGGTAAAGAAACATGGCAAGATAGTTTTTGAAAAAGGTTACGGCGTAGCTGACCTGCGGACGAAAGCTGCGATCGACGCGCAAACAAATTTCCGGCTGGCATCGTTCACAAAACAATTCACCGCAATGGCCGTGATGCTTTTAGTGCACGACGGCAAACTGCGCTACGACGAACCGCTGAGCGAGGTTTTCCCTGAATTTCCCGCTTATGGAAAAACAATCACTATTCGCAATTTGCTGAATCACACTGCCGGGTTGCCCGATTACGAAGATTTGATGGACGCGGTGAAAAAAACTAAAGGGCAAATCTGGTCGCCCGAAAAACAAATTCACGACGCCGAAGTTTTGCAGCTGCTGGAAAAAGAATTGTACGGACAATTCGCGCCGGGAACAAAATGGGAGTATAGCAATTCCGGCTACGTGGTCCTCGGATTGATCGTGGCAAAAATTTCTGGAAAATCTTTCGGCGAATTTCTGCAAGAAAGAATGTTCACGCCGCTAAAAATGAATCACACACTCGTTTTTGAAAAAGGAAAAAACCAAGCCACGAATCGCGCCTATGGCCATGCGAAAAAAGAACATGCTTTCGTTGAAACCGATCAAAGCTCCACTTCCGCGACGCAAGGCGACGGCGGAATTTATTCCAACCTGGAAGATTTATCCAAGTGGGACGACGCACTGCGCAATCACACTCTGCTGAGTGAAAACGAGTTTCTTCCCGCGATCACTCCCGCACAATTGCCGCCAGGTGCGGAAGCAAAACTCGCGGAAGACGTTCCCGACTCGATGCGCGGCCACGCCAGCGCTTACGGTTTCGGCTGGTTCCTGAATTTGCAGGATTCGCATCCATTGATGTGGCACTACGGCGACACCATGGGATTCAAGTCCGCAATTCTTCGCTACACCCGCGACAGCGTAACTGTAATCGTCCTTTGCAATCGCACCGATCTCGACCAAGGCGCGCTGGCGCTGAAGGCTGCGCAGCTATTTCTTCCTGCGAATTGATTCCGGCTTACGTTTTTCACAGTTGGTGCGAATCCAGGAGGCAAACAGTCCTTCCGTAATTTCGCCGCTAGCAAGATTCAGCATGGTCTGAATTTCGTCTAACCGTCCTGTCGCTAGCCGCCAACCATTCAGCCGCAAAAAAAGTGCCGTTGCGATGAATGCGATCCGCTTGTGCCCATCGACAAACGCGTGATTCTTGGCTAAGCCGAAACCATACGCTGCTGCAAGCTTCGCGATATCCGCGTTCGGGTCATAAATAAATTGATTGCGCGGTCGAGCCAGCGCGGAATCCAGCAGTCCTTGGTCATGCATTCCGGAAGATCCACCGTGTTCGGCTAGACTTTCTAAATGAAGAAGTAACAAGCTGCGGCGGTCAAGCCAGAGCGGTTCGTTCATTTGGCCAGGGCACGAAGAGTCTCGCGGTGCTCGGCCATGATTTCACGGCCCAACTTGAGTTGCTCTTCCAGCGCAGGATCGTATGGAGTTAGCAAGTATCCTTCGGGCGTTTCAATCGCAAACAGGTTGTCGCCGCTCTTCACTTTGAGGCGATGAAGAGCTTCTTTGGGGAGAACCAATCCGGTGGAAGTGCCCACAGCTCTTAGCTTTAGTTTGACCATAACCTATATCCATACTTATTATAATGCCAGGCGCGCTGTGTGACAACTCAAAAAAGCCGCAACGCCGGTTGCTAGCCTACGCTACTGAAAATCAGGATAAACCGGCGAGTTTGCCTAGGCCTTTCATTTTGGCGCGGGCGGCCATGCTGCCGTATTGCTTCATCATGGTGCGCATCTGCATATATTGCTTCAGGACTTGATTGACGTCCTGCACGGTGGTGCCGCTGCCTTTTGCGATGCGCTTGCGGCGCTTGCCGTCGATTACGTTGTGGTCCTGGCGTTCCTGATTGGTCATGGAGTTGATGATAGCTTCGACCTGTTTCAGTTTGCCTTCGTCAACACTCGCGTCTTTGGGAATGTTTTGTAGCGGGCCGACTTTGGGGAGCATGTCCACCAACTGATCGAGCGGGCCCATTTTGCGAATCTGGCGAAGTTGATCGCGAAAATCTTCCAGCGTAAAACCTTCGGTACGAAGTTTGCGTTCGAGGTCGAGCGCGGCTTTTTTGTCAACGGCCTGCTCAGCGCGTTCGATGAGCGACATGATGTCGCCCATGCCGAGGATGCGGGAGACGATCCTTTCTGGATAGAAACCTTCAAGGGCATCGTATTTTTCGCCGAGGCCGACGAATTTTACGGGCGCGCCGCTGACTTTGCTGATGGAGAGCGCTGCGCCGCCGCGTGCGTCGCCGTCCAGTTTGGTGAGAATGACGCCGGTGAGGCCGAGGCGTTTGTGAAATTCTCCGGCGGAGCGAACCGCGTCCTGACCGATCATGGCGTCCGCGATGAAGAGAATTTCGCTGGGCTGCAATTCTTTTTTCAGGTAGCCGAGTTCGTTCATCAGGTCGTCGTCAATGTGCAAACGGCCGGCAGTATCCACGATGATGATGTCGCTGGCGGAAAGCTTTGCTTCTTTGATTGCGCCGCGAACAATTTCGAGCGGCTTATCGGTTCCCGCGCCGGGCCACAGGCTTACGTTAATGGCTTTGGCAACTTGCGCGAGCTGCTCGCGTGCGGCGGGGCGGTAGACGTCAGTGGAAACTACGATCGGACGGTGGCCATGTTGCGCCAGCCATTTTGCAAGTTTGCCGCTGGTGGTGGTTTTGCCGGAGCCTTGTAGGCCGACAATCATCCAGACAGAAGGAGGGCGCGATGCAAAGAGCGGCTTGGCGTGTTTGCCGAGAAGCGTGGTGAGCTCATCGCGAACCAGTTTGATGACTTGTTGATCCGGCGAGAGTTGCAGCATGACCTCGCTGCCGAGTGCTTTGCTGCGAATGCTGGCAAGAAGTTCGTCGATGACGGGAAGAGCGACATCGCCTTCGAGCATGGCTTCGCGGATTTCGCCGAGCGCGGCGTCAAGGTGCTCCTCGGTAAGTTTGCCCTGGCCGCGAAGATTCTTGAATGTGCGCTGTAGCTTTTCTGTGAGGTTTTCAAACATGGGAAAGAGTTCTCAGTGAATAGTGGTCCGTGAACGATTTCAGAAACTTGTGTTGTCGAGTTGGCTGGGAGGTGGCAACTCGCTTTCATTTTAGGCGCGGAGGGATGAGTGGTCAAACGAACGAGCGGTAAGACACGCTGAGAAAGCCCACGGAGTGACAACGGTTGGCGTTCTGAACTGGGAATGTGGCGGCGCGCATTTTTAAAGATGTGAGGCTAGCAAAGGAAATCGCTTGCGAAGCAGCGTACCGGCTAGACCGGTCAGGCCGATGGAAAGCAAGAGCAGACCGGACGGCTCGGGGACCTTAGCCTCGGCGTCAGTGGACGCCCTAGCGAGGATGCTCACCAATGGTCCGAAGGATTCGTAAAGTTCTCAGAAACCGTCAATGACGCCTGGATTGTTCTGACAAGATATTATGAAAGCATTCGACTCCGCAAAATTGATACTCGGCTGTAGCGACGTCGTAGACGCCTCGGAACTAGTCGTGAACAAGCCGTTGGCTGTCGCCGCCTGTGCGACACCATTCGCTGTACCGGTCGAGTATTGAGAAAACGCCGACGTGTTGCTTTGGGGGAGAACCGTTTTTTATTTCCTGTGAGGACCCGCCGAGCGTTGTAGACGCAAAACTGAGGTCAAAATCGGTGGTGTCTACAACTGAAACCGTGAGTCCACCGGTGACAGTGAACGTGAATCCCGTCCAATCCAAAGTCGCGTTACTTATAGCGATTCCGTCGGCGAAAGAGTTGGAGGGACAAGCCAAAAGCAAAATCAGCGCGAATGAACCGATATAAGAATGCCTCATAGGATTCCCCGCAGTGTCGTTTCCTGACCCTTTGGTGCAGGCATTCTGCGTCTGTGAATACGTGAAAGTCAAGATGAGAGAAATTGGAGAACAGTGCTATTACTATCAAAACCGAGAAAGATAATTTCACCGCAGAGAGACACAGAGTCCACAGACAATAGGAAAAACAGATCGTGGGGAGGGATGCAATGGGTACCGCAAAGGCGCGAGACGAACGGCTGAAGCTGCGTCCTATCGGAACGATTCGCTCGACAATCAAGGATCGAAAAGGAGCGCCGAAACAGGGTTCGGAAGGAGCACCGGACGCGTGGCTGGAAGTGAATTCATTTGCGGCTCGCGGCTTTGAGGGAATCTGCAAAGGAGACGAACTTTTTGTGGTCACCTGGCTGCACCAAGGGCGGCGGGAGGTTCTCCAAGTCCATCCGCGGTCTGACCCGCAACGAGCACTGACGGGAGTATTTGCAACGCGATCGCCGGACCGGCCGAATCCGCTGGGGCTGCATCGGGTGACGGTGCGAAAAGTAGGCAAGAAACGGTTCCGGATTGGTCCGATAGAAGTGATCGATCGAACGCCGGTAGTCGATATCAAGCCGGTACTTTCCTGCGAGCCGGTACGCTGAGCACAGCTCTAGACGTGCAGCCCGGGACCAGCGGTGATGTTGCAATCACAGTCTTGCGGCTGGCGATTCAGGTCAGACAGTCTTTCCGACAAGGGGGCCGCCAGGTTGAGGATGGTGCGCGTTCCAGGAAGCAAGGCCGGGCGCGTAGCCGGTGATCAGTAGGTGATTGTGGACCATGTCGAACGTAAGACCGCTGTCTATATGCAAGGAATAGCCTTCGTGTTCGTAGAGAGCGAGCACCGGCGGCAGATGAGGCACAACGTCCCAAAGATTGACGATGCGATAGCCGATATTGACGCGGGTATCGAAGAGGCGCACGAAATCCGGGTGGCCGACGCGCGGCTCCGCCCAGGTGTAAACGATCGGCGCGAGATTTGCTGCGACGTCGTTGAGAAGATCGGGAGCGGACAACGCGGCCAGAGCGCCACCGAGGCTGTGACCGGTGATCAACAGTTCCTTGCAGCCGGGGGCTTTGGACTGAACCAACTTACGCAGGTTTTCGCGCACTGTTTCGTACACCACCTGAAAACCTTGATGAACGGTGCCGCGTCCGGGAATGGCGCTGTAAGGAGCAGGAGCGAAGTCGAAATCATCAAGCCAGTCCTTGAAGTATTCGGTGCCACGGAAGGCTACGACCAGCCTGCTCAGCTTGGCGTCTACACATAGCCAGCCGAAATGTTGATTGGGCTCGGCGCTGCGCGGCATGGCTTGAACAGTAGCGCTGGTTGCTTTGGTTGCATCAGTGATGCGCGGTCGGCGTGGATGATCCAGCATGCTTTGCAGGGGTTTGCGGTGTTTCGGTTCGGCCTGGTCCAGCCTGGCGTGAAAGGCCGGGGAAAGGTCGGCTAGGATTTCGCACGCATCGGTTCCCAGCGTGTAGCCTGGTGGAGGCGTTTGAGCGTTATACGCTCCGAGGGCGAACGGATAGACGTAGTTCTGAGCAAATTGCCCGTCGAAAGGGATTATGGTCAACCTCGCGGGAAGAAGGTAATGCAGCGATTATATTGATATAGCGCAAATACGAACGCCAGCGTTTCGCCTCAGCTTCTGGAAGGCTAGATGTGCTGGAGGTGGGTGTCTTTGAAGTTGGTGGGATATTTCAGGCCGAAGCCGAGGAGGCGGTCGAAGCCGATGTGAGCGGTCCAGATCAGGGCTAGGGGAAAGAGTTGCGGCTTGACGGCTAAATAGGCGATTGCGAGCAGGATTCCCGGCGTGATGTACGTGTGCGCGAAATTATAGACAGCTGAACCGATGCCGACGTTGCCGAGATAGCCGAGCATGAAGAGGTCCGGCGCGAGGAAGAGGATAGCGAAGAGGAGCCAACTGGCATGGAGTTGGTGATAAAAGAAAACGCATAGGATGAGAATTGCGGCGCCTTCGAGGTGGAGAAGGAGCTTGGGTTTGCTAAGCATTGAAAATCGTAGCACGTTAAAGCGCGTCGACTGCATGCGGCACACGACAGGCGACAGGGACGGGGTTACTGCGATGCCGAAATGCTAACCAATACTGCAGCATCCTTTCGTCCTGGAGCCGTAACCTTCGGCCTCTGCAGGGTCTTCTTGTTTGAGTGATCGGATGCAGTGGCTTGGTACTCCAGGGTGTAGGAATTCCGCAGGATTTGCCGTAACTTGTCGAACGCTGTTTGCAAGCCGGCGGGTGATTCGAAGGTTGCGGCAAAGCCGCCAGATTCGTCGGCGATTCGGTGGGCCACCTTCAGGCCTCTTTCGCTGTCACGGGGATGGCGGTTGCGCTCGTAGGAATCGTATTCGACGAGAGGAAAGACGGCTACTCCTGAATTTCGGACGTACTCGACGGTTTTTTCGAGCGAGTGCTCGCTCACGTTGTCTTCAAAATCGCCGACGCAAAAGATGATCTTGCGAGACGACCTATCGCTGGACATCACTCCGATCGCATCCAGAGCGTCGTAGAGGGCAGTAGATCCGCGCGCTTGACTGTTGGCGAGCGTCTGAATTATGGACCGTGCCGGCCACGGCGGCGAAATCGCTAGTCTAAAAGGCGAGTTTTAGGCCCAGCTGGGCGGCGAAGGGGATGCCTACCGTGGTGCCGGGGCCGAAGAAATTGCCGAGGGCTCCGGCGGGTACGCGAAGTTGGTTAGCACTGGTGATGGGAGTGGCCTGGGTGCAGGCAGCATTGCGGCAGAAGGCGGTGGCGTTGCTGAGATCGTTGACGGGAGTGGGGAGGGCGGAGATGTCACCTACATAGTTGTTGCCTGGATTTTGGCGGTTGAAGAGATTGAACAATTCGGCGAAGGGGCGGAGCTGGATTCGTTCTCCCAGCTTGATGTTGCGGCTGACGCGGAGATCGACCTGATAGAAGGGAGTCCCGCGGAATTGGTCAAGTGTGGTTTGCGCGCCGTTGACGACGGCGCGATCGTTGCCTGAGAAGCCGTCGTTATCAATGTCGGCGGGCGTGGCGATGGTGAAGGGCCGAGCGCTTTCAAATTGGGAGAGGGTGGAGACTTCGCAGCGCCACGGGAGTTGCAGCGTTCCGATCAGAACGAAGCGGTGGCGAACGTCTTCGCCGGAGGGGCCGTGATCGCCGGGGCCGAACGCATCGAGCGGGTTCGAAACGCCGTTGACGTAATCGAAGAGTTCGCCGACTACCGCGCCCCAAGTGGTGGCGCGGGAAAGAACATAATTGGCGGTGAGTTCGAAGCGATTTGAAAAACGATGCTGGAGCTGAACGGCGAGGCCGTTGTAGCTGGAGCGATTGTCGGCGCGGAAAAGGGAAATGTTTGGCGAGTCGGCGGGCAGGGAAAATCCTGAAATGAATTCGTAGCGGCGATATTGGTGGACGCCTTGCTGGTGTTCGTAGGTTGCGGTGAGGCGCCAATTTCTTGCCCAGCCACTCGTGAAGTCGTGTTCGAAGGCGGCGCTGGCCTGGAGCGCGTAAGGCGTGTGGTAGTTGGGATCGATAAGAGCACCCTGGCCACCATTGGCACCGCTCGGCAGGCACGATGGATTCGCGAGATCGTAACTGATGCATGGAGTGATGGGTTGATTGACGGCGGTGAAGGCGTCTACCCATCCGTTTTGCGCGAGGTCGTTGTAATAGAGGCCGACGCCCGCACGGAAAACGGTGTGCTGTGATGCGCCCGGCGCGTAAGCGAGGCCCAGCCGCGGCGCGATGGCTTTGCGGTAGTCGTGGGGAATTCCGTTGGCGAGCGGGACATTTAGGGCTTGCAAGGTTGAGAATGCGGGATTTTGCGATTGGGCGCGGCCAGAGGCGGTGAAGAGGCCGAAGGTGGTGTCGTAGCGAAGGCCGGAGTTGACGGTGAAGGACGGAGCGACGTGCCAAGAATCTTCGGCGTAGAAGCCGAGGCGGCGAAGAGATTGCGCGAAGGTACCATCGCTTGCGGTGGTGTCCCTGCAGGTGGTGTCGGGAAGGTCGGCGGGAGTGCAGTTGAAATCAGCAGTAAATTGCGCGGGATTGTTGAGATAGAAGGATGGATCCTGGGTGAACTGGACGAGATGTTCGGCGGTGGAGGCGAGTGTGCCGCGCAGAACCGGTTCGTGGATGAGATTGACGCCAAAGCGGATGGCGTGACGGCCAGAGCTGCGAAAAACGTCGTAGCGGAATTGATATTTCTGCTGATCGCGTTCGATGGGGAAGGCGGAGACTACAGTAGCGAATTGATTGTCGCCGAAAGTTTCGAATCCGGAAGTGGTATGAAAATTTGCGCTGAAAGGAAACGCCAGTGCCAGGCCGAGATCGGAGTTGCGAGCCTTGCTGTGATGAAAGTTGCTAGCTTCGAGAGTGAGCGCGCCTTGCCAGTTTGGGGAGAAGCGATCCTGCTGGCCGAGAAGAATATTGAAGTAATTCGAAGTGGTGGTGGAGCCGGTGGAAGGCAGAGCGGCTTGCTGGACGAGATCGTTCTGGGTGCGATTGCGATCGAGAGAGGCGCGGAGAAACCACTGAGCATTTGTGGATGGCGACCAATCGAGACGCACGTCAAAAAGATTATCGCGAAAGGGAACGGGAACATTTGTGGGGACGGCGATGGAATTGATGTCCGGAATTAGGCCGTCTGCAGCGAGTTGGGCGAGGGCATTAAATTCGGATTGAGAGTTTAAGCTATATGCGACGCTGGCGTTTTCGTCAATGTATTCGTAGGAGGTGAAAAACCAGAGTTTGTCGCGGCGCAGCGGTCCGCCGAAAGTGGCGACGCCATTTTGGCGAGAGAAGGGCTGCTTGGGATCGGGCTCTGGATTATCGAGCGCGTTGCGGGCGTTCAAATCCTGGCCGCGATAGTAGTAAGAAGCGCTGCCGTGCCAGTCGTTCGAACCGCGGCGCGTGGAAAGAATAATGCTGCCGCCGTTGGTGCGCGAAGTCTCTGAACCGAACTGCGCGGAACGCACGACAAATTCCTGCATGGCTTCGGGAGAATAATTCTGCAAGAAGCCGCCGATGAAATCGTCGTTGTTGTCTCCGCCGTCCACGGAAAAATCGATGTTGAGGCCGGAGCTGCCGCCGAAAGAGACGGCGGTGATGCGAGCCTTGGTGGGATCGGAAGGTTCGACGGGCGCGGTGAATGGAGCCATGAGGGCAATGTTGGCGAAGCTGCGCGCGGAGAGTGGAACTTCGTCCAGATCGTCGGAGGTGATGACGGTTTGTATGCTGCTGCTGGCGGTGTCGAGCGGATTGCTGGCGAGCGATGGGCCGTGATCGCGGACTTCGACGGATTCGCGGAGAGCTTCCGGAGCGAGGACGAAGCGCGTTGCGGACTGCGCGCTAATGGATACGACAATCCGTTGCGTTTGCGACGCAAAACCTTTTGCGGCGACTTCGACGGAATAAGTGGCGGGCGAGAGCGCTGCAAAGTGGGCTTCGCCGTGGGCGTCGGTGGTTTGCTCGCGATGCGCGGCGACTTTTTCTGCTGCGAGCGTAATTTGTGCTGCGGGGATGGCGCCGCCGGAGGAATCCACTACGTTCACGAGGAGAGAACCGCGGAGTTCTTGCGCGGAGAGATGGGAAGGCGTTGCGATCGAAGCAACCAGAGCGATGATAAGAACTACGACGACCTGGGTGAGGTAGGAACGCATAGACCTTTTAATTATAGGATGGCCAACACGGATTGTAGGAATAGACGCACGAAGTTGTCGAACGGTTTCTGGGGGAAGCTGCCGCACTCCAAACGTCTACGGTTGCTGAAGGTGAGCGTCGAACCAGGCTACGGTGCGGCGGATGCGGTCGCGGCGATGTTCGGGCTTCATGAACATGTGGCCTTCGTGTTCGTAAACTACCAATTGCGTTTCTACGCCGAGAGTCTTGAGGGCGTGCCAGAATTCGTAGGATTGCGGCGTAGGGCATTCGCCGTCGCTGTCGCCGACGATCACCAGTGTGGGGGTTTTGGCCTTCTTTATGAATGTTATGGGCGAGCTTTTTGCATAGACCTCGGGATCGTCGTAAACGGATTTTCCGAAAAATGGAATCATCCACTGGTCGATTTTGTTTTCGCCGTAGTAGCTCTGGTAGTTGGCGATGCCTGCGCCGGCCATGGCGGCTTTGAAGCGATTGGTTTGCGTGACCGCCCACATGGTCATGTAGCCGCCATAACTCCAGCCGGTAATGCCGAGGCGATTCGAATCGATGGGCGCAATCTTAATGGCTTCGTCAACGCCGGCGAGAATGTCGCGCAGGTCGCCGTAGCCGAAGTCTTTTACGTTGGCACGAGTGAAGGCTTCGCCGTTGCCGAAGCTGCCGCGCGGATTGGGTTGCAGAACAAAATAGCCGGAAGCGGCCAGCGCCAGCGCAAAATCGCCGCTGCTGGGCCAACTGGAAAGGACTGCTGCGCTGGGTCCGCCATGGACATCAACAATCAATGCATATTTTTTCCCTGGAACGAAATTCGCAGGGTAGACAAGCCAGCCTTGCACTTCGTAGGAATCCGATTTCCAGTGAATACTTTTGGCTTCGCCCCACGCGGCGGGAACGCCTTTGTTGCGGTGCGTGATTTGCTTCCATGCGCCGTTGGGACCGGCCCAGATTTCCGGAGGAGCGGAAAAAGAACTGCGGATGGCGGCGGAAACTTTTCCATCGTCGGACACCGAAGCGGAAGGGCCCCAGGTCCCAAGTGTTACGTGATCCGGGCCGGAATAGAGTGAATCGATTTTTGCCGATGGGGGATCGAGTGAAATGATGGACGACTGGCCCTGCGCGAATTCGCCGGCAATAATTTTTCCGTCGCGGGCCCAAGTGAGCCAGCTTGCGGAAGTTTTGCGGTCGGGCGTGAGATTTTGCGGTTTGCCACCGGTTTTGGCAATTAAAAAGATGTCGCCACCGACGGAGTCTTCGTCGCTCATCAGGCCTTCGATGAAGGCGATGGATTTCCCGTCGGGCGACCACGCGGGATAAGAAATTTGCAGCGATGGTTTGTAGATGGATTTCATTAGGCCGGATGTGGCATCGAGGATGGAGAGGTCGGCGGTCCACCAATTGTTATCGCCATTGCCGAGAGCGGAGCTGACGACGAAATTTAGGCCGTCGGGCGACCAGTCATATTGATAGACGTAAGTGTCGGCGGGAGAAACCTGGCGCAATTTTCCGCTAGCGATGTCGACCACCGCGAGGCGCTGTTCGAAAAAGGCGTCCTTGATTTCGCCGGTTTCGGGGACTTCCGCGACCAGCGGTCCCGCGGCACGAGGAGCGTTCTCAGTGAAAAGCACAGCGATGGTTTTTCCGTCGGGCGAAAATTTTGGCGAAGCGAGAGTGCCCTTCACGTCGGTTAGCCTCTTTGCGGGCTGGCCGGCTGTACCTTCGAGGTACAACTGAGATTGGCCGGGTTTGAGCGCGTCGGAAATAAAGGCGATGCGGCGGCTGTCGGGAGCCCAGGCGATGTCGCTTTCGGCGTGGGCCGGTCCGGAAGAAATCATGGTTTTGCCAGACGGCGCCTTGCCATCGATCGTTGTAGTGAAAATGCCGGAGTAGCCCGAGTCCGCGCCATTTTTGCCGCGGAATTCCTGGACCCAGGCAACTTTCTTACCATCGGGAGAGACCGCGGCTTGATCGAAACCGCTGGCGGCGTTGAGTGCGTGGATGGCTTCTTCGATGGCGGGAGAGACTTTTTCCTTTTCCACGGCGTGGAGGCGCTTTTCGACGGCTTGTTTGGAGGTTTTCTTTTCCTGCGATATGGCGGCAATGGGTGCGAGAAGAACGACGGCGGCGAGAAAACAAAATGCGCGACGCATCATCAACTATCTCCTGGGACGTATCGGACTGCGACAAACGAATACAGAGCCTCCGTACGATAGTGCTAGTGAGTTGCGAGCGCAAGCGACGGCTCGGACGGCCACTGCTATTGTTGCCGACCGAAGAAACGCATAGAATCCGCGCAACCAAGCATTGTTACTGAGTGTGGAGGAAAACTCATGCCTGATCGCCGCGGATTTCTTTCCATTTTTGGCGCTGCCGCAGCTGCCACGGCTTTGCCCATTGCGAAAATCTACGATGACGCGGGTCAGTCACAAACAGCGATGCCGGATGCGTCCTTGTACGCAAAAGATGAAGAGGCTTACTGGACGGCACTGCGCAAACAGTTTTTGATTCCGGAAGACGAAGTGTATTTGAATAACGGGACGGTGGGCTCGTCGCCGCTGCCGGTGCTGAAGGCGATTGTCGATTGTTATCACCAAGCGGAACGCATGGCGCAGAGCGATCCGGAAGATTATCCGATCTGGGGATATGCGGCGTGGAATGAGTTTCGCGATCCGCTGGCGGCATTTATCGGATGCAAGCGCGATGAATTAGCGCTGCTGCGTAATGCGACGGAAGCAAACAGCTATATCGCGAACGGCGTGGACCTGAAAGCCGGCGATGAAGTGTTGATCACCGATCAAGAGCATCCGGGAGGTGAGCATCCGTGGGATTTGCGGGCGAAGCGCTACGGAATCGTGATCAAGAAAATTACTCTACCGAAGCCAGTGCCGGATGCCGTAACGGTGTTGAATCTTTTCAGCGAAGCGATTACTCCGCGCACACGGGTGATTTTCTTCAGCCACATTACGACGGTGACGGGCGTGGTGCTTCCGGCGAAGGAAATCTGCGCGCTGGCGCGTTCGAAAGGAATTTTGTCAGCAGTGGATGGTGCGCACGTTCCTGGAATGATGAAGCTGGATGTACATGGCCTGGGCTGCGATATGTATTCGGCGAGCCCGCACAAATGGTTGCAAGCGACAAAGGGCACAGGATTTTTGTACGTGCGCGATGAAGTGATCGATCGGGTGTGGAACACGATTGCGACCGAAGGCTGGGACGATACCAAGTTGCGGGCGGAGCGATTCCAGCGGATTGGGAGTTCCAACGTGCCGACACTTTGTGGGCTGCGGACGGCAATTGAATTTGCGAATCAAATCGGAATCGAACGGATCGAAAAGCGCCACCGGCAGATGGCGGATTATGTTTTGCGCGAGTTGGTCAAGCGGGGAGCGACTTCATGGACATCGCCGAACCCGGCGCTGCGCTGCGCCATCGTCACGGTGAATGTTCCTCCGGTGAAGCGGATGGAATTGGAAAACTGGCTGTGGAAAGAGAAGAAAATCCGCATTCGCGGCGGAGAGCCATCGAAGCTACGGATTTCCATGCCGTACTTTGTGCTGCGCAAGGATGCGGATTGGTTTCTCGCAGCGTTTGACGAATACAAAAAGAAGCTGGCTTGAAGATATTTCTGCGCATAATTTGCGACCGGCAAGAGTCTGCTCGAAACATACTGCCACCTATTCCTTCCGGGCCTCACCTTTTTCAATTCAGTACATGCAAAAGATACGTTTGCAGCAAGGCTAGCTGCACTCCAAGATGAGGCCACTCGCAACGCCCGCGTTGGAGCGGTGCGTCGCAATGTTGCATTACGTCGCCACTGGGGTGCCTTGTGGACTATGTTCAGCCAAGCGAACGATCAACCATGCCGTGAAGGCCGCATCCAGGAAAGCTTCTCTTCACGAACCAGGCGGAGAGCACCTTATCCATCGTGATCGGCCTATTCGTTGGGTGCAGCGAAAACCGAGCTCTCCCATTTCTGCTCCTTCCGAGGTATTGTAGCCAGCGGAAGCTGCCAGAATGACTGTCACAAACTTTCAGGGATTGACTGTCCTGACGCTCGAGAGCCGGCGTGGACAGGAAATGAGCCGTCTGATTGAAACGTACGGCGGGAAGGCGCTCCACGCGCCAGCAATGCGGGAGGTTCCTCTCTCTTCCAATGTTGAAGCTCTGAAATTTGCGGACGCGTTGTTCGAAGGGAAAATCGATGCGGTGATCTTTCTGACTGGCGCCGGAGCGCGCGTGCTTTCGAATGTGCTGGAAGGCGTGCATCCTGCCGAGAAATTTTATGCGGCGCTGAGGAAGGTTTGCGTAATTGCCCGGGGGCCAAAGCCGATTGCGGTTTTGCGCGAATGGAAAGTGCCAGTGACGCTGGCTGCGCCGGAACCGAATACCTGGCATGAAGTACTGCGAGTGATTGACGAGAGCAAGCGGGATTTGCGAGGGGAAAATGTTGCCGTACAGGAGTACGGCGTTTCGAATCCCGAGCTGCTCGAAGGCTTACGCGAACGAGGAGCCCACGTTAAAGCTGTGCCTGTGTACCAGTGGGCTTTACCGGAGGATACGGCACCGCTGCGGACGGTGGTGGAAGAAATAATTGCTGGCCGGATCGACGTGGCACTATTTACGACCAGTGTGCAGGTCATTCACCTTTTCCAAATCGCTGAACAGGCAGGAAAGAAAGAGGCCTTGAGCGCGGGACTGAAAGCCCTCGTGAAGGCGTCGATTGGGCCGACGACTTCGGAAAGTTTGCGCGGCTACGGACTCTCGGTCGATCTCGAGGCCTCACACCCGAAAATGGGTTTCTTGGTGAAAGAGGCGGCAGAGCGGTCAGAAGAACTCCATCAACGGAGCCGGCTACATCCTGAACCTGGATAATTACTAAAAAGCGATGCATGAAGAATGGTCGTGAGGAAGCGCGCAACCGCTTGGAAGCTGCGGATTTCAATACCGTATTTTGTCCTGCGCAAGGATGCGGATAGATTTTTGCCTGCGTTCGACGAATACAAAAGCAAGAAATCTCAGCCGGGTTGATTATTCGGGAAAGGCTTCATTTTGACGCCGGCCTTGCGTCGGCAGCCGTGCGAGACAGGATGTATGCCTGGATCGCAGATAGTTGGTCGCGTTTAAGTACATCCTTGAATGCAGGCATGCCGCGCGATTCGCGAGCGCCTCCAAGCACGATGGCCTCAAACTGACGATGAGTTTCGGCAGTGGCGTAGCGAAGGTCAGGAATGCCAGCGCCGGAGATTGCGCCTAAACCGTGGCAATAGAAGCAGTATTTTTCAAAGAGGATGCTGCCCGCGCGCACGGTGGCTGGCGTGGCGTTCATGTGGATCGCGGGCGAAGGAGGGACCATTCTTGACGGGGTAGGCTATAAGGCGGGGAAAAGTGATACACCCCCAATTTCGCGCTCGAAAATCCACTTGCCCAGTTATGGCTACCGGGTGTTAGCTTCACGCTACCCGCACTTGCGAGAATGCTAGAATAATTTTATGTGCTTCGTTCTTTACGTTGGTACGGCTCATCCATTGCCGCGACGAAAGTTCGATAGAGACTCTGTCGATTTGTCTGTGAAGTCTCTGACTGAGCGGGATTCAGCGATCAAACAGTATTTCAGCAAAGCTGAGGTCCAATACGTCGGTTCTACGTCTAGCTGTGGTTGTGATTTTCCACACGCTACCTTGCAGAACGGGAAGTGGCCGGAATTGGAATATGTCTCGGACGCCGAGAAGGATGAGTTGGAAATTGCGCGGGACATTTCGGACCGAAAGAATCGCGAGGCCTTGCTCGCCTTGCTATGAACGACCGGCGACAATATGGTTGAAGTATATGGAGTTTGGGACGGGGACTTCGCGAACGGCCCGCAGGCGCAGGAAAACATCTCCGTTAATGATCTCCTTGGCCCCAATTTTCGTTTCAAAGAGCAAGCTTTCTACAAGCTTTACCTAGAACGCAGGATCGACGCCTAACTTCCAATCAGCCGCCATCCCAGGAAGTCCTTTTCGGATAGTCTCCACTTGTCCGATTACGCGTTAATCGGGAGTTGAGAACCTTTCAAGCGTCACCTAACTTACTGGACGCGAACATGTGGTCCCTATACCTGCTTTTGCAGTCCGTACATTCAGTCCCTTGAGGCGGGTCCGCCTACACACACGTAGGCGTGAGCATATCATTCGCCTCTCAGTTCCTGAAATGAACGTTAGCGCTTGCCGCAGATGGGATGGGACAGAGGGCGAGGGGTGTATCACTTTTCCCCGCCTTATAGCCTACCCCGGACCATTCTTGACCCTTCTGGCGAAGGGCAAGTACACTTGATGATTCGGAGTTGGCCGCGGACGCGGCCCGTGTGTGTTTTGCGGCGCAGCCGAACTGCAACTGTGAGTAACCGCGATAAGCGCAGCGAATTTGCACGATTGAAGGGGGATTGTTTTGCCAAAGCGCACATATCAACCGCGCAAGAGACGCCGCGCCAAGACGCACGGGTTTCGCTCGCGCATGAAGTCCGCAGGCGGCCGGAAAGTTCTTGCGGCTCGCCGCAAGAAGGGACGCCATCGCCTTACGCCCGAGTAAACAAGGGCAGAAATATCCGCGCAGCGCGCGCATTGTGCGCAAAGCGGATTTCGACGCTGTTTACCGCAACGGGAAGCGCCGTTCGAGTTCCCACTTCACCGTGTTCTTGAAAGCGAATGACCTGCCGGAGAGCCGCTTTGGCTTCAGCATCAAACGAGCGCTGGGCGGGGCGGTGGCGCGAAATCGCATACGACGGCGTATGCGAGAAGTGGTGCGGCTACATCGCGAGGAGATTTCCGCAGGATGGGATTTCGTAATACATCCGAAACCGAACGTGGAGAGTGCGGCGTTTGCTGCGCTGGAGAGCGATCTGGTGCGGCTGCTGAAAGTGTAAGTGTGAAATTGCCACAGAGCGACGACGCCGGGCTGAAGCCCGGCACTACACTCGGAAGTGATTCCGGCGCGATGGTAGCGACAAGCAAAGGCATTGGAGTAAAGGTCGCGCTGTTCGCGTTGCGCTGTTACAAAGCGTATTTGTCGATGCTGTTTGCGGGGACTTGCCGCTTCGAACCGACGTGTTCGCAATATGCATATCAGGCCATAGAGCGCTTCG
>Ga0209488_10000665_pt1 | contig 29082 bp, 20 predicted proteins | sample Rivendell_Oct201_8_FD_188349 | JGI IMG/M metagenome (GOLD analysis project Ga0209488, IMG submission 188349) | Vadose zone soil microbial communities from the Eel River Critical Zone Observatory, Northern California, USA -... | ecosystem: Environmental > Terrestrial > Soil > Vadose zone >...
CGCCGTGCTTCAGCCCTGAAGTTGCCACGGCTGCCCCGTCCCTTTTCCACGAGCTTCGGGGCCACTTGCCATGGACCCGTTCGCCTGATGGAAGTTCATCCATGGATGCGGATTTCCGTGCTGGTCGGCACCCACACAATCGATTCCGAGTCCTCGGCAATGGGCAACAGCCAATCGAAGCGCTCAACCGTCACGCGATACAGCGCGCGGCCGTCCATCGGCGCCCATTCGAACGTGACGCGATTGCCGCCATTCGCAATCGGCTCAGCACTGATCGCGTTCAGTTCGAATCCCTGACCCGAATACTCCGCCGCCAGCCGCCACAATTCTTCCGCAGCTACCAGCCGCGCATCCTTGCACCAGTCCGCATGTCCCGACGACACCCAGCGCTGCAAATTCTCCACTTCTGAACGATTAATATTTCGATTATTCGTGATGCGGTCCTCTTCGCGCACAGCGCCGGCGGCCGCCAGCGGCACCAGTGTCATCGCTCCCGCTAGCATTCCCACAACCCCGATCCCAAATACTCTCATCACTCCGGCTCGAATCTTCTTCTCACTGAGTTTCCTTCTCATGATTTCCTCCGCCTAAACCGTTTATTTGTACCTTGTACTCCTCACTTCTTTTCCCGCCAACCGAGTGGGCGCGCGGCTCGGGTTTCAGGGCCTGTACGCACAGGCCCCGAAACGAAAACTGGACTTCGATCGCGATTCTGGCCGATCCGGCAAAGCGCGGCGGTGCTCACCCTCGTTGCCATCTCGCCATCCTTTCCAGCTCCGCGCGACGCGCCACCCGCAGGGGTATGGCTGGCGCACTAATTCGGACTTACGCCCGAACTAATCTCTTTTCTGTCCCACTCGTGGTCTGGTAGCGCTTGTCATTCCGAGCGGAGCGAGGAATCTGCTTTTGGATCTTATGTTTCACGGGCCTCACGGTTTGTGCGTCCGTTTCTGCGCGTTCACGTTCGCAGCCGACGGGCTGCCGTCAGAATCGTCCTCTCCCGCCGCGCTCGGAATCCCAGAAAACGCCGACCGGAACACGTCGTTCGCAAAGAAATTCTTGCCGTCCACTGGAACCATCATGATCTGCAGTTTGTCCGACAACCGCTCCGCAATAATTTTCTGAATCAGCATCGGATTCTGCTTCAGAACTGCGGCCTCAAACTTCATCCGCTCGGAATCAGCCGCAGCCGTAACGCGAATGCGATTCGCTTCCGCATCCGCAGTCACACGAATCCGGTTAGCCTCCGCATCGGCAAGATTTCGCTGCCGCTCGATTTCCGCCCTGCTGTCGATCACTTTTGCCTGCGCCGCGGCCTCTGCGTTTTGCAGCGTCGCTTCCTTGCGCGCTTCCGCTTCCAGCTTCGATTGCTCAATCTGTTTCTGTTTCAGCGGAAGTGTGTATTGCATCGAGTCCGCTTCCGCCTTCGCTTGCAGTACCCGCACCTGCGCCTGCGCTTCCGCCTGTTTCACGTCGCGTGCTTTCTGCGCTTCCGCCTCCAGCTCGGCAATCTTCACTTCCTTCTGCTTGATTTCAGTTTCCGTGCCCAGCCTTTCGCTTTCCTGCTCTTTCAACAGCAGCCCTTCTAGGCCTTTGGCGTATTCTTCCGGCAGCTTGATATCGCGCAGCACCACTTCCCGCACCAGAATTCCGTCGCTCTCCAGTCGCGCCTGGATGGCATCCGCAGCTTTCGATCGCAGTTCTTCGCGCTTCACCGCAAAAATTTCCCGCGTGACGTAGTTCGGAGCCAGCGAGCGGTACGTTGACGCTACGACCGGCGCCACAACTTGGTCGCCGATGTCTTCAGGCAGATTGGCGTGAATGTAAGCCAGCCGTCGCGGATCAATCCGATAGCGCACGGCCATCGCGATGCCGATGTTCAACCCTTCGCGCGCTTGTACCGTCAGCAACTCTTTCGCGTTCTTACCGCCTTCGGTCGCCGCGGTCAGATATACCTGCTCGCGCGTGTCATACAGCGCCACGTTGTCCACGAACGGCGTAACCACATGCACCCCGGGATACAACGTGCCGGGACGAACACCCCAGAACTGGCTGACGCGCACTCCCGCTGTGCCGTCCGGAACCACGACGATGCTTTTCGAAATCAGCAGCGGTACGATCGCCAGGAGGGTCAGCTGGAGTGCGCGCTGCCAGCGCACCGGCCCGAAATGGCCCGCAGACAAAAAACTTGTCGCGCCAGCGCTTGCGCCTCCCGCGGTCTCTTCACTCGACCGCCGTAACAATCGCCGCAATTGCGAGGAAACATAAACGTCGTAAGCCACCAAAGCTCCGGCACTTCCAAACAACCCAATCCCCAGAATTATCAGCAAGTACTTCAGAGCAATCATCGTCTTAATCCTTTCCTTCATTCCCGTGCTATGTCAGACCCGCAAACCCGCTGGCACGTTCTTTACTTTCGTCTGGTCTCTCTTCGCACTCGGTAGCGGCCTCTAACGATGCAGCGCAAATTGCCGCGCCGCTGCCCGCGTACCTGGCACCAGATCCGAATGAAATTGTCGAGACACGCGAGGCGCGCTTCTCGAATTGTGAACAGCGGCCGGTTGCATCAAATGAAATGCCCCGCGAAGAAAAGCCCAAACCATCGCAGAAGCCAGAGCCCCCGCGAAAATTGTGGTCAGGGTTAAAACTGCGAACTGTGTTATTGAACTCATCTGTTTCGCCTCCCGTGTTGCGTAAAGGTGGATGGCAGGCCCATAGCCAACGCTATCTTGCTGATAACGGGAGGCTTACGAAAGGCACAAAACCGTTGAATTGTGGTTAGAAGGACACTTCGTGTTCGCGCAGACGCAGCATCCATGGCGGCGACGTACATCGCCTGGTCGAATCACCCCGCGACCGGCGCTCGCCAGTCTCCCGTGCGGGCAGGCCAGTCTATTTCCTGGCCTCAAGCCTCACTTGAATGCCATTTTTGGGCCGCAAGGTAATGGAAGCCAACGGGGTGACCTTGTGATCCGGCGCCAGGGCGAAGCGGAACCTCTGCCCGACCGTTGCCAGCACCACGCTGGCTTCCATCAGGGCAAAGGTGTTGCCGATACACTGACGCGGGCCGCCTCCAAACGGAAAATACGCGAATCGCGGGAGCTGCTTGGCCAAGTCGTGCTCCCAGCGCTCCGGGCGAAACTCCAGCGGAGCGTCGAACCAGCGCGCGTCGCGGTGCATCACCCACTGCGCAAACGCCACGCCATATCCTGGACGCACTGGATAGCCGGCGATTTCGTGTTCTTCAGCTGCCAGACGCGCCATACCCCAGGCCGTCGGATACAGGCGTAGCGATTCCGTCAGCACCTGGCTCAGATACGTGAGCTTCGGCAAATCGTCGACGGTTGGCGCGCGTCCGCCGAGGACGCCGTCGAGTTCTTCGTGAAGCCTTTTCTCAACGGCGGGATTTTGCGCCAGAAGCCACCACGTCCACGAAAGAGTGTTCGCCGTGGTTTCGTGGCCAGCGAGAAATAATGTAATCGTCTCGTCGCGCAGTTGCCGGTCATTCATGTGCGTGCCGTCTTGGTCTTGCGCCTGCAGCAGAATGGACAGCAGATCACCGGTATCGCGGCCACTGGCGCGGCGATCGGCGATGATGCGATAAATCACTTTTTCCAGGCGTTTGATACCGAGCTTGGCGCGAATGTTGCGCGGAGTTGGCACCCAGAGCGGCACCAAAATCGTGCGCCCGAAATTCGCGGCGATGTGCAGAAGTATATCGAGCGTTTCGCCGACTTCCTTGGCGTCGCGCGTAACGTCGGCGTCGAAAAGAGTTTTGCCGACAATGCGCAAAGCCAGCTGCATCATCTCCTCGTGGATGTCGCGCTCTTCGCCGTTGCGCCAGGTCGCGATCAGTTGCTCTGTATATTCGGCCATGGTTGCGGCATACGCGCTGACCCGCGCGCGATGGAAAGCCGGCTGCGCCAACCTGCGCTGGCGCAGCCAAAAATCACCTTCGCTGGTGAGCAGTCCTTCTCCGAAGAGATATTTGTTGGCCTGCAAGATACGGCCTTTGTGATATTTGCGGGAGTTGTTTACCAGCACGTCTTCAATCAGATCCGGATGATTGATGAACAGCGAACGGAATTTACCGATGCGCATCCCGGACACGTCGCCGTACTCCCGCGCCATCGCAGTGAAATAATCAAGCGGATTCTGTTGCATGGCTCCAAACAGCGAGCGAATTAGGTTAGGTGGCGGTCCAGGAGGAAATTTCTGCCGGGAAGAATCACTCATACAGAAATGCTAGAGAACCTACCGCATCGGGTCAATGTTGCGCATTCTCTTTCACACCCATGGTGTCCGACTTCTGCCGGCGTCGAGTTTCACGGCGATACCCGCGTCTTGCGTCTCAGGCTTCCGTCGCGCGCAACGCGCAAACCCGGAATCCTCTGCGCTCAATATCCACCGCGATGCGGGAAAAGCCTGCAATGGTTAGGCGTGCAAATGCACTGGCGGGCGAAACCGGAACAAATGTGCTGTGAATATGCCCGGCACGCTGCAGCCAGCCATCGCGAATTTCAAACGCGAAAAACATGCCGCCAGGCCGCAGTACACGGTGAAATTCCTGAAACGCCGCATTCTGCTGCTCAGGTGATTTCAAATGATGCAACACCAGCACTGCGATCACGGATGAAAAAGCATGATCGGGAAAAGGCAGTTCTGCCGCGTCGCCCTGAACCACGGTCACTTGCGAATCTTTGTGGCGTTCAGCAAGTCTGGCAGCGTAAGACGGATCATATTCGAGGCTGGTCACGCGGCCAGCGCGACGCAGCAACGCATCCGTCGTCGCTCCGGGCCCAGCGCCAACCTCCAGCACGTGGTCGCCGAGCGCGTACCCAGACAGTATCCACGGAAGAAGTTTGCGTTCGGTAACAAAGCGCCAAATGGAGGAACCGCAAAACCAATTTTCAAATTTATTCATGGAAATCCTGCCTGGCGAGGCCACTTAATGCTAGCCCTGGGGAGGCCTGGGAGGGAAGCAAAATAGTTTAATGTAACAAATCGTGAATTCGCTTGAGTGCCGAGGCAAATTGGTCCGCGTTGTACGCAGATGGGTTTTCGAGCTGCAGGAACAATCCGTTAATCGCGGTACGCACTTCAGGAGCATTTTGCGCGTTAGCTTGCTTGCTGTACGCGATATAGAGCGCATCCAGGGCCATTACCGCTTGCTCTGCGGCACGCTCATCGCCCAGCGAAATATTCTCGGCATCTTGCGTGATTCCCTGCATCGCTCGCAAAGTGACGATTGGTTCATAAGTCATCGTTGAAAGGCGCTCAGCAAATTGCTGTGCGACGGGCGCGGCGGAATTTGTGGCGGCGATGAGTGCACTCCGATCAGGATTGAGCTTGCTCATCTCATCTGTGACAGCGGCGAGTCGCTTGTCGAGTTCTTGCGCCGCGGCCACGTCAACCTGCTTGGCCAGAATGCGGAAGACCAGGTAGCGCGAAGCGTTCCACGCCGGATCGCCGGGGCGCCGGCCTGCGTAGCCGTGCGCCTGCCGCCAGCTATTTTGTGCAGGCCCCAGTGAATGGTGACAAGCAATGCAGGACAGCTCGGAATATTCGGGCCAATTTTTTTTGTTTCCGACTGCGTCGTTGCCGTTAGCACGCCAGGCAAGCCGTTCCATCGCGGCTCGCAGCTGTACTGCCTGACCTACGCTCCAATCGCGCACGCCAACCCAATTCGGGTCTTCCGCCGCTTTGCCAGGAGCCGATTCCCGCGGCGCTTTCCAGTGCCGCGGCATCACCGCCGAAAAGGAGTCCAGTTCGAAATAAAGATCCGGATGCCCGGCGGCAATCATTTCGTGATCCACGAATTTCTTTTCAGAACCCAAGTGACATTCGAGACATTTTTCGGTGCGATGAATTACGTTTCTGGTGTCAACCATTCCCGCAGCCAGCGATTTTTCGTGCTGCCAGTCGCGCGTAGTATGCGGGCCGAGCCAGGCCGAGGCCGGACCGTGGCAATTTTCGCAGCTCACGCCCTCGGATATTTCAAATCTGCGGCCCTGCTGCGCTGGAGCCGCATAAAGCGCGTGACACGCCAGGCACTTCGGCGATTCTTCCGCCTTCGCGTCAAGTTTCAGAATGCGCGCCATGCGTTCGCCGACGTCGCCAGTGAGCGCCTGGTACGCACGGCTGTGCTTGTCCTGCAAAATCCAAGCCGTGTATTCGGTTTGCAGGATGCGGCTGTCCGCTACTGGTTTTACGCTGCCGTGGCAACTAGTGGCAGCACACGAGCCAGGACCGATATATTTTTGCGGTTCGCCCATCGATTTCGCAGATTGCGCTGCGACCGCGAATGCCAGTGCCAGGATTGCGCTGCTCGCTGCGAGCGCATTGCGTAAACAAAGTTTAGCGAAGGAATTCATCAAGAATCAGGCAAAGAATCTTCTCGCTTATATCGTCCGATGGCAGGCGAAGTCAACGTCAGAGCATTGCCTTTATCGAATAGCGCGCTAAAAAGGCAACGCAGCTCTATTTACACGCTGCCGCGAGGTGATTAGTATGCAAGGCAGTTTGCACTCAACTTTTCAGAGCGAGCGCTGCGGCGGGTCCTTCCGCGTGGCGCTTTTCACGCGAGACCATCACCGTGATCTTTGACGATCTGAGAGCTATCCAGCTTCGCCATGGCTTTCTGCCCAAGGCAGAGTTGGAATCGCTGTCTTCGCGCACACAGACTCCGCTTTATCAAATTCACAGCGTAGCCAGCTTCTATCCGCACTTCCACCTGGTGCCTCCCGCGCGCGCGGAGGTACGCGTGTGTGCCGACATGAGCTGCCATTTGAACGGGGCGTGCGAACTGCGCGCCGACATCGAGCGGCGCTTCGCGAACGCGCGACGCAGTGAAGTGGAGATTCGCGATGTCTCGTGTTTGGGCCGCTGCGACCAGGCTCCCGCAATTGCGCTGAACGACCATATTTTCACGGATATTACTGGGGACCGCGCCGAGTCGCTGGTGCGCGCGGCAATGCGCGGCGAGGAACTCCATGACGGCCATCCCGAACAAGCGCGAGTGGCATGCGGGTCTGATCCTTATCCGGATACGGAGAAATACGGCGCGTTGCGCGCGGTGATTGCCACCAAGGATTGGGATGGGTTACTGGCGCTGTTGAAAGAAGCGGAACTCCGCGGGATGGGCGGAGCGGGATTCCCCACTTCGATGAAATGGGATCTCGTGCGCAAGCAGCCTGGACCGGAAAAATATATCGTATGCAACGCTGACGAAAGTGAGCCGGGCACGATCAAGGATCGTTTCATCATGACCCATCTTCCGCACTTGCTTGTGGAAGGAATGATTTTGGCCGGGTTGGTCACCGGCGCGAAACAGGGAATCTTGTATATCCGGCATGAATATCATTTGCAGGAAGAAATTCTAGGCGAGGAAATTCGCCGCTGTTACCGAGCGGGACGTCTGGGGAAAAATATTCTGGGCAGCGGGCTGGAATTCGAGTTGCGTGTGTTTGTCAGTCCTGGCGGATATATTTGCGGGGAGGAAAGCGCGCTGATCGAAGCGATCGAAGGGCATCGCGCGGAACCGCGCAACAAACCGCCGTTTCCCGTCGCCGTGGGACTTTGGCAGAAGCCGACGGTGATCAACAACGTAGAAACATTTATTAATGCCCCGCAGATTCTTGCGCGCGGTGTGGAATGGTATAAAGCGGCGGGGCGCAACGGCTCGCGCGGATTGAAATTTGTCGGCGTAAGCGGGCACAGTGCGCGCCCGGGAGTTTTTGAAGTGCCACTCGGTATAACCATGCGAGAAGTATTGTTCGATTATGCAGGCGGAGTGCGCGGCGGCCGTGCTCTGAAAGCGTTTGCGCCTTCCGGACCGTCCTCTGGATATTTGCCGGCATCGATGGCGGAGGTGCGGCTGGATTTCAAGACACTGGCTGAGGCAGGATCGATGCTGGGTTCCGGCGCGATTGTGGTTTGCGACGACAACACCTGCATGTTGGACATGGCCCTGAACGCAGTGCGTTTTTACCGCAACGAGTCCTGCGGGAAATGCGTTCCCTGCCGCGTCGGCTCGCAAAAAATGGTGGATTTATTGACAAGGTGGACGCAAGGAGGCTTGCCGGAAGCACAATATCGCGCGGATCTGGCGTTGTTGGATGAGTTGTCGCAGGCGATGAGCTTGGCTTCGATTTGTGGGCTGGGACAGATCGCTCCCGCGCCGATTCAATCGGTGTTGAAGCATTTTCGTGCGGAGGTGGACGCGCACGTTCTGCAAGGTTTGTGTCCGAGTGGGATTTGTTTTACGGCGGCGGCGCGGGCGGGTGAGGCAAACCGCGCGGGAATCAGGCCCTAATTCCTATGTCCACCTCGACGACACCTGCGGGAATGATCGAACTGACAATCGACGGCGCGCCCGTGCGAGTGCCGGAAGGCACCACGGTCTTTGACGCCGCACGAATGCAAGGCATTTCGGTTCCCACGTTGTGTCATTTGCAGAATGAAACGCCAGTCGGGGTGTGCCGGCTTTGTGTAGTAGACACTGGCGCCCGGGTGCTTACGGCGGCTTGCGTGCGCCCGGTGGAAGCGGGACTGAAAGTTATAACCGGTTCCGAAAAAGTTCTGGCCGCGCGCAAGACACTTCTGGAATTGATGATGGCGGACCATCCGTCTCCTTGCGCGCGGCAGAAGAATTCGGGCGATTGCGAACTGGAAACGCTGGCTGCTGCCGCTGGAGTGAGCGAGCCGCGCTACGCGCGGCGCACAGTTTCGCGCGGGCACGACGACTCTTCCCTTTCCATCGCGGTGGATCACGATGCGTGCATCCTGTGCGACCGCTGCATCCGCGGGTGCGATGAAGTGCGAAATAATTTCGTGCTTGGGCGCATGGGCAAAGGCTACGCAGCGGATATTGCCTTCGACCTGAATTCGCCCATGGGCGATTCCACATGTATTTCCTGCGGCGAATGCATGGTGTCGTGCCCCACGGGAGCGTTGACGAACAAGAGCGTTGCGGGCACGGCGATTTCGACCGGACCGGGCGCGGAAGGATTTGAAGCGGAAGACTTGCTGAAGATTCCGGTGTTTCAGGGAGTTTCTGGGACATTTCTGGAGCTGAATCGCGGAGCGATTGTTAAGCGAAGGTTTCGCAAGGGCGAATTGATCTGCAAGGAAGGCGAATTTGGTTCGACGGCGTTTTTTATTCTCGAAGGAAAAGCGCAAGTGTCGATTTCTTCGCCCATGGCACATGTGAAGACGCAGGGCGGCGCGCAAGGTTTCTTCAAGCGATTGACGAGCACGCTGGCGCCACGCGAAGCGGACAAACGCGACGAAGAAGCACGCGACCGGACGATTCCGATCGATGCTTCGGTGGACTTAAGCTACGAAAATCCGGTGGCTGAGCTGGGAGCAGGAGACTTGTTCGGCGAGATGACGTGCATGAACTTTTATCCACGGTCGGCAACGGTACGAGCGGAATCGGACGTGGTGGCGTACGAAATGTTGCGCAACGTTCTGGACATCATGCTCAAGAACAAGACGTTTCGCGCGCAGGTGGATCAGAACTACCGGAAACGCGCGCTGGAAAATCATCTGCGTGGCGTACCGATGTTCGCGGACCTTTCCAGCGATTTCATCGAACATCTGAAGGAAAGCGTCGAACTGCTACGCTTTGCGCCCGGCCAGGTGATTGCGCGGCAAGGCGATGCCGCGGACAGTTTTTATCTGGTTCGCATCGGTTTCGTGAAGATCTCAGAGAATTATCCGGGTGGCGAGCTGGTGCTGGCTTATCTTTCGCGCGGGGATTATTTCGGCGAAATCGGGTTACTGGGCGGGGGTGTGCGGACAGCGACTTGCACCGCGCTGGATCACGTAGAAGTGGTGCGCGTTTCTGGCGACGATTTCCGTCAGATGATCGAGCGGTTTCCGAGCGTGCGCCGGGGACTGGAAGCGGTGGCAGAGGAGCGGCGTTCGGCAAATGCTCAGCGTATGCAGATGGTGCACAGCGTCCCCATCGATCAATTTTTGTCGCAGGGATTGATGGAAGCGCAGAGTTTGCTGGTACTGGATTTGCAGAATTGCACACGCTGCGATGCCTGCGTCAACGCCTGTGCCGATGCCCATGATGGAGTTACGCGCTTGGTGCGCGATGGATTGCGCTTCGATCATTATTTGATTGCAACCAGTTGTCGGCAGTGCCGCGATCCGCTGTGCATGGTCGGCTGCCCAGTGGGCTCGATTCGGCGACGCAATTCTCTGGAAGTGATTATCGAAGATTGGTGTATCGGTTGCGGTTTGTGCGCGCGGAATTGCCCATACGGAAATATCAATCTACATCCGTTCGAAGTGATGGCAGATGATCCGGAACATGCGGGACGGCAGAAGGCGGTAGTCAAGCAGAAGGCGACTTCATGTGATTTGTGCACGCATTTGAAGGAGCCAAGTTGCGTGTATGCGTGCCCACACGATGCGGCGCATCGTGTGGATCCGCGGGAATTTTTCGCGGGGATATTGGCGGCTGGGGCGGTGAAGTGAAGAATGGAATTTGCTAGCTGGATTCGCTCAAGACTTTCCACTTGCAGCACTTAATGGGCGGCTGCAGCAGAGCGCTAATTTTGGGGCTTGGTTGCCAAGCAGGCGCGCAGCATGCTTGGCACCGCAAGGGATCTAATGCTGATTGATCGGACGCAACGCGGATGGGGACTCGGCTCGCTGGGAATTTTTGCGGCGGCATTAGTTATGTATTTCCTGGAGGCTTGGATTGCCCCACAAGGGCAGCCGCGGGGCGGGAGCGCGATTGGATTGATATTTGGCGTAGTGGGATTTGGATTCATGATTTTTGCCGCAGCATTGGGCGCGCGGAAGCGGGTGCCCACGTGGCGGATTGGCCGCGCGAAAGCGTGGATGCGCGGACACCTATGGCTGGGCTTGCTGTCGCTTCCGCTGGTTTTGTTTCATGGCGGATTCCATTTTGGCGGGACGCTGACGCGAGTGCTGATGTGGCTGCTGATTGCTACCGTGGCGAGCGGCGTTTATGGCGCGCTGCTGCAGAATTCCATTCCGAAAAAAATGACGGCGGATATTCCACTGGAAACGATTTACGACGAGATTTCTCATGTGCGGAAATTGTTACGCGAGGAGGCGGACCGCACCGTTGAATCGATCTGCGGTGACGTGGGTTTTGCGAAGGATGTTTCCGGAGAAATTCAACGCGCCGGAGGATTTACCGCGCTGCGGCCGATTGCGGCAAGCGCTGCGCCGCTGCGCACTTCGGCTGCGGTAAGTGCGGGAGCGAGCGCGGCAGTGGCTCCTGCCGCGGAAATCATCTTGCTGAGCGAAGCGGAAAGCGCGCCGCTGTGCAAGTTCTATATCGAGGAGATGCGGCCTTTCCTGGAGCAGTCGAAATCGCGCGGGCGTCGTCTTGCCGATGAAGCGCGGGCGCCGAGCGTCTTTGTCAGCTTGCGAACGCTATTGCCGGCAGCGGCTCACAACACTTTGGCTGATCTGGAAGACATTTGCGATGAAGCGCGGCAATTGCTGCGGCAAGAAAGATTGCATCGCTGGCTGCATGGCTGGCTGTTGCTACACATTCCACTTTCGCTGGCGCTGATTTTGCTGGGAGCCGTGCACGCGGTGATGGCGTTGCGGTACTAATGGCAAGAACACGCACAACCAAGACGGTCGCGCAGCGCATCGACCTGAACTATTTCAAGAGGCCAACTCCGTTCAAGCGAGCGAAGTTATGGCTGGCGATTCTTGCGCCGGCGATTGCGCTGGTGTGGATTGGCTGGCACGTTTTGGGACGGGACAACCGAGTTTATTCGAGCGGGCGATTGAGCGAGGCTCACGCCGTTCTCGAAAAGGAGTGCGCCGCCTGCCATGTGCAGCAGGCTGGCGGGTATTCAGCTAGCGCGGCGGATTCGGCGTGTCTTGCTTGCCATGACGGGCCCGCGCACCATGCGACGAATATAAACACAAAAGTGGCCTGCGCTCAGTGCCACGTCGAGCATCGCGGCCGGATCAACTTAGCCGCCGTAAGCGACCGGACCTGCGCGCAATGTCACGCCAATCTCGAGGCCACGACCGGGCCGGGCGGTTCTGTGTACGCAAAGCATATTGTTAGTTTTCAGGACGGGCACCCTGAGTTCGCGGAACTTCGCTCGCTTCAGGGACACCAGGCGCACGACGCCGGGTCCATCAAGCTCAACCACGCGTTGCACATGCAGCCTATTCGGCGCGGACCGAACGGACCGAATATGCAGCTCGAGTGCAGTGACTGCCATCGCCCGGGCGCAACTGAAAATCAGATCTGGGAATATTCTGATCCGCACTATTCCGCGGCTCGGTCAACCGACTCTCCGCATTCGCTCCTTGTTGCTGTTCCAATGTTCATGGGTGTGGCCTCGACAGTTTGGAGTAGCCGAGTCAGCCTTCGGCCTCGTCGTCCTGGCTCTGGCCGGGAACTGATGGCTCCGCCGATATTTGCCAACGCGTGCGCGGGATGCCATTTGCTGACATTCGACAAACGCTTCGACCAGGGCGTCCCCCACGATAATCCGAAAGTGGTCCACGCATACTTAGTGAAAAAATTCTCAGGGTACATTGCAACGCACGGCGCGGAGCTTCACGAAGTGGAGGAGCCGCGGAGGAATTTGACCGGACGAGCGAATGGACCGGTCAGCCGATCACTGTCGCCAGCGCAGTGGGTTGCGGAGCGCGTTGCGGTTTCGGAAGAGTTGTTGTGGCATAAGACTTGTTCGCAATGCCACGCGATTTCCATCACGCCGCTTCAGGACGTAAGAATTGCGCGGTGGGACGCGGCGAATCCGAACGCGGAATCGCGAATCGTGTCTTCGATTTCGACGGCAGTAAGCGAAAGACCGGCGGATTCTTTGCCTGGCATTCTTACCGCCAACATCGCCGAAAAATGGCTGCCGAACGCGCGATTCGATCACGATGCGCACCTTGGATTTTCCTGCATCGGTTGCCATCAGAATGCGCTGACGAGTACGGAGACTTCAGACATTCTGATTCCGGGAATCGCGACGTGCCAGAAATGTCATGCTCCTGGCCCAGAGCGCGCGGAGTCGCGCTGCTTTGAATGCCATACCTATCACGACTGGGCCAAGCGAAAAGAAATCAAGCCGACGTTTACGCTGCCAGCGTTGTATTCGACGGGCAAGTAGTCTTTATTTCCCACTACAAGAAATTATGCGCGTTGCACCAGCGCCATCATCTGCGGCATGTAACGTTCGCCAACGATCTCGAATTCGGCCAAGCGAGCCGCGATCTTGTTGAGGCCGGCTGCGGTCAAGTGAGCGTTGATTGCGCCCATGTTGTCTTCCAGATAGCGAACGCGTTTTGTTCCAGGGATGGGAACGACGTCCTGACCTTGCGCGAGAACCCAGGCAAGCGCTAGCTGAGCCGGCGTAATGCCCTTTTCGCTGGCCAGTTCTTTCACGGCCGCAGCGAGTTTCAGGTTGGCTTGCATCGCTTCCTCCTGGAAGCGGGGATAATTGGTGCGGCGCCAATCAGTCGAGTCCAGATCATTTAAGTTTTGTATCGTGCCGGTCAGGAAGCCGCGGCCGAGCGGGCTATAAGGAACAAAGGTGATGCCAAGTTCGCGGCAAGTGGCCAGCACGCCGTTGGTCTCAACGTCGCGCGTCCACAACGAATATTCGCTTTGCAGCGCCGCGATGGGATGAACTTTTGCTGCACGGCGCAAGGTTTCCGGGCCAGCTTCTGACAGTCCCAGTGTGCGCACTTTGCCTGCGGAAACGAGTTCGGCCATCGCGCCCACGGTTTCTTCTATCGGAACGTTCGGATCAACGCGGTGTTGGTAGAAAAGATCGATGGTCTCGATGCCGAGGCGCTCCAGGCTGGCGTCACAAGCCCGCCGCACGTTCCGCGGCGAACTGTCAACACCCCTGACTCCGTCGGGACTAAAGCGGAAACCAAATTTGGTGGCAAGGACAACTTTATCACGCGGAACTTCGCGCAGAAAACGTCCTAGCAGCTCCTCATTTTTGTACGGCCCGTAAATTTCGGCGGTATCCAAAAAATTGCCGCCAAGTTCGAGGTAACGGTGCAGCACCTGCAGTGATTCCGCATCATTCGCGGGCCCATAAGCGAAAGACATGCCCATGCAGCCGAGACCGAGCGCCGAAACTTGTATTCCGTTCTTGCCGATTGTTCTGAATTCCATTTCGCCTCCAAGATCAGGTTTCAATCCTTAAGATGTAAGAAATTCGACGCCGGGTACGCCCAAGCCAGACAAAATACGCCGCCACTGGAAGTTTTTCGACTCGGACTGGCACATGCGCTAGATTTATGGATCGCGCTTGCCGGTGCCCAGATGAGTCGCAGTTGGCGGCAGTGGCAACGCGAATCCCTTCATGGCTACTTCTCCTCCATCCACTACGGCGATCAGCGCGGGCGCCCCGGCGGAACAGCAGAAACCGAGCGCGATGAAGGCGCTGTGGCAGATTGTTACACACGTCGATCGATCGAAGATCAATGCGTGGCAGGCGCTGCGAAATACGATTGGAGTGGTCGCGCCGCTGATCGTCGGCTTCGCTATGGGCATGCCGCGGGGCGGGCTGGCGGTGGCCAGCGGCGCGTTGAACGTGTCGTATTCAGACGGCAGCGATCCATACGCGCGGCGAGCGAAGCGCATGCTGACTTCGACGGCATGGTGCTCGAGCGCGGTGCTGTTGGGAGGATTGACGGCTCACAGCAATATGGTCGCGGTGATGGTGGCGACAGTGGGGGCGTTCGCGGCCGGGATGCTAGTTTCACTGGGAACAACTGCCGCGGATGTGGGAGTGATCAGCACGGTGGTGCTGTTGGTGTATTCGGCGCAGGCGTTGACGCCGTTGCAGGCGTTGCAGGCAGCCGGGCTGGCACTTGCAGGTGGATTGCTGCAAATCATGCTGTCGATCGCTTTGTGGCCGGTGCGGCGCTACGAGCCGGAAAGGCGCTCGTTGGCGGCTCTGTATTTCGAACTGGCGCGCATCGCCGTCCATCCCAGCAAAGCGACTTCTGCGCCGCCGGGTACAAAAGCAATTGCGCAGGCACACGATGCGTTGTCGGGACTTATAACAGATACGTCAATTTCAGCACTGCGTTATCGGTCACTGCTATCGCAAGCCGAACGAATCCGGCTTAGTTTGACGACGCTGGCACGATTGCGATCCCGGTTGACGCGCGAAAACGCATTTCATCCAGCAATTGCAACGCTGGACCAGCTGCGCGCAAACGCGGCGATACTTTTGCGCGCGATTGCCGAAACTCTTGAATCAGGGAAAGAAATTAACCTGGAAGCGGACCGATTGGTGCTTGGAATCGCGTTAGGCCAACAATTGAGGCGCGCGGAAGAAGAAGGATCGCAGGGCTTTTCGAATGCGGTGATGCGCGACGTAAAGTTTCAAGCAGATGCATTGGCGGGACAACTCCGTGCGGCAACTGATCTGTCACGTAACGCGACTCCGAAGGGGGAAGCAGAATTCGAGAAGCGCGAAGCGCTGCAGCCGCTGTGGGCGCGATTTACGAGCCGCATAGCGACGCTCGGCGCGAATTTGAACTTGCAGTCACCGGCGTTCCGGCACGCGCTCCGGCTGACGATTTGTGTGGCGTTGGGCGATGCCCTGGGGCGCGCCCTGCATCCCAATCGCGCATACTGGATTCCGATGACGATTGTGCTAGTGCTGAAGCCGGAATTCGCGGTGACCTTCAGCCGCGGGGTATTGCGGATTTTTGGAACGCTCGCCGGACTATTGCTGGCAACCGCGCTGTTTCATTTTCTTCCCATTCATACTGCGACGGAAATTTTGTTGATTGGAATATTCATGTTTTTCGTGCGATGGATAGGCCCAGCCAACTACGGAATTTTTGCCGTGGCCATCAGCGCACTCATCGTATTGCTTATTTCGATCACCGGCATCGCTCCGAAAGAAGTGACCGTCGCGCGCGGCATGAACACCATCATGGGGGGAGCGTTCGCGCTGTTGGCATACGCGGTGTGGCCAACTTGGGAAAGAAACCGGCTCCCAGATTTATTCGCCGCGCTGCTGGATGCCTATCGAAATTCGTTTCGGTCGATTTGCCGCAAGCTGATGAATGGGTCATCGGCCGCCGAAGGGGAACGTGAACGCACACGACAAGCGGCGCGGCTTGCTCGTTCCAATTTAGAAACATCATTGGAAAGATTCGCCGCGGAGCCGGGCGCCACCGCAGCGCAGCTTGCGCAAGCGAATGGCATGTTGGCTTCGTCGCACCGATTTGCGCACGCGATGATCGCGTTAGAAGCGGGCATTCCAGAAATGCCGGCGGAAGCTCCCCGCCTGCAATTCGAAGCGTTTGCCAAAGCGGTCGAGAAAACACTGGAACTGATTTCTGCGAAGCTGCGCGGACAACGCATAGCGGAGCGCGAATTTCCCGACTTGCGCGAAGCGTATCTGCACCTTATTCGGACTGGCCATATGCAACTGGACCGCTACGGATTCGTGAGGGTGGAGGCCGACCGCATGGTGAACAGCTTGAACACACTACGCGAGCAAACCACCAACTGGACTCGAGGTACCGCTGCACAAAGTAAGCGTACGATGGACGTGAAGCTCGAGTGAGTGGAAAGCCGAGATGAGGAGTCGATTTAATCCAGCGGTTTCCCAGTGAATGGGAAAAGCCGCAAGGCGCGGTTGTACGGAGGCTCTCAATGAGAAATTTACGCCGGCAATTTTTGTGGTGCACCGGTGCTACATTTGCAGCGGGAATATGCGGAATCCCGTCCAGCGCGCTTCCGCAATCGCGAAAGATGCCTAGTCCGCCGGAGCCGGCCGAAACCGAACCGCACGCTGCGAGTTCTACAGGGCGTACGCCTTCGCAACGAGCGTTATTGCAACAACACGAACGAGAGTTTCGCGAATCGCTGGCCAGTCTGAGCGAGCGAGTAAATGAATTGAAAGAAGAAGTAGCAGAACTTCACTCCTCAAGCATTTTTTCCGTTAAGATTTACAAGCAGTCGAGCGAGATCGAACGTCTCGCAAAGCAGTTGAAGAATCTGGCAAAAAGTTGAACGGTGTACCGATGGCGGAAGCGCTCCCAAAATGCGAATTCGAGAGCAAAAATTTGATTCTTAAGCTGCAGAAGAGCCTGGAGGGGCGGATCGAAGCGATCCCGCCATTTGTTGATAACGTGATGAAGATCGTCCAGTCCCTGGGATGCGCCGCAGGCAGGGAACGCGAGGCAGAAGTGGCGCTGCTGGAAGCGCTGGCAAACGCCGTGCAACACGGTTGCAAAAATGATCCAACAAAAATCGTGGAAGTTTGCGTGGCCTGCGACGAATCGCGTGGATTATTAATCGTGATTCGAGATCCGGGACCGGGCTTCGACCCGGCCGCTATTCCCAGCCCGGTGGTGGGCCAGAATCTTTTCTCAACGCACGGGCGCGGCATTTTCCTGATCAATCAGCTTATGGATGAGGTGCACTTCGAAAAAGGCGGCACCGAAATCCATATGAAGATTACCTGAACTGGATCACGAGAAGTTCTACGCTTCAATTTTTGTCCCCAGCACAGCCAAAAACTTAGCTAACCAGGAGTGTAGCGCCGGCCAAGCCGGCCCGGTGACCAGGTTGCCGTCCAGCACCGCGTCGGCCATTCCAACGTCCACATAGGTGCCGCCGGCAAGAGTCACATCAGGACTAGTTGCGGGATAAGAACTGCATTTCCGCCCTTTGAGCACTCCGGCTGCTGCAAGCACCTGCGCAGCGTGACAGATGGCCGCCACGGGCTTATTTTCCTTCATGAAGTAGCGCACGATTTCGAGCACGCGCGCGTTCATGCGTATATATTCCGGCGCGCGTCCGCCGGGAATCATCAGCGCGTCGTAATCTTCGGTCTTCACCTGATCGAAAGTAGCGTTCAGGGCAAAATTGTGCCCGCGTTTTTCGCTGTAGGTCTGATCGCCCTCAAAATCGTGAATCGAGGTGGGCACAAACTCGCCGGCTTTTTTCCCGGGGCAGACTACGTGGACTGTGTGACCGACCATCTGCAAAGCGTGGAATGGCACGATAATTTCATAGTCTTCAACATAATCGCCAGCCAGCACCAGGATTTTCTTCTTTGACATGCAAATCTCCCGAGAACAGCGAGTGCTGATTTCCACGTACGAGTCCGTATTTTAGCGGTTGGAGTAGGAATGCCGCAATCGTTCGAGCCGGAGTCAGCACAGCATATATCTGCAGAAATCTTAAAATTAAAATCCTTCGACGTCCATCGGATCGTCGAAGGATCAAAAGTTGCGGGAATGGGCGAGCCTGGTCTTAGTGCGCAACCAAGGGCGTCTGGGCAGGCATGCTCTCCTGCGCCGGAGGGACTTCTGGCGATTCCTCGATCGTAAGATGATCGGTGCGCATTTTGCCCCATTCGCGCAGCATCAACCCTTGCGTGGCGAAATAGCGGCGAATCTGCGACGAATCCCAGCGCAGAACTTCTTCCAGCATCGGCACGAGCACGCTCATGGCATTGTCGCTCAGCACAGTGCGGCGTGCGATGCGCGTGATGTATTCAGCTTCGCTGACTGCGATGGTCAAGCCGTCGTATTGATTGACGTGCATCATCACGGGCAGGTCGGAGCTGCCGTCGCCCATGTAAACGATATGGTCGTGGCTGATGCCTAGCTGCGCGCGAATTTCCTCCAGCACCGTGACTTTGCCCCAGCCCGCAGAAGCGCGGACGATGGCTTTCACTTCCCCGTTGCCAGGTTCGTAATAAAACTTTGTGCCATGAATATTTTCCGGCGCCACGATGCCTTCGAGCGCCGACTGGATGATTTCCTGCGGTGCGGCTGAAATTACGTGAAAATTAAATTTATAACCGTCCGCGAGAGTGTCCAGAGTCTTCGTGAACAACTTTACGTCATGCTTCAAACGAATCAGTTTGCCCGCTTCGATCAGATGTTCGCGCCGAATGCGGCGAAATTCCGGATCATGCAGAATCAGGTACGAGAGCTCCGCGCCCTGCTGCACCAGATTGATTTGCGCCAAACCGCGAACCTTGTCGTGAAAGCCCTGTACGCCGACCAATTCGGCAAGCACCACGCCGGAATCGTTGAAACTAAGCGTCTGGTCAAAATCGCTAGCCAGTAGATATTGCTGTACCATGTGAACTACCCCTTTCTTGTGGCCTGCCATTGCAGACCTTGCGCCGCCCTTTGCGGCCTCTCGCCCTCACTCTTTACACCTTACCTGTGTTCATCGCCGGAGGGGTCACGAATTATTTTGATGGGTGCTATGCACAGAAACGTGAACACTAGGTTGAATATTGATTAGATGCCGCTCATCGGTAAAAGGTTAAAACGAAAGGATTTGAAGACTTTATCGCTGACTATGCTGTCGCATAAGGCCCAACCTGTACGAACGTCCAGGGCGAATAAAACACGAACTATTTTTGGGTGATCGGCGAAGCTGCCAGCCAACTCTTCGCGCGCTCTTGCCAACGCTGCCAAAATGTCCGACCGCCGGGGCCGGCGTCGCTGCCATCGCGATTCCCTTGCGTTTCGTCGTCCACCAGATATAGCTGGCCATTCTGTAAATACAGCGCCTGGGACTCGGCCTTATTTAGGGGGCGCGCGCCGCGCCGTCCAAACACCGATATTTGGTTGCCGGATTCGTCCACCGCCCGGTCGCGATCGATGCCTTTAGAGATCGCAAGCGCCGGACCTTTGGTCTTTGCAGTAGCAATTAGTTTTGGCGCGGGGCGCGGGCTGAATCCGGAAAAATGCGCAGGATCATCCCACGGCGAAACGATTTGTAAAATGCGCAGGCCATTGCGGCCGTCGGCAACGAAAGCGAAAGCGCTCCCCGCTACCATTCCGATCTTTACGTCATTCACGTCGTTGATTCGATTGTTGGCGTTGAACATCTGATCAAGGTGTGGCGCTTCCGGATTTTCGACGTCGATGATGACAAGACCGTTTTTCCCCGCGGCGATGTAGGCGTAGGTGCGCGCCACATAGACATTTCGTGCATCATCAAGAGCGACTTGCGCTTGTTCGAGCGGCTTGGGATGGGCGAGATCCGTCACGTCGAAGACCTTCAAACCATAGCCGTCCACCACAAACGCGTAGCGAAATTGCACTGCGATACCGCGAGGGTTGTCAAGCACAGGCGAGCCGATAGTCGCTGTGACTTTCGGCGCCAATGGATTTTGCAGATCAACAACTACCAGACTCTTGTCGGTAAGTATGTATGCGAAATTCCCGGCAATGGTAATCCTTCGCGCGTCCGTGAGTACTCCATCAGGATTGAAGGCCAACGCTCTCTGCAAAAAATTGTTAGCGGGATTTCCGTCCAGCAGCGTGCCAACCCCGGGGCTCCGCGCTTTCAAATTTGCATTGCCAACGGCCACCAGCCCTTCTTCCCTGTCGGCGACATAAAGAAAACCATACAACAGCGGAATGGGCTGCTCTTCATTTTCGGGAAGCTGAACTCGAAGAGGATCGACGCCCAGCGTGGTGGGCGATGCGATCGCGACTGCGTTTTTTGTCGGCACAAAGAATTTTTGACCGAGAGGAGAAACCGGCGCGGTGGTGATGCGTTCGGAAAAGCCTTTGTTGTCTATATTGGCGATATCGAAAACGCGGAAGCCGCCTTTGCCCTGCGCGGCATACGCGTACTCCCCGCGCGCCTGAACGTCGAGCACAGTTCCCTGGTGTTCGAACGCGGTTTTGATTTCGCGGCCGCGCGCGACGAATTTCTTGAAATTGTCTGGATAAGCAACGCGCTGCAAATCGCTTCCGTAAATTGCGTTGGGCTCGTCATGTTCGGCTACGGCCACGGCTTCCAGACCGTGATCGCCGGTCGCCACATAAATATAACGCCCCATAAAATTCATGAAATTGGTTCCCTGCAGCAGGAGCTGAGCCATCCAGGCGTTGTTGTCGTTGGCGGCAGAGAGGTGGCAATCGCTGCACTGCTTAGTCTCGCGCGCACGCACGGTGTGAGGTACAAAAGTGCTGAACGCTTGGCCGGACAATCCGGGCGAGGAAATGGTCTGCTGCTGGTAGTACAGCCACTCGCGGTTCGCGTTTTGCGAACTGACCAGCACCGCACAGGAAGAACGCGCCGGCGCGATGCGATGCCCGGTCACGGTGCCGTCCACACCGAGCATGTAAATGTCGTCGCGCAAAATCTGAAAATTATAGCTGGTGTAGTTCCGCGTCGTGAGCCCTTCGTTGTGCAGCATGTCGCGCTTGACGTTGGCCGTCATTTGCAGATGGCAGCCGAAGCACGTCGGTGTCCAAGACGTATGACACGAATAACAGGTCATCGAACGGTTCGAATGAGCAAGCATCGAGTCTTCACTCGGGAATGCACTAAGCACTTCGCCTGATTTGCCCATCAATTTCGCGCGATAGGACTTTGCACTGAAATGCACGTTGCCACGCGTGACGGTATCGCGGGTCTGCACTACTTCCCATTCCTTGTTCGGCTCGCTCATCGAACGTTGCACCAGCGCGTCACCGCGCCATTCGAAGCGCCGCAAACCCCACGGCGTACGCAAAGTTTCGAGTGGCCGTCCGCCTGCAGGGGCGGCGGGTCCGGAAGCAACCAGGCTGGCCCGCGCGCCGATGGTGCCGTGGCAATCGATGCAATCTATTTCAACGGCGGCCCGCGGCTCGCCATAAACTTTTCCATTGCCGTGATTGTCCTGCGCGAAGTGACAATCCGCGCATTCCATTCCTTTTTCCAGATGAATATCCGAAAGATGAACGGCTTTACCGAAGCGCTCTGGATCATCAAACGCGATTTGCTTTCCGGCCTTGTCGAGCCAGTTGCCTTTTCGATCGTGCGCGTAAACATTGCGGTACACCCAGCCGTGCCCATGGAAATCCGCAAACTGTGTGGTCTTCAATTGTTTGTTGAAATCAGGGCCGCCGGTTTGTTCCAGGAATTTCTCGTCGCTCCAGAGTCCGCGGGCCGCAGCAGCTTCTGGATTTTTTAGCGCCGTTTGATAGCGCTCTCCTTCCGTAGGGTTTTTCTGCTTCGCGGGATACATTTTTTCCCCGTCAATTTCGTTGTCCCACCAAGTGACGCCGAAATAGGTGGTGAGCATATTCGTCCCGGGATGCATGTGACAGACCATGCACTGGCTGGAGGGAATCGAGCGCGTGAAAACGTGCTTGATGGGGTGCCCGGACTGCGACTTGTCGATGGTTGGATCGCTTGTCGCGCTGTTTCCCGAGTGTCCGAAGGCCGCGTAGGCTCCAGAATGTGCGGGGTCGCGGTCATTCGCGTAAATCACGTGGCACGAGGAGCAGCCGCTGGCGCGATAATCCCCAGGATGATCGTTGCTGCCGGGCAGCGACATGACTGGATCGACCAAACGTGTTTTTTGCAAGCCGAGGAATACCGGGTCGGTGCGCAGTTCGGTTCCAAAACCTCGATCGCTTAATTTGTCGTCTGGCTTTCCGGGATCTTCACTGCGCGAGGGATTACCCAGTTCGGCTTTTTTCTCGCCGCCGCGTTCGAATACCCGCAACACATTCCCTGGCTGCGAAATCTCCCAGCGATAGAGCGGCGTGAGCTCGGGCAGAACACCCTTTGCGCGAGACTCTTCGCTCGTCGGCACCGGGGAAGTCTTGATCAACTGCGGTTTACCGTCGCGGTCGTAGCTTTCCCCAAAACGTGCATTTTTCCCCGGTATGGCTCCGTTGTTATAAAGCGCTGCCCCCCACAAAAATCCGGTATGCGTCATCATGCTGGTGGAAACGGCGCGCGTTTCGCTCGCGTGGCAGCCGGCGGCTCCGCAGGTTTCCGGTGCAACGCGTAGATCTCCAGGGTTCACAAATTTTACGTATTCCGCCGGCTCGCGCAGCCACTTCGCGAATACCTCCGGCGGCCTGGCTGCGCGATCGCGAAAAATCACATCGCGTGGCGGAACGTGCCCTTTTTGCTTCGCCGCAATGTATTCGGGCGAATTCGCCGCCGTTCCGGGCGAGACTCTTGCCTCAGAATTTCCGCCGTGGCAATCCGTGCACCCAAGCTGAACGGTTTTCGTGGGATGCATCGTAGGTTCGTCCATCGGCGAGTGGCAACTGATGCAACCGGCTGATTTCTGCGCTGCAGCCTCTCGCGATTGGCCGCGAACTCGATCCGGTTGTTCTTGAGCGGCAAACGCGTTTCTGCGAAGGCCAAATAAGAGGAGCAGTGTCGCGATGCACAAGAACGCCGCGATAAGCAATCTCGACGGAGAATTTCTAGCCACAATCGTCCTAACAAATCCGAATCTCCAAGCGTCGTCATTCCGAGCCAAGCGAGGAATCTCTCTTCGAAGTAAGCCACGGGCAACAGATCGAGCCCTCAGCACGCACACTGCAACCCGAACGGCCAATTTATTTTCCATCACGCGGATCATCAAAACGTCAATTTCACCGAGCCAAACAAAGAAAACAAAGTCTTCCCGCCATAAATATCGCGAAAACCATCGCCCGGCGTAAGCATCGCCGCGCCTCCAGTCAGCACAATATTTTCCGAGAGCGGCGGGCGATAGGTAACGCCGGTGCCGTAGTCTACGCCGATCGTGTGGCGAATAGGCGCTTGCAGCAGAATAAATTCGAGAGATTCAGTGCGTTCGAAGCGTAGAAAGTTCGCGTTGACGAAGCCCTTCAGCTTCGGCGTGATATCAATATCTGCGCCAGCGTTGATCAGAAGAATTCCGGGATTCACGAAGTTGGCTTGCCCCTCGTCCTTGCTCGCGCGCAGCGAAGGAATCAAGCTGCCCGGTGTAGTGAGCAGCACTCCGGAGCCGGTAAGGCGAAATCCTTCACGGTTCCAGAAACTAAAAAGGCCGCCAGCAAACGCGTCTAGATCCAATATTGAATCGAAACCTCGCGCTCGCCCATCACGCGGATTTGCGTCGCCACTGGTATAAAAAGTGGAAACGCGATAGCGAACCCAGTCGCGGTCGTAGGAAATTTCCGCGGCAGCCAGTTGTGCGTTCACAGTAACCGGCCGTCCAGCGATCGGATTGAAAGTGTCTTCGCCTACTGCCTGATAAAAAGCGTGCGTGAGATTGAAACGTCGGATGTGACCACTACCCAACCAGCCAAAATAGCCCGCGTGGATGGCGTGCGGGATGGGACCAGCGCCCGGATTCTGGTTCACAACATTTCCCACCGGTGCGGGCCGTACCAGAAATCCGTTGTCATCATAGTGGATCGACGCGTCGTCTTTGTTCCAGGCGGCAACAAATTCGGCAGTATAGCCAGGAAAGAAGAAATCCTGCAGATAGACATTGCCCAGCACGACTTGTTGGTGGCGGCGATCGAAAGTATTCAGTCCGCTGTTGGTGTTCTTCTCCAGGAATTGGAAATAGGCGGCGTTGTATTCGATCTTATCGGAGTGCAAGTCACCGAAAATACGCACCGCGGGCTGCTCATCGACAAACAAAAAGCCACGGAAATCCGCGTTGAATTGTTGAATGCCCGCGCGCAGGCTCACGAAATCATAGTTGGAGCCCAGGTCGCGCAGCTTTACTTCGGCGAAGGCTTCCTGCAATCCAATATGGGAGTCCAAGCGATTGGTTCCGCTGCGCACATCCGGGCCGACAATACCCAGTTCACGAACATTCAGATCATTGAGGCTAATTTCAGGCGTGATGCGGACTCGCCAGTCAACTGGCTTGAACGAAGCGTCTCCGTGAAACAAATCAAACGTAAAACGCAAAGTTTGATCGACAAATTCTTGTTCGCCGCGGCCGAAAAACGTTGCGCTACCCGGATTTTCTGCGCTAACGCCGCTCGGCGAAGGCACCCTACGCCCGTCAAACGTCGTGTCCGAAGTCGCGGTCAGGTTCAAGAAAACCTGTTGTCCCAGAACTGCAGGCCAGATGGGCTCGTCGCCTTTCAGACGATTGCGGTTGAATGGATCGTACCAGCGTGAACGCGTGTAAATATATTCGCCCGGCGACGAATAGCGCTTGTATTCAGGCTGCTGGAGGGCCCAGCGATCGGGAACTGTCGCAAGCACATCGGCGACCGGTGGCAAGCTTTCCGGCGCGGGATTCAGCACGTAATTGGGATCGGAATCCAGGCGATGGCGAAATTCACGGTAGCTCGCAGATGAGGTGACGGACTCCGGCCGAAGCGGTCCGCCGAGTTCGGGCAGCCGTGGAAGCCGCGAGCGGACTTCGGCAGAAGGCTGGGCAAGCAACGAAATTTCCAGCGTAAGAACTTCATTTGCACGCAGCGTGATTTTTTCCAGTGAAAATGAAGTATAGCCCCGGGCATGAACGAGAAGAGAATAATCGCCGGAAACCAGCGGGAAAATTCGCAAAACTCCTTCGCCATTTGCGGAATATTCTCTGGTTGAATCCGAACGGAGATTTCGCAGTTCCACAGTTGCTCCGGCCACCGGAACTTGCGCGCCGGCAGGACCGGAGCGAATCACGCCATCGAGAGCAGCGTTAGTCTGAGCCTGCTGCCGCGGCAGACGTAGTTGGCCGCCCGATTCACGCGACTGCTGTGCCTCTTGCGCTTCGGCAACGCGACTGGCAAAGAAGGGCGCGAAGAACGACGCAACGGACAGAAATAAAAGAAGCCAGCGACACCGGCGAAGCGAGCGGCGCGCGAAGCGCTTGGAGTTTGTTTGCATGGCTTATGCCCGAGAATTAGGCCCAGACTGCGTCGCGAGGAACGGAAACCAACAGCAAGCTAACAACATGAGAGCGGAGCGAGCAATGATTTTCGCGAGGAGGTGAGAACAGTAGATAACGACCGCGAGTAACTTGCGGAAATCATTCACCATTTGGCGGCAACGGCGGGTGTGATGATTGAGCCGCCAGCAGCCTTTGTGTTACCAACATACGTGGCCAGTTTCATCCCAAAACTTCGCACACTGCGAAAACCGATTGCCGCGCACCGGGCGCTTGGACGGCAAAAGAAATTGCTCATCCTGGGAATTGCTCTTGCGTTTGGCGTCGCCTGCGCGGTGGCGCTCTTGCTAGTCGGGTGTGGCAGCAACGCAGTGATCCTTGCTCCGCCTCCCACACCCACATTTCAGCCGCTCACTGAGGCTGAAGTCACCCAGATCGTTACGGCCGCGGCGCTGGCGGCTTCAGCCGACACCATGGTTATTGCAGTTGTTGACCGGCAAGGAAAAGTTTTGGGTGTGTTTCAAAAGCGCAATGCGCCCAACATGGTGCTGGGCAATTTTTCCATCATGGAAGATGCCAACGACGTGGCAGTATCGCTGGCGCGAACCGGCGCTTTTTTCAGTAACAACCAGGCACCGCTGACCTCTCGTACCGTGCGCTTCATTAGCGGGATTCATCTCCCGCCCGGAGTGACGAATCAGCCTCCCGCAGATCTCTACGGCATTGAGAATACCAATCGAGGCTGCACGCTCTCCGCGGAACTCGAAAGTCACGGATTCAAACCTGCGACTGCGATCAGCGGAGCGCAGCCTCTCGGAATCATTACCGGCAAGAAAGATCTAAACGACTCCGACCCCAACGCCGTCAATCCGGGAGGAATCCCGATTTATCGCGGCAACGTGCTGGTAGGCGGCATCGGAGTAACGGGAGTTTCTTCAGACGTGGCGGAATACACTGCGTTCCAGGGCGCGACCTCAACGGGATTCGGCGATTTCTTTTCGAACTTGCCCCCGCCAGGTGCTGTTTTCCTCGGAGGCGTGGTCTTGCCAGCAATTAACAACACCAGCCCGCCTGCCGGAGTCGGCACTGGAACAATCACGGGTGGAACATGGTTTGTCGCAGCAACCGGCGGTACCGGAACGCCTGCGGAAGGCGATTTGGTTGCGCCTGTGGCAGGATCCGGAGGATTGTCCGCAACCGACGTATCAACCATTCTCAGCAATGCCGAAGCGGAAGCAAAGCTTACCCGTGCAGCGATTCGCCTGCCCGAAGGATCCCGCGCCCGAATGGTCATCGCCGTAGCCGATACAGACGGCACAATTATTGGTCTCCGCCGAATGCCTGATTCCACTGTCTTTAGCATCGACGTAGCGGCAACCAAAGCACGCAATATGGTGTACTTCAACAGCGCCGCGCGCCTTGCCGCAGATTTGAATCAAGTGCCGATGGGTACCGCAGTCACCAATCGAACCATAAGTTTTGGCGCGATGCCGCTATTTCCTCCGGGTATCGACGGCTCAAGCAACGGACCATTTTTCAATTTGTATACCATGGACACCCTAAATCCATGCACACAAGGCTTCCAGAGCGGCGCGCCCAACGACAAAAAGAGCGGTATCGTGTTTTTCCCAGGAAGCGCTGGTCTGTATAAAAACGGAGTGCTCGTCGGCGGCCTCGGCGTCAGCGGCGATGGCGTCGACCAGGACGATTTTGTAACCAGTGCCGGAACCGCGGGATTCGAAGCGCCAACCGCAATACGCGCGGATCAGATTTCGATCGATGGAGTCAGGCTTCCGTATTTTAAATTTCCCCGCAATCCTACAAACTGAATTTTCACCGCTCGATGCAATGCGGAAAATTTCGCGAGGTACTTTCGATGAGCTGCAGGTGGGACGCCGGGTTGTATGACGCCAAACACACATTTGTCTGGGAGAAGGCCAAGGGTCTGGTGGAGGTGCTCGCGGCCAGAGCCGGCGAGCGCATTTTGGATCTGGGATGCGGCACCGGCGCGCTTACCGCGGAACTCGCCGCAAGCGGAGCCGAATTGCTGGGAGTTGATCGCTCGCCCGAGATGATCGCGGAAGCCCGCAAGAAATTTCCGCGCCTGCGATTCGAAGTCTGCGACGCCCGAACCTTGCAATTCTCAACTGAGTTCGACGCAGTGTTTTCCAATGCCGCCTTGCACTGGATTCCGGAAGCCGAACGCGTAATCCATGGCGTAGCACGAGCGCTAAAGCCCGGCGGAAGATTCGTGGTGGAGTTTGGCGGCAAAGGGAATGTGCGAAACGTGGTAACAGCGATCGACACAGCTTTTGCCGGGCTCGGAATTTCTGCGAACGGCGCCAATCCGTGGTTCTACCCCAGCATCACGGAGTACGCGTCGCTACTTGAAAAACACCACCTGGAAGTGCGCGCAGCAGCGCTATTCGAACGGCCGACAAAACTGGAAGACGGCGAACGCGGTCTGGAAGTGTGGTTAACCATGTTCGGCGGAACATTTCTAGATCGCGTCCCGCAAAACAAGAAAAACGAGTTTTTGCGAGCAGTGGAGGACTCCGCCCGCCCCACCCTCTGGAAGGCCGATCACTGGGAACTCGATTACCGCAGACTCCGCATCGCCGCCCAGAAAACCGTATCGTAGTACCCGTAAGAATTAAGCCACAACCTGTGGCGTAAGCCTTTACACGCGTCAGCCTACATGCTACATTTTCCTCCCGTACCGCCATCCATGCGCCAGGCGGCTGGGCCTCTGACTGAGAACCTGCCAAACGTGTGTCTTGTCAACGAGTTACAACCGTTGACAGACAGCTTGTACTGCTGCGCAGTGCAAGCATCGCGAGAACAATCCCTCCATCAGGGAACGATGAGTCGTCTCTCTTCGCGTGTAGTGTGTCCGAACGCCAACGGAAACTTCGGACGCGGACTTGAGAAGGGTTCCCCGCGCCGGACAATTTCCGCGCCGGGAACGAGAGAGTCAAAGGGGATAGCTTGCTAAAACTCCGCAAAGTCGAAATCACAGGATTCAAATCGTTCAGCGAACGCACCGTGGTGACGTTCAGCGGCACCGGCACGACGTGCATCGTCGGCCCCAACGGCTGCGGCAAATCCAACGTGGTGGACGCAATCAGTTGGGTGCTCGGCGAACAGAGCCACAAATCCCTCCGCGCGGGGCGGATGAGTGATTGCATCTTCAACGGCACCGTAAAGCGCCCTCCCATGGGTCTCGCCGAAGTCACCATCACGATGGAAGATCCGGAGCTCGCTGAGGCTGCGCGCTTCGTACTCGAAGCCACTGCCGAAGCCGCGGAAGCTTCGCAAGAAAAAGACAACACGGAGACGCAGAGCGCGCGGAGCTTCGCCGAGCCCAACGAATTTCTCGCGGATGTCCCCGCGCAGCCCTCAAGCGAAGAGGGAGCGCCATCTGACGCTCCCTTGCCAGACGACACATTTGTCGGTGGGTCGCAAAGTGGCC